>Ga0272442_10001377_pt1 | contig 37142 bp, 30 predicted proteins | sample SSMForm2O_FD_200262 | JGI IMG/M metagenome (GOLD analysis project Ga0272442, IMG submission 200262) | Marine sediment archaeal communities from Little Sippewissett salt marsh, Falmouth, MA, United States - SSM-Form-2O | ecosystem: Environmental > Aquatic > Marine > Wetlands > Sediment ... | reverse complement strand
TTCCAATTGAGCTAGAGAGGAGGCACCACTGACAACCGAAGTGATAGGCTGATGCTGCAATACCCAGGCAAGAGCAAATTGTGCCATATTTCGTCCATGTGCACTTGCTGTTTGCTTGAGTTTGTCCACCGCCTCGAAATTACTGTCTGACCAGTATTGTTGATTATACCTTAACCCCAGATGTCCTATAGCGAATCTTGCTCCTTCTATTGGCCCCTTTGCCTTATCATATTTACCACTCAGAAAACCTGCAGCCATAGGACTGTACACGCACATGCCAACACCTTCACTGGCACATAAAGGCATCAGCTCGTATTCGATGTCCCTGGCTAGCAGATTATACGGAGGTTGAACGCATTCAAATCGTGCCAGGTTATGCATAGCACTCACACCCAGCGCTTTGCACAATCGCCAGGCACAGTAATTAGAGCAACCGATATAGCGCACCTTACCCTGATGTACCAGGTCATCCAGAGCCCGCAGGGTTTCCTCCAACGGTGTATCGTAGTCAGGCATATGGCAGTAATAGAGGTCTATATAGTCCGTATCCAGCCGTCGCAAGCTGGCCTCAATACCCTGCATAATATGTTTTCGGGAAAGCCCCATGTCGTTTGGGCCAGCCTCACCACCACCTTCCCATGGTGAATATGGAGTAGGTTTTCCATCGATATCAGCTGCCTCCACTCTGACATTATCCTTCATTTTTAGCCAGTGGCCTACTTTGGTTGCCAGCACTATAGAATCACGTTTCCCCTTGATGGCTTTACCCAGAATTTGTTCAGCTTTCCCGGTTACATACATATCGGCAGCATCAAAGAAGTTCACTCCCTGCTCAATCGCAGTCTCTATTATTTTCAGTGAATCCTTTTCTGAAACCTGGCTACCGAGGTTCATTACTCCCATACAGTATGTAGATACCTTGAGTCCTGTTCTGCCCATTTTTCTATATTGCATTTAATTCCTCTCCATTTTATTGCTTAGTTAATTACTATATTTAGCCGCTATTACTACTCTTAGCGTCCATAGAACAGTCGAGGTGGTCTTAACTGGCTCCATACTTCATCACAGGCCTTTAACTCATCCTCTGAAAGAGTAATTTCGGTAGCTGCCATATTCTGTTCCAACTGAGCTACAGAAGTATTTCCGCAGACGACCGCAGTGACTGTTCGATTGCTTAACACCCATGCCAGTGCAAACTGGGCCAGAGTTCTCCCATTAGATTCGGCAATTTGTTTCAGCTTCGCTACAGCATCGAAGTTATCTTCAGACCAATATTTTTGATTATATACATAGCCTTGATGTGCCAGGCTGAATCGTGCACCTTCTATTGGTCCTTTATCCTTATTATACTTACCCGAAAGGAAGCCAGCAGCCATGGGACTGAATACACATACCCCAACACTCTCAGTGGCACAGAGTGGCAACAACTCATATTCGACATCCCGGGCCAGCAAGTTATACGGTGGTTGAATACAATCAAATCGTGCTAGATTGTATTTGTCGCTTATCCAGAGTGCCTTGGAAAGTTGAAATGCGCGATAGTTAGAGCAAGCCAGATAACGTACTTTACCCTGTCGGACCAGATCATCCATAGCCCGTAGTGTTTCTTCAAGTGGAGTATCATAGTCAGGCATATGGGCATAATAGATATCAATATAATCAGTATTAAGTCTTTTTAAACTTGCCTCCACTCCCTGCATTATATGTTTGCGAGAGAGGCCCATATCATTTGGGCCGATATCTTCTGCTCCCGGCCATGGAGTGAAAGCCTTTGGCCGAGCCATATCGATAGGGCCCGAATCCCTATTCCCCCCCCATTTAGCCCCCAACTTTAAGGTATGTCCAACCTTAGAAGCCAGCACAATGGAATCTCGCCTGCCTTTGAGAGCTTTGCCTACAATCTGTTCAGTCCTGCCATTAACATACATGTCTGCAGTATCCAGAAAATTGACACCTTCGTCAATAGCAGCATCAATGATGCGAAGTGATTCCGCTTCCTCTACCTGCTTACCAAACGTCATTGTACCCAGACAAAACGCAGATACTTTCAGTCCTGTCCTGCCCATTTTCTTATACTTCATAGTTTTTATCCTTCATATTAAGGTTATTTATATTTGTAGTGCGTATCATTAATATGCCATTTGCTCTTTTGTTATCTACCATAGAAAAATCTTGGTGTCCTGATTTGCTTCCATACATCATCACAGGCAACGAGCTCTTCTTTTGATAAACAAATTTCTGTAGCTGTAAGATTTTGCTCCAGCTGTTCAAGGGAACTGGCTCCACAGATAGCCGCTGTTATCAGATCATTATTAAACACCCAGGCAAGAGAGAATTGAGCTAAACTTCTGCCATGTTCAGTGGCAGTCTTTCGTAGTTGTTCAACTGCGTTGAAGTTAACCTCATTCCAATAGCGGTTATAGTAGTTTTTACCCAGGCGTTCAAGGGTAAACCGGCCTCCTTCAGCCGGAGGGCGTGTCGGGTCATGTTTCCCTGTCAGTATACCTGCAGCCAGTGGATTATAGACACAGACACCAACTCTTTGGCTGGCACAAAATGGCAGTAACTCGCTCTCTATATCCCTGGTAATTAGATTATAGGGTGGCTGTATACATTCAAACTGTGCCTGGTTATACTTATCACTTATCCATAATGTCTTACAAAGTTGCCAGGCCGTATAATTCGAACAGGCAATATAGCGAACTTTGCCCCCTTGAACCAGGTCACTCATTGCACGAATTGTCTCTTCAAGCGGCGTATCATGGTCTGGCATATGGGCATAGTAGATATCGATATAATGCGTCTGTAATCTGCGCAGGCTATCTTCTATTCCCTTCATAATATGTTTCCGAGACAATCCCGAATAGTTTTGCCTCTCACCTACTCTGGCTCCCACCTTGGTAGCCAGAACAATAGCATCACGCTTCTCTTTTAATGCTTTGCCAACGATTTCTTCTGACCTCCCCCCGGTATAAGCATCTGCCGTATCAATGAAGTTTATCCCTGCATCGAGAGCTCTCTCTATTATCTGAATAGCTCCTCTTTCATCTACCTGGCTGCCAAAGTTCATCGTACCAAGGCAGAAAGCAGATACCTTAAGTCCTGTCCTTCCCATCTTTTTATAAAGCATAATCAACTCCTTTCATTTTGTGAGGCAACGACATTACTTTACTAAGAGTGATAATACGGATAAGAACCTTCACTGTCAAGAAGTCTTTCACGATACTCAGGATAAAGCTGCCAAATAATCTATACAGTTTACAACTCAAACAGGTATAATTGATTTGTCTCTGCAGCACAAACCTGAACGGAGGAAAAAAACATGGTTATCAGTAAATATGAGGTTCCATTAGACAAACTACGATGGCAATGTGATCCGGCTATCTTTGATTTCGACTGCACAAAGGACATTGAACCATTACGAGAATTCATCGGCCAGGAAAGGGCAATACGTGCACTTGAGTTCGGATTATCGATAAACTACGATGGATATAATATATACGTGGCTGGTCTCACTGGAACAGGAAAAACCTCAGCGGTCAAAACCCATATTACTAAAATTCTAAAAGAGGAAAAAAATATTAATGGCAACCGCCGCCTCTATGACTGGTGTTACCTGTACAACTTCGATGATGCCGACCACCCCAGTAGTCTAAGACTGGCGAAAGGAAAAGGGAAAACCTTCCGCAAGCAGGTCAACTCTTTACTTCAACGACTCAAAGAAGATCTCGCCAAGGCTTTCTCCAGTGAGGAGTATATAGCAGAAAGAAAGAAGGTAATCGAGGGAATCCAGACTGAACAGCAAAAACTTTTCAGGGAATTGGAAGAGGAGGCACGCAAGCAGGGCTTTTTAATCCAGACAAGCCCGACAGGACCAATGCTTATCCCTGTCGTCAATGGAAAACCAATATCACAGGAAGATTATTTAGCCCTTAGCGATAAGGAACGTAAAAAACTGGAAACTGCCGGTACTAAACTGCGAAAAAAACTGGAAGCCACCAGCGAGAAGGCTCAGGATGAAGGAAGGCAAATTGCTGAAAAGTTAAAGGATGAAGACAAGACAATAGCCACCTACACAGTATCGCGACTGTTCGCCAAATTAATGGATGAATACAAGGAATCAGAGCCAATCTCCAGCTACCTGAATAGTTTACAGGCCTATACGCTTGAAAACACTGAAGTATTCAAGACAGTAGAGAAAAAAACAACAGATATCATGGAAATGGTATCAATGGGAAAGAGGCCTGGACAGGATCCCTTCCTGCCATTCGAAGTAAATGTTTTTATAGATAACAGTAATACAAGAGGACGACCCGTTATCATTGAACCGAATCCAAATTATGTAAACTTATTTGGAAGGATAGAGCGGCAATTTATAATGGGGGCGTACTTTAGCGACCACACCATGTTAAAACCGGGCTCCCTCCATAAAGCCAACGGTGGGTACTTACTGCTTAACGCCATAGATGCACTATCAAATCCGGCAGTATGGCCAGCATTGAAGAGAACAATCAAGAATAAAGAGCTCTGTATTGAAGACCCCGGAGAACAGTTTGGACTTTCCATTCCTCAAGGGATACGACCTCAGTCTATACCACTTAATGTCAAGGTAGTGCTTATCGGGGACAACAGAATATACCAGTTGCTTTCCATGCATGATGAAGATTTCTGGGAAATCTTCAAAGTTAAGGCTGATTTCAACTTTGAAGTAGACAGAACAATGGAAAACATGTTGGCATTTGCCGCCTTTATTGCTGGTTTCTGCGAGAATAATAAGACCTGCCATTTTGACAAGAGTGCGGTGGCGAAAGTACTCGAATTTGCTTCACGAATAGTAGATGACCAGGAGAAATTGACATCAAGATTTGCAGGGATACAGGAACTACTTGAAGAATCGGCGTACTGGGCACGTAAGGATAAAGCCGAAATGGTATTCGCACGCCACGTGGTACAGGCAGTGGAGGAAAGACGTTTTCGTCACAACCTGCCCGATGAACGAATTAAAGAAATGATTGACAACGGGACTATTATAATTGATCTGGATGGAGCTGAGGTCGGTCAGATAAATGGACTCAGTATTTATAGCCTCGGTGACATATCCTTCGGGAAACCTTCACGTATTACCTGTAAAACATTTATGGGGCGTCGAGGGGTAATCAATATAGAACGTGAATCTGAGCTCAGTGGCAAAATCCACGATAAAGGAGTCCTCATACTCAATGGATATATAGGCTGGAAATATGCCCAGGATCATCCGCTATCTCTGTCGGCAAGCCTCTGCTTTGAACAATCGTACCAGGGAGTTGATGGAGACAGCGCTTCTTCAGCGGAAATCTATGCATTGCTGTCAAGTCTTGCAGATGTTCCTATCAGGCAAAACCTGGCTGTGACTGGCTCTGTTAATCAGAAAGGGGAGATACAGCCTATAGGTGGTGTCAACCAAAAGATTGAAGGATTCTTCCAGGTTTGTGAATCCCGGGGACTTACCGGAGAACAAGGAGTCATAATACCTCAAAAGAACCTGCGAAACCTGATGCTTCGAGATGAGGTTGTAGAGGCAATAAAGAAAAAGCAGTTCCACATCTATGCAGTTAAAAGCATAGATGAAGGGATAGAGGTAATTACCGGCGTTAGAGCCGGGAAGAAGAAAGAGGATGGCACATATCCCAGAAACAGCATCAACTATAAAGTAGAAAAGAAACTCAGGGAGATGGCAACGAGACTACAGAAATTTCAGTCACCCGCTGACGAGCGTAACGGCAAAAAGAAGAAGCTAAAGTAGCACCTGTAACCTGTTATCAGGCTAAGGTCCCAGTTACCGAATACTGCCTCTACTTATAAAGGGGATTTTAAATTGAAGGTAGCTTCTTCCTGTAAAGGTAGTTGCGGGCGATCATCCATCGTTATAGAATTCCAGAATCAAGTACTAGGAGGGCAGAATAAATGGCAGCAGAGACCAGAGAACGTTTTAATCCTGAGAAGCTACGTGCTTTCGCCAGCATGGTATTACAAAAGATGGGTGTACCAAAGGATGATGCCGATATAACAGCAGAAATGCTGATCGCCTGTGACCTCAGAGGAGTGGAATCCCATGGTATTGCCCACCTGGGCCCTTTCTATATAACGCGGATACGACAGGGAGCTATCAATGTCACACCACGGCTAAAAAGCTCCAGCAACTCTCCGACTACTGCCTTAATGGATGGAGATATGGGGTTGGGTTTTGTTGTTGGCTATCATGCCATGAACGATGCCATAACCAGGGCTGAACAATATGGCTCAGGTTTTGTTACAGTACGAAACAGCAGCCATTTTGGTGCTGCCGCATATTATGCAATGATGGCCCTGCCCCATAACATGATTGGGCTTGCTCTTACTTCAACCTGGCCAGGTGTAGTGGCACCGGATGGTACCAGTCCATCGGTAGGAACCAATCCACTGGCAATAGCAATACCTGCCGATAAAAAACCGCCATTTGTGCTTGATATGGCGACCAGCGTGGTGGCTGCTGGCAAACTGGAAATCGCACGGAGGCAGGAGGCGAGTATCCCGGAAGGATGGGCAGTGGATGGCAAAGGACAGCCATTAACCGACCCCAACAAGACAAAGTATGGCCTACCCACAGGTGGCATACTACCATTAGGCGGCAAGGCCGAAACCGGGGGATACAAGGGTTTCGGACTGGGAGTAGCTATTGATATTCTGTGCAGCCTGCTTTCAGGAGCAGGTCCAAATATTTTTCTGTCGAAACTGGCGGAGAATCCGGGTAATCCCTTCAACCATCTATTTGCTGCTATTCGCATATCCGGTTTTCTTCCTGTTGACGAATTCAAGAGGCAGATGGACCTCATGACTGAAGCATACGAAGCTTTGCCTGTAGTGCCCGGGGTTAAGAAAATATACCTGGCAGGTGGGCCAGAGGCTGATATAGCTATGGATAGAAAGGCCAATGGTATTCCTCTGGACGAAAGAGTAATACAGACGCTCAAAGACCTTTCTACCGAGCTTGATGTGGACTACGACCTGAAATAGTAAAGCCCTAAATTTATGGCAAGCCAGGCCCAGTGAAAAGAGAGTTGATAGGACTACCAACAGAGTTACTCTGCTGTTCAGGTTATTTCTCTAACTCTTTCCGATTAAGCCAGTATTCAGGCTTGCCTCCCTTTAAAACCTCAACAATCTGGCTGAATACTCCTCTCCGGAGAGCCAGCAGGGAATCCTCCGAATATCCTGCAGTATGGCCGGTTATAATAACGTTATCAAGGTTAAATAACGGTTCGTCAGCACGACATGGTTCGTTTTCAGTTACATCGAGGCCTGCTCCGGCAATGATACCAGCTCTTAATGCCTCATAAATTGCCGTATTATCTACCAGCCCCCCTCGCGCTGTATTAACCAGGTAGGCAGTCCTCTTCATTTTTTCAAACGTCGCGGCGTTAAACATATGAAAAGTCGATTCCGATAGAGGAGCATGTATGGAAATTACATCGGAAGTCCTCAGCAATGTATCGAAATCAACGAGTTCCACTCCTATTAATTTCGCCTCGTCAACAGAGACAAAGGGATCAAAGGCTATTACGTTAAAACCAAAGGATTGGGCTCTTTTAGCTACATTGCGTCCAATACTTCCCAGGGCAACCAGACCAAAGGTTTGTTCCTGCAGGCGAAAGACAGGTTTATTTTCAACCCATGTCCATGCTTTCTCTTTCCACTGTCCGTTCTTTATTTTTTGGCTGATGTTAAGCTTTCGCATTAAAGCAAGTGCCAGTGCCATGGCATGGTCTGCTACTTCCTGTTCACAAAATCCCCGTACGTGGGCAGCATATACTCCATGACGTGTCAGTGCAGGCAAATCAAGAGCCTCGAATCCTATACCGGTTCTAACGGCGATTTTACATTTTTTAGCCACATCCAGTATTCTGTCAGTAATCGGGACAGAAGAAGTGACCAGCGCATCAGCGTCAGCAGCCAGAGGCAGGGCACTTTCTTCATCAGTAACATTTGCCATAACAATCTCAGCGTCTACTTCCTCCAGCATCTTCTTCTCCATCTCCATATTCACCTTGGCATAATTTAGAACCAGGACCTTAAATCTGGACATATCCCCTCCTTTATTTCGAGTGTCAGATATGATAGTAAACAACCCTTTCCCTGAAGTCAACAAGCATAGTAATAAGGATTACTCACAACCAGTACTGTCAGACAGTGAACGTTATCCTGAAACCTCTGAAATGACAATATATACTTATCATAGTGGTGGTGTTATTATTAGCCGTCTTCATATAATACCGATAATAGTGAATTTACCTTCCTCTAAGAAAACCTTAAATAGAACAAAAACGGGACGGGTGAGGAGAAATCTTTGAACTGGAAACCTTCCAGGGTATTCTATGGCTGGTGGATCGTCGGAGCAGCTTTCATCATTACATTGTTTATAGCAGGAAGCATGTTCCAGAGTTTCACGGCATTTTTCGAACCGATAGCGAATGAATTCGGCTGGAGCTATGCGGAGGTTTCTCTGGGATTTTCCCTGCGAAGCATGATCATGGGGATATTGGCTCCTATCGTTGGAATTCTCGTTGACCGCCTTGGTTCCAGAAGGTTGATACTTTTTGGAGCTATTATTACTGCAAGCAGTATATTTTTACTCAGCAGAATTAATTCACTGGAGATGTTCTACATTTCCTACCTGTTAATGGCAGTTGGACTCTCTTGCTGCACACTGACAGTACTAATGACCGCAATAGCAAATTGGTTCCACTCAAAAGTCGGTCTGGCCAGTGGGATTGTGACATGCGGCTCAGGCTTCAGTGGGCTGATGATTCCCGTAGTAGTAAGCCTTATTGACAGCTATGGCTGGAGGACTTGCCTGGTTCTTCTTGCAGTAGTAATGCTGGCACTATTACTACCTCTTTCATTCATCTTTCGACATAAACCTGAGCAATATGGCTCCCTCCCTGATGGAGCGACGGGAAAGGCAGGAAATCATGATATTGAGCCTGACCCCACGTACATAGATAACGCGAAGCCAAGTATGAAAGGACTGCTTTCCAGTAGTCCCTTCTGGCACCTGGCTATTTCTTTCACCTTCTTCCATATGGTAATGATATCTGTAGTAGCACATATAATGCCGTATCTCAGCAGTATTAATATGACACGTGCCAATTCCAGTATCATAGCTACCATCATCCCTCTGATGAGCATCATCGGCAGTTTAGGCTTGGGCAGGCTTGGAGATAAAATCGACCGGAAAAAAGTTACGGCGAGCACCTATGCGATGGCATGTATAGGCTTATTCTGCCTGGCTTTAGCTTCTATTATCGGTCCGTGGGCTCTGGTGCCCTTTCTGCTCTTCTACGGAATAGGACATGGCGGCTCAAATGCAATGCGACCTTCACTAACGAGCGATGTCTTCGGCAGGGGGAATTTCGGGAAAATCTTTGGATTGATGGTGGGTATAAACTCATTAATAAGCTCTGTCGGGCCATTAATAGCAGGATGGGCTTATGACAGCTGGGGCAGTTATCAGAACATTTGGTTCATTTTTGCAGGCTTGATTCTAATATCATTCTTTTCGGTACTTACCATCCCTAAGACGGGACTGGAACCAGCAAGATTAAATAAATAATAAAGCAGCTCTTCCTGATTCCCAGGCATTGCTGAAACAGATTAGAGAAATGCTGAAGGAGATATAGTTGAACTGGAAACCCTCTAAAATATTTTATGGGTGGTGGATCGTTGTGGCAGCTACCATAATCGGTTGCTACATGATCGGGGCTATGTTTACAGGCTTCACAGCTTTTTTTCAACCAATAGCAGACGAGTTTGGATGGAGCTACACAGAAGTCTCTCTGGGGTTTTCCATACGTGCTATAGCTTTAGGTGTTTTCGCCCCCTTTGTTGGGATACTGGTTGACCGCTTTGGTCCAAGAAAATTACTATTCTGCGGAGCAATTATTACAGCAAGCGGGTTATCACTCCTCAGTGGCACCATGACACTTGTTACCTTCTACATAGCTTTTCTGCTGCTGGCAGCTGGACTCGGTTGCTGCACACTGACAGTATTAATGACCGCTATAGCGAACTGGTTTCACTCTAAAGTTGGTATAGCCAGTGGCATCGTGACCTGTGGTTTTGGTACCGGAGGACTGCTAGTCCAGGTAGTTATCAGGCTCATCAGTAATTTTGGCTGGCGAGATAGTCTGACCATCCTCACAGTGATCACACTGGCGCTCTGTCTTCCTCTATCCCTCCTTTTCAGACATAAGCCGGAACAGTATGGATATCTCCCCGATGGAGAAATAACAAAACCGGAAAAAGCCGGTAGCAGACCCAAAACAGCAGTTACAAGCAGAATAAAACTGTCTCTCAAGGAGCTTCTGACCTATAGACCGTTCTGGCACCTTGTAATTACTTTCTCATCCTTCCATATGATACTCATAACTATCGAGTCTCATGTCATGCCATATCTCAGCAGCATCGGCATGACACGCGCGAACGCCGGCCTTATAGCCACCATCGTTCCGTTGATGGGCATAAGCGGAAGTCTTGGCTTCGGCAGGCTGGGAGATAAAATCGATAGAAAAAAAGTGGCTCTTTTAACGTATGCCATAGCAGGTATAGGAGTCCTCTCTTTTGCGCTGGCTCCTTATACACGATTATGGACTCTCATCCCGTTCATACTTCTCTATGGCATAGGGAACGGCGGGTGCAATGCCATGCGTTCAACTTTAACCAGAGATATATTCGGCAGAGAGGGTTTTGGAACTGTCTTTGGTATCATTTATGGCTTTAATGCCCTGATAGCAGCAACGGGGCCACTCATGGCAGGTTGGGCTTATGATACCTGGGGCTATTATAGAGGTGTCTGGTTTGTCTTCGCAGGATTTATGCTTATTTCCGTTATATCTATTATCACTATACCTGCGCATCCTGTTAAAGAAATTACTTAAGATGTACAGATCTATCTTTCCATTGTACCGTAAAAAGCTAATCCCGGTCTCAGGCATCAGCTATACACTGATATATTAGCTTGCCTGTGATAACATTAATAATCTGAGCATGAACCCGCTTAAAAGAACACCTGTAATTTTCTATGGCTGGTGGATAGTTGGAGCATCTTTTCTGATTGCCCTGTACTTAGCTGGAACTATTGGCTATGGGTTCACTGCTGTTTTTGAACCAATAGCCAGCGAATTCGGCTGGAGCTATGCACAGGTATCTTTTGCTTCGTCTCTCCGTGGTATGGAAGCAGGCTTGATGGCCCCTGTGATTGGAATAATGGTTGACAGGTATGGCCCTCGACGCCTCATCTTTTTCGGCTCACTACTCCTCGCTTCAGGAACCTTTCTGCTTAGCCGGACTTCATCACTACTTACCTACTATGGCGCATTTGCTCTTATTGCAATTGGAATGAGCGCCTGCACTATCACTGTGCTGATGACTGCAATTATGAACTGGTTTAGAAAGAAATCGGGCATAGCCAGCAGTATCGTAAGCGCAGGATTTGGTTTCGGAGGACTGATGGTACCGATAATGGTCTGGCTCATCGATAGTTATGGATGGCGACGAACTGAGCTTATCATGGGAATAGGAGTATTGTTACTAATCCTGCCACTCTCTTTCCTCTTTCGTAGCAAACCTGAAGATTACGGCTATTTGCCGGATGGGGAAACAATAAAAGACCCTCTTTTATATAAGGCTACCGAGCCTGAAGCAGATAGTTCATCCAGTTACGATGAAATTGAGATCAGTGGTAAGCAGGCAATAAAGAACCGTACGTTCTGGCATCTGGCAATAGCCTTTCTCCTCCACCATACCATCATGAGCAGTGTCACCACACATGTGATGCCGTATCTCAGCAGTATCGGATTTCGAAACTCACAATCGAGCCTGGTTGCTACCGGTATTCCTCTGGTAAGCGTCGGTGGACGCCTTAGTTTTGGTTGGGCGGGAGATAAGTATGAGAGACGAAAACTAACCGCGATTTCCTTTATACTGGTCAGTAGCGGCCTGATCCTATTTGATTTCACAGCAATAGCCGGAGCCTGGTTATCTATTCCCTTCTTACTTCTTTTAGGCCTTGGACATGGTGGCTGCTGCGTATTAAGGCCAGCTCTAATTCGTGAGTTTTTCGGTAAAAAACATTATGGAACGGTTTTTGGAATGTTAATAGGCTTAAGCTGTGTTGGAAACCTTATTGGCCCCCTTGCTACCGGTATTGTCTATGATATATGGGGGAACTATCACCATATATGGCTGGTCTTTTCAGGCGTTGCCCTTGCATCCTTCGCTTCAATCTGGACATTATCAATTCGCCGATAAAAAACAGGTATTGATTCATTATAACCGACACATACTGCTCTAGCAGCAGTATTCCATATAACGAAATTTCCAGCATACTGCCCTGCATACCACAACTATGTATGGTACTATAATATCAGTAGAAGCGAGGCTACAGAAGGTGCCTGCTTATTTAATTTATCAGAGAGAAGGAGTGATAGAAATACTATGACTACTACAAAAAATTCAGTAAGCGTTCCTCAGGGAGCCTGGTATGATGAAAAGGATGTCGAACTCTATTTCCCTGAGAGGTGGGAGCTTACCGTCTGTCATATGAATGGATATAATGCCCCCAAAATCGATAAAGCAGGTATTCAAAGAGCATTTTCCAATCCAATTAACAGCAAGACTATCAAGGAGCTCGCATATGGAAAGAAAAATGTAGTCATTCTTTTTGATGATATCAGCCGCCCCACGAAAACATCAGAGATAGTGCCCTTTGTTCTGAAAGAACTTGCCGAGGCAGGTGTCGAAAAGGATAATATACAGTTCATCTGTGCACTCGGTTCTCATGGAGCACTCGGCATTCAGGATTATATAAATAAACTCGGTGAAGATATTCCCGGCCAATACAATGTTTACAATCATAATCCATGGGAAAATTGCAGCTATATCGGCACTACCAGCCGGGGTACTGAAGTCTCAATAAATACGGAATTTGTAAATGCCGACCTTAAAATCGGGATCGGCGCCATACTCCCACACCAGGGAGTTGGTTTTGGTGGAGGAGGAAAAATAATACTGCCCGGTATAGCTTCTATTGATACAATCGCACATAACCATGGCCCTGTCCGTAACGAGGCACAGAGAACTGGAGTCGATGCGAAAACCGGCATGGGTAATTACGAGCATAATGCTCAGCGTCTGGATATTGAAGAAGCCTGCCGTCTATCAGGACTCGATATACAGATAGATGTGATAGTAAATGAACACCGCGATACCGTAGCAGTATTTGTCGGAGAGCCAAGCTCCCAGTATTACGAGGGAGTGAAACTGGCAATACCCCATTACTGGAGCCCGCTGCCTGATAAACCCGATATAGTAGTAGTCAATTGTAACGCAAAAGCTAACGAGACATTAATTGGCTCTGTAGTGGCACAATCATTACTACCCGATTCCGGTGGCACTGTAGTAATGGTGAGCAATAACCCGATAGGAGAGGTTTGTCATTACCTGCGACGCAAGTTTGGCAATCACATTGCCGGGCGATTATGGAGAGAACCGGCACTTTCGAAAAAAGTGCATAAATTCATCATGCTGTCACCACACAAAGATAAGGCTGGTGAAGGCTGGCTTGCTCCTGATGGAGAAATTACCTGGGTTAATACCTGGGATAAAGTACTTGCGATTTTAAATAATGACTACCCCGAAAAAGCCAGGGTTGCTGTAGTTCCTGACGGCACCATTCAATATTTCGATGTGGTGAGCACATTAGCTTTTAGCGGTTCAGGATCAAAAAATTAAGAGAGAAGGTAATAATCTTGAGTATAGATATTAGCAAAGAAGCACAGCAGGAAGAACAGAACCTTATCAGGGTTAGAAGGGAACTACACCGCATCCCCGGGATAAGGTTTGATATAGAGGAAACCTCAAACTACGTCGCTGAAAAGTTACATGGTTTCAAACTCGAAGTTCAAACGGGGATAGGAAAAACAGGTGTGGTAGGCCTGTTGCATGGCAAACAGGATGGCAAAACAATCATGTATCGCAGTGATATGGATGCTCTGCCAATCAAAGAACAAAATACAGTAGATTATATCTCCCGGCATGAAGGAAAGATGCACGCCTGCGGGCACGACGGTCATATCAGCATCGCATTACATATCGCTAAAATACTGTCACAGCATCGAGATGAGCTAAAGGGAACGATTAAATTCGTCTTCCAGCCGGCTGAGGAAGGAGCAGGCGGTGCGGAGCTGATGGTTTCCGAAGGAGTCCTAGAAAATCCGAAGGTTGATGCAGCAATCGGTTTACACATTTGGAACTATCTACCTATAGGCAAGGTAGGATTGAGGCCCGGTCCTCTCATGGGAAGCACCGACATGTTTACAGTAGCCATCAAGGGGAGAAGTGCTCATGGTGCCGTCCCACAGGATGGAGTTGACTCGATACTGATTAGCAGTTATATAATTGCTGCCCTTCAAGCCGTTGTAAGCCGTGAGATATCCCCTCTCAGTCCTGCAGTACTCACCATAGGCACCATCAAGGGTGGGGATGCTTTTAATATTATTGCTGAAAGAGTGGAATTGTCAGGCACAGTCAGAACCCTTGATCCGGAGATACGTAAATTAATTCCACAAAGAATGGAAGAGATTATTCAAGGAATATGCACTGCTTTCAGGGCTGACTATGAGTTTAACTACATGCACCGCCATCCGGTAGTGGTCAACGATGAAACGATGACCACGCTGGTCACCGAAGCAGCCCGAGAAGTGGTGGGAGAAGAGAATGTAGTCGTCGCAGAACAAACAATGGTAGGAGAGGACATGTCATTCTATCTTGAACAGGTGCCAGGCTGTTTTTTCTTCCTGGGAGGTGCAAACAAAGCAAAAGGACTCGATTATCCGCACCACAATCCACATTTCAATTTCGATGAAAGCTGTCTTAAGACAGGTGCGGAAATCGGTATTAAATCCCTGTTAAAATATCTGTCCGACTAAATAATAAGAGATAAATTACAGTATATATAGTATTCGGAATTTATAGTTACAGGAGGATAGTTAAAATGGCAGAAATGACAAAAAAACAGAGGATTAAGGCAGCTATAGCAGGTGAAAAAGTAGACCGTATGCCGGTGGCATTCTGGCGGCACTGGCCGATTGATGACCAGGAAGCAAAATCACTCGCCAGGGTCGCCCTGGACTTCTATACCCGTTATGACTTCGACTTCATCAAAATACCCCCCTCATCCTCTTACTGTGTCGATGATTATGGATTGATACATGAATTCCGTGGCAAACTGATAGGAGAGCGCGATTTCCTGGAACGACCTGTTAAGAAGCCTGCTGACTGGGATCAAATCAAACCATTGGATATACACAAGGGGACATACGGAAAGCAGCTGGAATGTCTGCGTCTGGTACTGGCGCAAAAGGACCCCGACACGCCGATTATCCATACCATGTTCAACCCTTTAGCCCTGGCAACCCGCCTTTCCGGCGATGAGGCATGTTTTGTAGAGCTACGGCGAAATCCTAAGCGGATGGAGAGAGTGCTTGCTGCATTAACAGAGACTTGTGAGAGCTTTGCACGTACCGTTATCGAAGAGGGTGCTGACGGTATTTTCCTATCCACTGGAGCGGCCAGCTACGAGATAATGAGCGAAGAGGAATATCATCATTTCGGCCGCCCCTACGATCTTGAGGTATTGAAAGCAGCGGATAAAGGTTGGTTCAATGTTTTACATCTCCATGGACAATACCCCATGTTCGCACAACTGGCTGATTACCCTGTACAGGTAATAAACTGGCACGACAGGACAGCAAGCCCAAGCCTGGCTGAGGCCGGTAAGATGTTTTCCGGGGCACTAGCTGGTGGAGTAGACCAGTATGGTGTTTTACAGTGCGGTACCGGAGCTGAAGTTGAAGCTCAAATACATGATGCTATAAAGCAAATGAACGGGCGTAAGCTGATAGTCGCCGCCGGTTGTACCTTCCCTGTTACAGTAGCCGACGGTAATCTTATTGCTGCCCGACACGCAGTGGATACCGCTCCTGAACTATAAGCGCTTTCTCAAGGCTATTCGAGAAAAGACAACGGCTATCTTTAAATAGATAGCCGTTATTTGTATAACTTAGATATCAGTGCAGCCTGGCACTATAATACCCGGCTGCTGAAAACTACACATGGTGCTATTTCAACTCAGCCAGTAGTTGTCGTAACCCATCTCCATTCTGTTTACACCACTGATGAACAGCCACGACATCCCAGCCAATGCAAAAATGACGTACACCCATTGCTATATACTCTCTGGCTGCCTCAAAGTTACCAAGTTCAACCCTGGGATGTACCCCTTTCTTCAGTGCCTTTTCTATCATGTCCCGCTGTGCTCTGTCTACTTCAGGCAGCATGCCTTTCTGCATATCAAATCCTTTGCCAATGGTAACTGAATAATCGCCGGGGCCAAACTGCACCATATCCACTCCCTTAACCTCAAGTATCTCATCGAGATTATCCATTGCTATCTTCTTCTCAATCATAAAGGCACACACTGTATCACGCTGTGCCTGTACCCAAGCTTCACTGCCGGCTTCCACTACGAAGCCAACACTCCGGCGAAGGCTGGCACCGTGTATTCCTCCGTCTTCAGGTGTTTCTGCTCTGACGGCGCGAATGCACTGTCTGACCTCTTCTGCCGAATGGCAATCGGTAAACAGCATATTCTGTATACCGGCATCGAGTGCTCTGCTGGTGATAAACACCCTGGGTTCCCACTCTACCTTCATCATCGAAGACATTGCAGGAAACAGCTCAACGGTGCGAGCAAAATTATTCAGGTCTTTCAGATTCCAATCAGCGTATTCGCCTACCAGTTCAATATAATCGAAGCCACCTGAATTTCCAATGACCTCGGTTATGATCGGGGAAACAGTCACCTGGTGTACTCCTAGGGTCGGTTTGCCATTATTAAGAAGCTCCCTGAGATTATTTTTTTTCATACCACTCCTTTTTTTGATTTTATATAAATCTCTATATAAAAAGAGTTCTGTAATCAACACTAAGCATTCAGTAATTTTCGCATTTGCTCCCCATTCTTCTGACACCATTCGAGAATCATTCTCAAATCTACCCCTATATTAAAATGACGTACTCCCATATCAATGAATTCCTGGGCTTTTTCGAGGCTGACGAGCTCCACCCGCGGGTGAACCCCTTTCTTGAGCGCTTTCTCAATCAGGTAACGCTGTACTTTCTGCATCTCAGGGCCACCATGAGTTCCTGGTTTTCCGATACTTACGGAGTAATCGCTGGGACCAAACTGAATCATATCTACTCCCTTGACATCCAGTATCTCATCAATCTGTTCCACTGCACTTGCTTTTTCAATCATAAAAGCACAAACAACATCTCTTTGAGCCTGTACCCAGGCAACACTTGCTCCTTCATATACATAGCCGACACTGCGGCGGCTGCCGGCACCATGTACTCCACCATCTTCAGGTGTTTCTGGCAAGACCGTACGAAGACACTGTTTTACCTCTTCTGCCGACCGGCAGTCGGTAAATAAAATGTTCTGAATACCAGCGTCGAGAGACCTGGTAGTAATAAATACCCTCGGCTCCTGTTCAACTTTCATCATTGAAGACATACCAGGGAAAATCTCAATGGCACGGGCAAAATTACACAGACTTTCCAGAGTCCAGTCAGTATATTCTCCGCTGAGTTCAATATAATCAAATAGTCCTGTACGTGCAATTACCTCGGTAACCATCGGCGATATATTTATCTGACGTGTCCCCAGGCTTGGTTTTCCCGCATCCAGTAGTTCCCTAAGTGTATTTTTCCTCATTCTGTTCTCCTTCGTTTATTTTTATCTTCACCGGTTAAGCACAACCAGCTTTAATAGTATCGAACAAATTAGCTTTTAATGCAACTTCTGCAGGCACCTGCCGGCACACATATCACATATAAAGGGAGTCAGTATTCCTGTTAACTTTTCCGTAGAGCGGGAAGAAAAGCCAATCCCCCAATCAAGAGAAGTAGAGAGGCAGATAGATAGAATACCGAAGAAAGCCCCATATTATCAGCAAGGACACCGGAAACCATCGGACCAGCTATCATCCCCACAGCATAGACGGCCTGGTAGAATCCCATCGCCGTTGCTCTCTGCTGTGGAGCGATTGACTGAATGCTCAGCGCCATCAACACAGTCTGCAGTACCCCTCTTCCAAAACCATTAAGGACCTGAATTGCAATCAATAGAGGGATAGTATGGATAAGAGGAACTATAACCAGCGCAGCCGCGATAAGTATAGCCCCAACGATAATAGTAACAGTATAGCCGATGCGTTCCGCTACAGGGATCGATAGTATCGCAGCCACTGCTGCTGCAGCCAGCGCTACTGTAGTAATCATTCCCAGGTCGGCACTTGAAGCGCCGATACTCGCTGCATAGATGGGAATGAAGCCAAACATACCTGCAAACATAGCGAACTGCAGTAATATCCCCATAAACGATACTATCAATAACAAACGGGAGGAAATCACCTTCCTTATACTGGCAAAAGAGATATTTGAAGCAGACTGGGCTGCAGGTTCACGACTGATAAGCAGAACAACAAGTCCGACTACACCGAGCAGAGCCGCTATGAAGAAAGTATGTCGCGGGCTCCAGTATTCTGCAATAACTCCACCGCTAAAGGTGGCCACTACCAGGGCTATAGCATTGACAGAATTAATAAGCCCTATAGCTCTCGCTCCCCCCTGTCTCGGATAGTAGGAAGCCATATATACCGTAAAGGCTACCCAGGTTGCTCCCCCTATACCCGTGATAATCCTACCTATAAGAAGAAAGCTAACATTCGGTGCCAGGCCAAGGCCCAGGGCGCCTGCTGATACTGCCACCATTGCCATAGCCACCATTGGCTTTCGCTTTTTCATAGAGTCGTAATAGATGCCCATAGGAATTCGTAATAACAACTGAGGAAAGGCATAGGACGCTACTATTACTCCCACCATGGAAAGGCTGGCCCCCATGTTTTGAGCATAGACAGGGAAAATTGGCACAAAAAGATAGAGCCCCAGCCAGTAAAAGAAAGTAGCGATTAGAAAAAGGATTATGGAACGGCGATAGCTGGCAGGAAACAGTCCCTGGGATACCTCCTCTAACGGTACCTTTTCGGACTGCTGTCTACTGTCAGATGACATAGCTCTGTATTGTACCATGTGTAACGTAAACGTTCCCCCTGTATATAATGTCCCCGGCAATGATAGTTGGACTTCTCTGCCTGAGAAAGAACTGCTATCCGGTAATGCAGGAAAGATTATTTCCTGTATACGGTCAAGAGACGTCTTTTTTCATTATTGCATAATAAGCCGCTACGGCGAATGCAATTATACCAATCCCCACTGTTATTGCCTCTCTGATGCCGGCATCTCTATAGGTAATGTATCCAAAGACTACTGCTACGACAGGTGCAAGATAGGGAAGTATCCTGGCAAATTTCTTCATGCTTACCCCTTCACTTCTGATTGCTATATTATATATCAACCAGGCTCTCCCAGCTATTTGGGAGCTCAGTTAATCAATAACTATAGGGTTAGCCTGTTTTTATGTACTGTAGTTAAATAGTAGTACGTCTTCCCAATTTCATTATAGCAGGCTATAATCTGACAGGTAGTTAAATTGAAGTGTAAATACCCAGTACTATATAACAGGCTTTAGTTTCCATAAACCTTAATACTTTTATAGACACAGCAGGGTAATAACTCATATTTCTTTCAAGCCCTGATAGCCAGGAGGAGGTTGCCGGTAAAGAGCACTTCCTGGTAGTAAAGCGAGGTATTGTGAACTCGATAAGAAAGCCAAAGATATTTTACGGATACTGGATATTACTGGTTGCCTTTTTATGCATGTTTATACCCACAGGATGTGGCTACTTCGTTTTCAGCTTGTTTATAAGGACTCTCCAGGCTGATATGGGATGGAGTCGAGCTACCATAATGCTGGCCTTTTCCATCCTTCTGCTGGTGACAGGGGCAACTTCCCCTTTTGCAGGAAGACTCATCGATCACTATGGCCCCAAAAAGGTTATTTGCACCGGTGCTCCTGTTATGGCATTGGGATTTATTCTGTTAAGTACAACAACGTTTCCCTGGCAATTCTACCTTGGTTATGCCATCGTTGGAATTGGCACGGCTGCTTCAGCCCAGGTAGCTGCCAGCACCATGGTTTCAAACTGGTTTAGCAGAAAAAGAGGCTTGGCCATTGGCATAATGTCGACCGGTATAGGGTTCGCCGGCTTTGCCTTTGCACCTCTTGTTGGAAACTATCTTATCCCTGGTTTTGGCTGGAGGACAACCTACCTTGTTCTCGCTGTAATTACAGTAGCCACATTGATTCCCGCTGCATTATTGATAGTAAAAACAAGGCCATCGGATATCGGGCTTTACCCTGACGGCATAGAACCGGAAAGGTCATCGATTACCGCTGATGTCTCAGCCCCAACCTCCGTCGGCATATCACCAAAGGCGGCATTAGCCACACTAGTGTTCTGGTTGATTGCCATCTCCTATCTAGTGGGAGGATTCAGCAGCGTTGGTGTGGTACAAAGCCAGGTGCCTCATATCGAAGACATCGGTTTCCCCGCAGCAACAGCGGTTCTCGTATTAAGTGTTAGTGGAATAGCCAGTGCCACAGGGAAATTTGCCTTCGGCTGGTTCTGTGACTGGCTGCCGGCAAAATATGTTTGTGCTATCGGGCTGGCATTGCAGGCAACGGGCATCGCGTTACTGTTAAATATTGACATTTCAACCTCGTCCGCCGTATTGTGGCTCTACGCTTTGCTCTTCGGTTTTTCCCTCGGCAGCTGGCTGCCAACTATGTCTATACTTACCAGTACCAGTTTTGGACTGCGTTCTTATGGCACTATTTTCGGCATACTGAGTTTTTTTCAGTGTATAGGAACTGCCACCGGTCCTTTTATTGCGGGTCGTATTTTCGATATCACCGGCAGCTATCATACCGCATTTATAGCTTTCCTTCTGTTATATACAGTATCGATACCGGCAGTGCTGCTAGTTCGCCAAATAAAAAGGCCTCCGGTATGAGTGGAGATAGTATCGTGAAAATGCTTGATTATCATCACACAGTGGTGTATGTTGAGCGTGTCAGTCAATAACATCATAAGTTACAGAAAATAGCGGAGAGGAGCAAATGGCAAAGGTTACTATCGTCGGAATATCAGGCAGTCCCAGACATCACAGTAATACAGAAGTAATGGTCAGGGAAGCCCTCAAGGCAGCAGAGGAAACAGGTGATGTAGAAACCCAGTTACTCTCGTTGGCCGGTAAAAAAATCAACCCTTGCCTGAGCTGCTTTACGTGCAATGAGAAAAGGGATTTCTGTATCTTCCGTTTTCAGGATGATATGCACGAGATATATGAAAAATATCTGGCTGCCGACGGATTGATAATCGGTAGTCCGGTATATCACCTTTCTATATCAGGAATACTAAAGAATGCCATCGACCGGCTGGGACAGGGCTTGAACTCGAAATATCGTGCTACCGGCCGACCATGGTTCGCCAAGGTGGGCGGGGTATTAACCCAGGGAATGGGTAGGTTCGGAGGGCAGGAATATACCGTGCAGTTTCTGGTCAGCCATCTGCTACTGATGAATAACCTCGTGGTAGCTCCGGGAACAGGAGATGCCCTTGGTGCAATCGGATCATTCGATAACCAGCCGATTAGAGAAGTCGGAGTAATTGCCAAATATGACCCAACCGCAATAGAACAATCGAGAATGCTGGGTAAACGGGTGGCAGAACTATGTAAAATCGTCAGGGCTGGAGCCGACGCTTTAAAGGATAGCTTACCGGAAGAATATGATACGTACCTGTTGCAAAGGCAAGCTATCCAGGACTATTCACGTGCTACCCAGAAATGGGAATCGAAACAGAACAGGAAACCATCCTGATATAAGCTAACTCTGCATCAAAGAAAGGGCTGACGAATGACAGGAAAATATGAGGTTAGTTGTGGGATCAGCGGGTGCCCCAACAACGCTATAGACGATTGTTCCTATTGTGGAATTCCTCTTTGTGAAGCTCACTCTAAAAAAGTTGAATCAAGCAAAGGCACTGAACTCTACTGCGCGGGCTGTCATGCCTACCTCACAGCATCCGGCCTGATGGATAGAGAATTAGAGCGCAAACTGTTCCCGAATGTATTGCTGGTCAACAGCAGCAAATGCACCGGCTGCAGGACATGCCAGTTAATTTGTTCGTTCATCCACAACAGAGCGTTCAGTTACCAGGACTCGGCAATACAGGTCAGCAGGAATGAAGACCGGGGAACAAGTAAACTGTCGATATGCCGTCACTGCGAAGACCCTGAATGTGTTAAAGTCTGTCCCACCGGGGCATTAACTAAAAATAAAGACACCGGATTCGTAACATACGACCGGGATAAATGTACCGAATGTATGCTCTGCATCGATGCCTGCCCCTATAACGCCATACATGACCACAATGGAAGGGTAATCAAATGCGACCTGTGCCAGGGAGACCCTATGTGTGCCAAGTACTGTCCTGCCGAAGCTATCGAATGGATAAAGAAATATAGGATTGGTGTACGCCGGAAGCTCGTTCACTTTTTCAACAACGAAAGGGAGGAGGCATAAGGCTATGTCATTCAAAGCTACGATTCTCAGGGTAGACCTGACCAAACAGAAAATAGAAAAGCAGGAACTACCACAAAAATTTGTAGAGGACTATCTCGGCGGCAGAGGAATCGGTGCAAAACTGCTGTACGATGAACTGCCGGCAGGTACGAATCCCCTCTCACCTGAAAATATGGTGGTATTCTCTTCAAGTGTGCTTGGTGGCACCTTTGCCCCCGCTTCAGCGAGGCTAACTGTCAGCTCCAAATCCCCTGAAACCAATTTCTATTGTAAAAGCAACGTCGGCTCCCATTTTTCGCCGGAATTAAGATTTGCCGGCTACGATTGTATTGTCGTCACCGGCGCCGCTGATAAACCGGTATACCTCTATATAAAAGATGACATAGTTGAAATCAGGGATGCAGGTCATCTCTGGGGCAGGGATGTGAGAGAAACCGACAGAATCCTAAAAGAAGAACTGGGAGACAGTGAGTTTTGCATTATGTCAATCGGTCCCGCCGGCGAGAACATGGTCAAGTATTCGGCGATAATGTCCGGCATCTACCGCTGTGCAGCGCGGGCAGGAATGGGTACCGTGCTCGGCTCCAAGAAATTAAAGGCTATAGTAGTAAGAGGAACAGGAACGGTGCAGGTAAACAATCCGGAGAAATTTGCTGAGACGGCTTTAAACGCCAGGGAACTGGTCAAAGATGACAAAGACAGGTTCTTCAGATATTTCTACTTCGGCACACAGAGAGGCGTCGTATGGGCAAATAACGCCGGTACCAATTCAGCCAGGAATTTCCAGACAGGTTGGATAGACGATGCCTATAAGGTAAGTGGTGAGTACATTAGAGATAGATATCAGACAACAGAAACCGGCTGTGGATCCTGCGTGTTGTGCTGTGGCACGTTCTACGAGGTTAAAGAAGGTCCATATAAGGGATGTCATTCGGAGGGACCCGAATGGGAAACCTGCAACGGCTTTGGCGCCAGGGTAGGAACATCTGATACCGAGTTCATGCTCAGGGCAAATGAGTTGAGCAATCTCTATGGCCTCGATATATGTTCTGTCTCAAGCGTTATTGCCTTTGCCATGGAACTGTACCAGAGAGGGATTATCACCAGAAAGGACACGGATGGCCTCGATCTTTCATGGGGAAACCGGGAGACCATCCTGGAACTGCTGAGAAAGATATCGCAGAGAGAAGGATTCGGTAATGTACTTGCCGAATCGATAACTGCAATAGCAGAAAACTACAAAGGCTCGGAGAACTATGTAATTGCCATCAAGGGACTGCCGATAACGACAGTCGATCCAAGGATTACCGTACCTTATGCTCTTGCCTTCGCAGTCAATCCGAGGGGGGGAGACCACCTGCATACAGAGATACTCTGCCAGTTTGGAGCCAACCCTGAGCATGTCAGGATTGCCCGGGAAATAAGTAACAGCCCCGAGGGAGCCAATCGATTGTCATACGATGGCAAGGCAAGGATGGTGAAATACCATGAGCAGGTTTGCTGTGCCACCGATTCGTTAGGGATATGTTTCATTCATACGCTGTCCTCACACCGGGTGAGCCCGGGGATTATGGCTGACCTGTTCGAAAGCGCCACGGGCATATCCATGGACGTCGACAAGTTGATGCTGGCAGGTGAAAGGATTTTAACCCTTGAGCGTGCTTTCAATCTCAGGGAAGGGCTGAGGAAAGAGGACGATACCCTGCCCGGAAGGATGTTCGACGATGAGATTCCCGATGGTCCCAGCAAAGGCCTCCGGGTTTCCAAAGAGGCATTCAATGAAATACTCGAAGAATACTACGAATTGCATGGATGGAACTCGAATGGCATACCAGGAATAGAAACGATGAACAGGCTCGGGCTCAATCCGATAGTGACATAAAGGGGACATTTTATATAAAGAAGGTGAAAGAAAAGAGCTTAGCAGCAGTTATCAACCGGGAAGTAGCCAGGAACAGGGACAGAATAATTAGCCTGGCGCAGGATCTCATCAGGATACCGAGCTTCTCGGGTGATACCGAAGGTCTATCCGGGGTGGCAGCGAGAATCGCCCCTGAGATGAAAGGCATGGGTTTCTCAGTTGAGCTTCCCGAAGCTGAGAAGGGCTTAACCAACGTGGTCGGGAGATTTAGAGGCTCCGAAACCGCCCCCTGTATTCTATTCAACGGGCATACCGATGTTGTTCCCGTGGCAGATGAGGGGGACTGGCATATGCCTCCCTTTGGCGCTGAAATAAGCGATGGCCGTATATACGGGCGGGGAGCCTGCGACATGAAAGGCGGAGTCACTGCTATGCTGGCGGCACCGAGGGTAGTGTTCAGCCTGTTTCCGGAATTCAAGGGGAATATTATTCTTACCGCCACCGTAGACGAAGAGATTGGCGGCTTCAAAGGTATGAAATATGTCATGGAACAGGGAATCAAAGCAGATATGGGTATCGTCTGCGAGCCAACTGCCCTTAAGATAGTCAATGTCTGCAAAGGCCTGCTCTGGCTCAAGCTGAATACAAGAGGTAAGTCAGCACATGGAGGAACGCCTGAAAACGGCATCAACGCTGTTTACAAGATGTCCAGGATACTTGGCAGGCTCGAGAACTACGACTTCGGCCAACCTCCTCACCCTGTACTGGGAAAGCCCACTATAAATGTGGGCAGTATTAAGGGAGGCGTCAAGCCAAATATAGTCCCCGATTCCTGTGAGGCGGAGATAGATATCAGGTACCTGCCAACACAGGACCACCATAAAATTATTGAGAGTCTAAATGCTATAATTGCAGAACTCATAAGGGAGGACCCGCAGATAGAAGTGGAGCTTGGTATTATACGATACCGTCGCTCAATAGAGACCCCTAAAGAGTCCACTGTAATAAAAACCATAGAGGAAGGAGTCAGGGACATTACCGGAAAATACCCTGGATTCACTGGAATGATATCGCCTGCGGACAGCGAATATCTGGTCGAGGCCGGCATTCCGGCTGTTGTGTTCGGACCGGGTCATGGCTGGCTCTGTCACTCAGCAAACGAATGGATTGCCATCGACGATATCCTGGAGGCAACGAAGATGTATGCTGCAATCATAATACGGAGCGCCGGACTGGCTGATAAGCTCGGTTCCAATCACTGATGGAGAATAGCGGTAAACCCCGGATATTTTATGGCTACGTAATAGTAGTAGTCTCCATATTTCTTTTCTTCATTATCCACGGCTTGAGTGCCTCGTACGGTGTCTTCTTCAAATCGTTACAGGATGATTTCGGCTGCAGCCGGACTATGATATCCGGTGCCCATTCATTTGCTTTTGTTCTTACAGGGATTGTTTCGATCCTTGTTGGCAGGTTAACCGACAGCATCGGCCCGCGGATAGTAATTACAGCCGGGGGTATTATACTGGGACTGGGTTATGTTCTAATGTCACAGACAAGCACTACGTGGCAACTGTACTTAGTCTACGGACTGCTGATTGGCAGCAGCGTAAGTGTTGCTAATGTGCCGCTACTTACGACGCTGTCAAGGTGGTTCATTGGCAAGAGGGGACTGATGACCGGTATAGTCAAGACCGGCACCGGGCTGGGAATACTGGGAATGCCCCTGCTGGCCAGCCATCTTATTATGAGCTACGGGTGGCGCAACGCATACCTTATTTTGGCAGCACTTGCCCTGTTAGGAGTCATACCACTGGCTCAATTTCTGAGACGTGACCCTGCGCAGAAAGGACTGAAACCCTACGGAGAAGATGAAGTAAATGGCAGAGGTTCCCACCTACCGGGTGGTGGGCTTACTTTACAGCAGGCTGTCCATATAAGGCAATACTGGACAGTGGCTGCCATATGCTTTCTCTTCTGGTATTGCATGCATGTGGTGACGGTACACGTAGTTCCACATGCTCTGGATATTGGTTACAGCCCTGTTCGCGCAGCTAGCATTATCTCTATCGTCGGCGGTATAAGCATACTCGGCAGGGTAGTCATTGCCGGTTCCAGTGATAGAGTTGGCGCCAGGTGGTCGTTAATCATCTGCAGTCTGATAATGATAACAGCGCTCTCATTGCTCTATTTCGCCCGGGAGCTGTGGCAGCTATATCTATTTGCTACGATATACGGCTTTTCGCACGGAGGTTTTGCCGCCCTGGTATCACCGCTGGTTGCCGAGCTTTTTGGTACCAGGTCACATGGGGCACTATATGGTGTAATCACCTTCTGCGGCACAGGGGGTGGAGCAGTTGGCCCGCTTATAGCCGGACGTATATTTGACGTATATAACAGCTATCAGCCGGCTTTCCTGATTTTGATTATAGCCAGCGCCGTTGCCCTGATACTGGCAATAAGCCTTAAGCCGGTCGAAATATCAAACGAATAGCTGCTTATTCCAGCCTTAGCAAGTAGAGAAACCTAACTGGTAATACTATAGTAAGACTAGCCTTCAAAGCATTAGGATGAACAAAGCCGTCTTACTTTCGCTCCCATCTATTGATAAAAACTTCTTAAACTAACCCGGTGATAGTACCCGACAACTCACCCCATTAGACAATATAGCTAATTGTTACTTGTTGGTGACACCAGTTCTTCTCTATTTTACGCAGGTATTGACACAGTTTTGCGACAGCAATAAACTGGAATCACGAAAAGGGAGGAGGTGATAGATCATGGAAATCTTAAGATGGAAGATAAGAATTGCGATGCTGTGGATTTTAATGGCGGTGGCTATGTCAGCGCACAGTCAGTTTGTGCTTATGGATCCAGGCGCAACAGAGAAAGCTATGGCTGAAATAGAAGCAACGGGACCTGGCATGTTGGTATTTAAGGCACTTTTCTGGCTGGTTCCACTATGGATGGCGTTTATGTCTCTGACTGTGAAAGGCTCAGCAAATCGATGGGTAAATTTCGTTCTGGGTATAATCTTCACGATTCTTAACATCGTTCATTTCACTGAACATTTAGCACCGCCTTCTCTTGTCCAGATTCTGATTGTCGGCTCAACGGTTATAGCTACAGCACTGATTGCCTGGTACGCAGGGAAGTGGCCTAAACAAGAAGCATAATTCATAAACTGAAACATTCACATACGAAAGAGTATTTAGTATACTTAGCTAAGCAATGCAGACTTTTCTACCATATCCAGAATTCGATAAATCCGCTGCTGTTTTGGATAGACAGCGACTGGGAAAACAAAGAGTGGAAGCATATCAAATTATGCGTGCGATAGCCCATGGAGGCGGCTGGTCAAACCACCCGATTACTAAAATGTGGATGGGTTTTGAGAACGCGCTCAAACTGTACTCAAACGTGATGGTAGAGGAATGGATACGTCGCGGCTATCTAAACACCATGGAAATATATGGCCTCACCGGAATGAAGATATCATACCCCTGGTGGTTGGGTATCGAGGAGTTCCATGCTTCACACCGGGCAGCATTACTGGCTAAGGACTACTGTTATTACTCGAAGTATGGGTGGACAGAAACACCGGAAATCAAGTATATATGGTATGGAAATAATTAATACCGGAAGTATGGAAGAAGAGGAGTATTGGTAAATGACTACAAAAGTGGATTTTTATTGCTGGGTACGGTGCACCACCTGTCGTAAAGCGAAAGAGTTTCTTTCGCAAAAGGACGTCGAGATCAACGAACGGGATTTCTTTAAGAACCCTTTTACACGGGATGAAATCACGGATTTGTTAAAAGGGAAATCCCCGTCAGAAATGTTTAATTTCAGAAGTCCCAGCTTCAAAAAACTAGGCCTGTCGAGGGAGAACCTCCTCGATGATAAACTCATTGATTTAATGCTGAAAGAGCCGAGACTTATTCGCAGACCTGTCGTTCGTATTGGGACCACTGTGTATTTCAGTGCTGACAGATTGGTACTGGAAAGTCTATTACCTTGATACGCGACAGTCATACAATCCTTAGCAATATTCAGTCAAAGCTTATCCAATAAAACTGAGATTTTTGGCTATTAGTTGCTAATTTAAGTACCAAATATCTATCATTCCAGGTTTATCGCATAAATAGACATGAGATTATATTCCTGTATACTTTCCTTGTTAGCAGGGACTACAAAAGATATTCAGGAGAGTGATATGAAAATTCCAATCTATCAGGTTGATGCCTTCACATCTGAACTTTTTTCGGGAAATCCTGCTGCTGTATGCATACTGGATGAATGGCCTGACGATACGCACCTTCAAGCAATCGCCGCTGAGAATAATCTTTCTGAGACAGCATTTCTTCTACAGTATGATAAAGGGTTCCGAATAAGGTGGTTTACTCCAGTGACGGAGATTGCACTCTGTGGACATGCAACACTGGCCAGTGCTTTTGTCATCTTCAACTACCTGAAATGGCCGGAGGATATCATCAATTTTCAGAGCTTAAGAAGTGGGGTGCTCTCCGTTAAACGTAATAACGAGCTTCTGGAGATGGACTTTCCGGCCCGACCTCCATCAAAAGAAGACATTCCCCATCGATTAGAAGAGGCAATAAAACAAGTACTTCTAGCGGTACTCGGCACAGCAGAAAATCTGCTGGTGCTGCTGGAAAATGAACGTGCTGTAAGAGAGCTGAACCCTGATTTCCCTTTGCTGATACAGATAGAGCAGCGATCGATTATTGTTTCTGCACCAGGTAACCAGTGTGATTTTGTCTCAAGGTTTTTTGCATCACATGTTGGTATTCAGGAGGACCCGGTCACTGGTTCAGCACACTGTGTTCTGACACCCTACTGGGCGAAGAGGTTGGGTAAGAAAAAACTACATGCCCTACAGGTTTCAAAGAGAGGTGGCGAGTTATTCTGCGAAGACCGAAACGATCGTGTTGGTATAGCTGGGAGAGCGGTTCTCTATCTTGAAGGTACAATAACAATCTAGCATTTTGTTAATTTAGGGGCTACTTTAAACTCTTCATTACCATCAACTATGGAGCAGCATGGTTACTTGACCAATCCTGCAATCGCCAAAATGGTTAACGTACATACTATAGACTTTTTATTATCCAAATGGACCGAAGCTATCGAATAAATTTCCATCTTCAATTTTCAGATTTCACAAAACATCCAAACTGTTGCTACAGAAGTAAATATTTACAAGCTATAGATGCTATTAAATAAACATAGAAGGTACCTATTAGCATTGTATCTTTAACTCGACAAACACCCCTCACCGCAGCGAAAAATACGATTTTTTTTGGTCAAATACTATGAACTCAAATGTTATTATTACTGGCACTAGCTGTGTTGGTTGGTTTGAAATTCACCTCTATAAGAGCATTTGAATTGGATTAGCTATGACCTAAGTACTATTGACATTATATTGTTCCAATGGTGAAATTTAAGAATATAGTAATAATGATTAAAGTATATTGGGAATATAGTACATTACGCTTAAGAAGAAAGAGAGAAAGAACTCAAAACATTCAGTGCTTAATAATGCTTATAGTGTAGATACTTGCTTCATTCATAAGATAAAGGTATTTTGAATAGGAAAACTTTAGCTATTTGGACCTTCTTACCAGATATTTGTCTTTTACCTTTTCGTAACCAAGAGCGTAGTGATTCATGATGATAAAGGAAAATATCTTTATGCTGAGTACATACTACTTTTATAGAAAACGTTACCACTAAGTTACGGAGATGCAGGAATGGAGAATGAACATAAAGAAAAAGAGCGATTCAGTAATAATTTAAAGCTGCAAAACCGACAAATTCGGCAATCTGAGACATTAGAAGGTAGATATAAAGTAGAAGAAGGAATACCTTCCAGCGATATCATGTTTTTAGCAAGCACTGCAATGAAGCTTGTTGAACTTTCACATGAAGAAGATATTTATCAATTCATTGGGGAGCAGCTACAAAAACTCACAGAAAATTCTATTGTTGTCATAAGTTCATTCGATGAATCCTCTAATAATTTTTGTGTCCGCTCTTTTGTCGGAGATTCAAAAGACGTAGATACTTTTCTTAAGCTTCTCGGGAGAAATCCTGTAGGGATTTCTGTCTTGATAAATGATAAAGCGAAATTTGTACTCACTAAAGGTAAATTAGTGAAGGTCCCTGGAGGGCTATACGAATTTGCTTTTCGCGAAATACCAGAAACTACTTGTCAGGAAATTGAGCGCTGTCTTAGCCTGGGTGATATATATAGTATGGGCTTTACTTGTAAGGGAAACCTGTTTGGTACTGCTGCTATCCTTACCTATAGTGGGTCTACGTTAACAAACTCGAATGTTCTGGAGACATTTGTCAATCAGTCATCGGTAGCACTACAGCGCTGGCAGGCAGATCAGGCGCTGAAGCAGACTCGTGATGAATTAGAAACAATAGTCGCAAAGCGAACTGAGGAGCTGACAAAAGCGAATGAAGCACTAAAAGCCGAAGTGGCTGAACGGAAACAGACAGAAAAGAAACTGAAACAGACTACAGAGAAACTTATGATGTCCGTCGAAGGGACCATCCAAGCTATAGCCAGAATGGTCGAAATAAGGGATCCCTATACTGCAGGTCACCAACGCAGGGTTACGCAACTTGCTTGTGCCATAGCTAAAAGAATGGATTTTTCGGAAGATCAGATTAATGCACTCAATCTGGCTGGAATTATTCATGATGTTGGTAAGATACAGGTACCTGCTGAGATATTGGCCAATCCGGATGGGTTATCCGAGGCAGCCTTCAGTATGATTAAGACACATCCGCTGGCCGGCTATGAAATACTGAAGACTATTGATTTTCCATGGCCAATTGCGGAAATTATATATCAACATCATGAGAGGATAAATGGCTCTGGATACCCACAGGGCTTATCAGGTGAGAATATCCTTTTAGAAGCAAGAGTTTTGGCGGTAGCCGATGTTGTTGAAGCAATGTCCTCTCACCGACCTTATCGCCCGGCATTGGGTATAAATAAAGCCCTGGCAGAAATTACCCAAGGAAAAGGCATACTTTATGACACAAATGTAGTTGATACTTGTATATCCCTTTTTAAAGAGGATTCTTTTACGTTTGAGCAGAAAGCAGAGCCTGCAATTTTATTAAACTCGAGATACTAGTCTCTATCTATTCCAGACAGGAAAGTTTTAGCAGTAGATTTATTATCCGCAGATTCCTTTTGTTAAATATATTTTCTCTTTTTTAATAGAGTTGCGCTCTATTCCTTCAATAAATCATTATACTTTCAATGCAAATACTGTGTCAGAGAAGTTACAATTGTAAATCACACAGTCTGATGAATTATATCTTAGGCAAAGAACATGAGGATTTAAACAGTATTGCTAAGTGCATTTATGATACTTGTGAATTTTTTGTCCCCGATTCCCGGCACAGTTGCAACTTGGTGTAAATCTTGGAATCTACCTAATTCTTTCTTCTTATTAATAATTCTTTGCGCAATACGGATGCTCAAGGACATCTGCCCAGCATATATGTCGACCATACTGGCTATTTGATTAGCTGAACTCAAAGAGTTTAGCCTATCTAGTATCTTGATTGATATTTCCGAATTAACATTCTTTAGATCCCAGTAGGCTGGGAACCTCTGTCTGTTCATTTCGAGACAATCATTATGTGCAGCATTCTTTATTTCAAACCAGCTAACGATAGAAAATAATTAACTTATGTCTTATCATACACCGTGTCATCTGCACTGCCAATCACCAATAAGTCATAACAAGCTAAACCATTTGGTACTAGTATCATAGTTAAACAAATTAGCGGATTGTTAATTCACCTTCTGTCATTTTGCTTAATTACTATATACGTAACCTGTCTGGCTATCTGATACTCTTTGTATCATCAGATTGATACAAGTAAATAACCAAGGCCAGATCTGACAGGTAGTACAGTTCCTTCTCCGGATGCTTACGTCTAGTTGGAGTCCTGGATTCAGGCCTGCCCGGATCTTTTGCCGCGAACCTTACGGTATATAATGGCGATGATACCTCCGGCTATTGCCACCGCAAGTAAGCCAATCCATAATGCTTGAACAGGCGACTTGTATGCTAGAGGAGTCTCTCCATCTGTCGCTGGACTCATTTTCCCCAGGAATTCATCTGCGCCCATATCAACGGTGTCCGTTCCATCATTATCACCATCTAGTATGCGGTAGTCTCCTTCAAAGTCAGTAGTAACATCCACTAATGCCATGTTACTGCCCGAATCGATACAGGGTGAACCTGCTTGAAGGTGTAAATCACATTCTGTTTTCACTGTGCTACCAGGGTAAGATTCATCAACAAATAGCGGGTCTGCGTCGATATTGCCACCGCCATCTATCCCCAGGATGTTATTCCAACCCGTATCGCTTCCTCTACTATCTTCGATATTACAGTAGCGGACTATTGGGAATGAATTGATTTCATTGTAAATTTCATTACCTGAATCATCAGCACTGTCACTCCACAGGATACAGTTTGTTAAGGTCGGCGAAGAGGACTCAAAGTTCCATATGCCGCCGCCATACGATTCAGCGGAGTTACAGGAGAAGCTACAGTTGGTCAGAGTTGGCGAGGAGGAAAACCAGTTGCACATACCTCCTCCATTTTCATCGGCAAAGTTCCCGGAGAAGCCACAATTGACCAGCTTCGGCGAAGATTTCTCATTGCACATACCTCCTCCGTAACGGACAGCGAAATTGTCGTAGAAGCTACAATTGCTGAGGGTTGGCGGCAAGGCCAGGTTATACATCCCTCCACCATATAATTCAGCGGAGTTATTTAAGAAGCTGCAATTGGTCAGGATTGGAGTGGAGCCTGCATTATATACCCCTCCTCCATATAAACCAGCATGGTTTCCGTAGAAACTGCAATTAGCCAGAGTCGGCGACGAAGCGAGGTTATACATTCCTCCGCCACAGCCAGTAGGGTCAATACTGATATCAGCATTTCCTGCAGTAATCGTAAATCCATCCAGAACAGCACTGTTGTCAAGAAAGGTAACATGGTAAAAGACATGGAAGCAGTTATCTGAATTATTTTCTTCAATGCCTATATCTCCGCTCAGTATGGTCATGTTGTTCTCCCAGTCACGACCATCACGCTGTGTTTCAATGCCTTCAAAGCCGCCATATACCCCAACGCCGGTTTTTAATGAAAAGTGCTTTTCTCTGGGAGCTGCCCCTCCATTCGGCCAACCAATCGGCTTATAGGTCCCCTTTGCTACCCATATCTCGTCACCGTAAGCAGCAAAGTCCAACCCATCCTGCAGACTGTTATATGCATTACTCCAGGAGCTACCGTCACGCAACCCTCCCATAGCATTTACATCTACATAGATGATATTAACTGCAGCACTGACGAAGGGCGGGTATATTAGAGGCCCTACACCGATTGTCAGCATCAGAAGAATCATAATAACCAATAGTGGTTTTCTCATGTACTTAATGGCCTCCATTCGAGAATACCTATATCAAGCTGAAGTTTGGATATAGTTTCTCTACAAGCTCTTCAACATTGATGATACACCCTTCTTCATAAAGCTGTCTAAGATTGTGCTAAATCACTCTACAAGTAGTAAAACAGTTATATAAATCTGGACAAACCACCAGGATACCGTATATCAACTTAATAAAACAGTTTTTACAATATTTATAATAATTTGCTGCTAATACGACTTCTACTATATGCTTTGTATATATGAAATCACGACCAGCTATCATTATCGGTACAATTGCTGCACTAATACTCTTCATATTTAGTACTGCAGAAGAAACGGCTACCTTTGCCGGAGGATGCTTCTGGTGCATGGAGCCGCCATTTGAAGCACTGGATGGAGTTCAAGAGGTTGTGGCAGGTTATACAGGTGGATACACCGAAAATCCGACTTATAGAGATGTGTCAACAGGAGGGACCGGCCACTATGAAGCTATTCAGTTTACTTACAATCCGCTTATACTATCCTATGAAGAGTTGCTTGATGTATACTGGCAGCAAATCAATCCGACAGATGATGGCGGGCAATTTGTCGATCGGGGACAGCAGTATGGGTCCGCAATCTTTTATCACAACCAATTGCAAAAGAACCTGGCTGAAAAATCAAGGCAGGAACTGGAAAAATCCGGAATATATGATAGGCCTATTGCAACTAAAATCCTGCCAGCAACTATATTCTATCCCGCTGAAGACTATCACCAGGACTATTATATTAAGAATGCTGACAGCTACGAGTACTACAAATTTTTTTCGGGTAGAGACTAGCAGCTAATTATGTAACAACAATCCTCTTGGGCTATGTCAATCTACCTGGCTGCTTTCTACTACCTACACTAACAGATTGAAAAGTGCCACAAAATCAAGGGCTGATTTGACAAATATTACAGACCTGCTATTATTGCACCTTAAAATTTAATAAGGTTTGTAAAGGCTGAGAACGAGACTAGTAGGTCTCCAGCGGGGCTCAGAGAGCCGGGTAAGGTGTGAGCCGGTGTCTTCGCAGAGATTGAATGGACTCGGGAGCTGCAATCCGAAAAGAGACTGTCTGAGTAGGTTTTGACGGAAAGGGCACCGTAATCAGAGCCCAGGGTATAGAATCTTTTTTCCGTACCTGATAAAGATAGCCGGATACGTCCGGCTAAGAAGGGTGGCACCGCGGAACCAATCCGCCCCTTTGGGGGCGGATTTTTTTATGGAGTTTTATTATGTATTATCCATCATTAGAAGAGGTTATCAAACTCAAAGAGCAGGGCAACCTTGTGCCGATTTATAGGGAAATCAAGGCCGACCTGGAAACACCCGTATCTGCCTTCCTGAAAGTAGCTCGCGGCACCTATTCCTTCCTTCTGGAGAGCGTTGAGAGGGGGGAACAGCTCGGGCGATATAGTTTCATCGGTACCGAACCGTCGCTTATTTTGAGAGCAGGAGAAAATTCCACCATCGACCCTCTACTGCTCGTGGAAAGAGAATTCAGCAGATTCCAGCCGATTAAAATCCCGGGGCTGCCTCGGTTTCACGGCGGAATGGTTGGCTATCTGGGCTATGAAGTTTCCCGCTATTTCGAACAACTCCCCTGTGCCCCCTGTGATGCACTGGGACTCCCCGAGTCAGTGTTAATGCTGGCTGATACTATTCTCGCTTTTGACCATGTCGCCCATAAAATTAAAATCATTTCACATATCCACCTGAACGGCGATATTGAGGTCCAGTACAACCAGGCAGTCCAGAAAATCGAACGACTTGTGGAAAGACTCAGGCAGCCTCTCTATCCCGATGATCCGCCGGAAAATCCCGGTGTCCCTGCAGAAGTATCATCAAACCTCTTGAAAGAGGATTTTGAAAGCAGTGTATCCGAGGCCAAAGAACATATTTTTGCAGGGGATGTTATCCAGGTTGTGCTGTCGCAACGACTCGCCCAGCCGACCGATGCCAGCCCCTTCGCCATCTATCGTTCGCTGCGATGTGTTAATCCATCACCCTATATGTATTATCTTCAGCTCGGAGATTTTCATATTATCGGAGCTTCGCCAGAGCTTCTCGTACGCGTCGAGGATGGTGTAGTATCCACCCATCCCATCGCCGGCACACGTCCCCGCGGTAAGAACACGGCACAAGACCTGGAACTGGAAAACGAGCTTAAGACCGATGAAAAAGAGAGAGCCGAGCATATTATGCTGGTAGATCTGGGTCGAAATGACATCGGACGGGTCAGCGAGCCCGGCACAGTTGAAGTCACACAGCTTATGGACGTAGAGCGCTATTCCCATGTAATGCACCTGGTCTCGCATGTCCAGGGCAAATTACGAGATAACATTTCATCATTCGATGCGCTGCGTGCCTGCTTCCCGGCGGGTACGGTTTCGGGAGCTCCTAAGATAAGGGCTATGGAGATTATTGCCGAACTTGAAAAAGATAAGCGGGGACCATACGCCGGAGCGGTAGGCTACTTCGATTTTTCAGGAAATCTGGATACAGCAATCACTATTCGCACCATAGTCGTTAAGGACGGTATTGCTTATATCCAGGCTGGAGGGGGCATAGTAGCCGACAGCATCCCCGAACGGGAGTATGAGGAAAGCATGAATAAGGCCGGAGCTTTGCTCACTGCTATTTCCCAGGCATAGGAGAGAATAGGATGATACTACTGATTGATAATTACGACAGCTTTACCTACAACCTGTTCCAGTATCTCAGTGAACTGGGAGAGAAAGTAAAGGTAGTTAGAAATGACAGGATCACCGTCGAGGAAATCGAGAAAGACTTGCCTGGCAGTATCGTTATTTCCCCCGGACCAGGCACTCCGGATAATGCCGGCATTTCAAATGAGCTTATCCGCCACTTTGGAGAACGACTTCCTATACTGGGAGTATGTCTTGGCCATCAATGCATCGGCTACAGCTATGGCGGCATAGTAAAACGAGCCAGCGAGATAAAACATGGAAAGTCTTCACTCATTCACCATGATGGAAGAGGTGTTTTCGCAGGACTGCCCAATCCTTTTTCTGCTATACGCTACCATTCGCTCGCATTGGAGAAAGCCAGCCTG
>Ga0272442_10001376_pt1 | contig 37148 bp, 30 predicted proteins | sample SSMForm2O_FD_200262 | JGI IMG/M metagenome (GOLD analysis project Ga0272442, IMG submission 200262) | Marine sediment archaeal communities from Little Sippewissett salt marsh, Falmouth, MA, United States - SSM-Form-2O | ecosystem: Environmental > Aquatic > Marine > Wetlands > Sediment ... | reverse complement strand
ATCCCTACAAGAATAATTACCGGGCCGTCCGGTTCGCATTCTCAAGCAATCTGTTTACATGCGCCTATTTCTATGTGGATGAAGGCAATGAGGATTACGGTCCCGGCGGACCGGGGCATCACGGGAATCTTCATTTTTATGATGAATTTGAGGCCAAGGGCATGCTGGGTTATCCGGTCAGCGATATGATTATGATTCCGGGTAAGCCTCTGGCTCCGACCCCCATGGCAGAAGGGCTCTGGGTGCGTTATTTCGATCATGGGGTCAGTGTGGTTAATGCCACGGGCTTGGATCAGACCGTAAGCGCTTCGGAACTGTCCGCCTATGATCCGGTGGGCGGATCTTCCTATTACCGGTTCCGCGGCGGTCAGGATCCGGTATTTAACAATGGCGAAGCCGTGACAGATGCCAATCCTCTGGTTCTGTGGGGGGATACGGATATGGCCAACTGGAGCGATCCCGAGGTGTTCGGAGACGGGGCCATGCTTTTCAGGCAGCAGGACACCCTGATCACACCCATCATTATCGATAATAATGTGAACAATCAGACCTCACCAGGTTCTGAACCAATTTTGCATCTCGGCACCTGGACGCTTACTTCAGATGGATCGAAATTTTATGCATTCTATCCAGACCGTGATTATGGTCCGTTTCAGCCTTACGGCCATGCATGGTCCGCCGCAGGAAGCGGGGAAAATGTGGCATTATCTATTCCTTCTATTGGCTTGAATGCTTATTATGAAATCTCAGAATGGCATGGGTATCTCGGATCCTCTTATTCAAATGCGACCAATGTACCGGTTCATATTCTATATGCAGGTGGCCATGATACGACAGTGATTGTAGATCAGTCAGTGAATATGGCACAATGGAATTCTCTGGGCGTATTTCCCTTCATGGCAGGATTAACCGGAAGAGTGGAAGTGAGTAATGATGCAAACGGAACTGTCATGGCAGATGCAATTAAATTTGAATTTGTACGGGGATTGACTGCAGAAGAAGAAGACAGCTTGAACAATGGCGGACAGACGGCTATGTTCAGTGACATTACTTTGAGTTATCTTGGAGATACACAAAATGGTACAAGTGCCTGCTGCTTCGCAGATATCAATAATGACGGATGGCCGGATCTGTATCTGTCCAGGTATCGCGGGGAAGGGTCCACGGATTTGTGCTATATCAATGAGAATGGCAGTTCGCTTATGGAGCAGGGGATTTCCCGGGGTGTCTCAGATTTGGATGACGGGTCTCAGGGCGCATGCTGGGGAGATCTGGATAATGACGGAAATTTTGATCTGGTGAATGGAACGACCATAAAATGGCCGGAAAATGAAGGCGATCATAATGATGTTTACAGAAATCTCGGTGGCGGATACTTTACGGATGTGACGGCACCTTGCATTGCCTCAACCATGATGAAAACCCGTTCTATTTTTGTATTTGATATGGACAACGATCAGTTTCTGGATATATTTTCAATTCCGGGATACCAGGGAACAGACGGAGTTCCTCCCTGGAGCCATCCTAATGAAGTGTATCATAATGAGATGGCATTTGCCTTTTCTAAGTTGAGCGCAGCCGATTGCGGCAATTTGGAAGATGCTCCGGCATGCCATGGAGGCACCGCTACTGATTTTGACAATGATGGTGATCTGGATGTCATTGCGGCCAACCAAACCGGAGATGTGAATATTCTTGTAAACGACGGATTGGGATATTTTACCAGGATTGAAGATATTTCGAGTATTGGTGTGACATCAGCAGTACCTCAGGCAGGTACAGGGATTACCATGGGCGATGTGGATAATGACGGCGATCTGGACATGCTGCTGGCATCTGAATATCCGGCCAGTAAGGCATTTCTTTATTTTAATAACGGAGATGGAACGTTTTCGATCAGTTCGCAATCCTGGAATGAGATCAATGGCTACATGGGCGGTTTTGCGGATCTTGATAATGACCGGGATCTGGATTTGGTATTTGCCGGGTATGTGCGGAGTCTGCTGAATGATGGGAGTGGTTCATTTGATAATGGTCCGATTATCCCCTATGCATATCCTTCTCCCAGTGATGCACGCAGCATCGCTTTTGCAGATATTGACAATGATGGTGATTTGGATTTTGCTGTGACCGACATTGCCACACGTGCCCATCTAATTCAGAATGACTTTAACAATGGCAATCATTATTTAAAGGTGAAAGTGATTTCGCCGAATGGACAGGCTGGTGGATTTGGAGCGAAAGTGTATTGTTATCCAGCCAATCAGGCAGGAGGTCAGTTGCTGGGATTTCGTGAAATACGAAGTAATAATGGATTTTGCGGGCAGGATGATCCTGTTGTTCATTTTGGACTTGGGGAATATACTGCTACGGATATTGTGGTCATTTATCAGGATGGGTCACAGCAGACGCAGACATTTTCTTCAGTGGACAGGACTGTTGAAATGGACGGACGGGATTATACTCTTTTGGCGGTTCAAAAAGAGTAAATGCAATGGGTTTTTAATCACAGGTGATTAATTCTGGACAGCATTCAGTGGGTGTATCGGATTCGCTGTCAGATCGGGGCAATAGCTATTAGGACCGCTTCTGTCTGTCATATCAGAGACGGTTTCTGTCCCTCTTTTTTGAAATTTTTATCCATGGATTGCTTTTCTACATATTGTTATTGCCACATCCTTCCGATAGCTGGTAATCTTCGGGAGGATGTGAAATTTTAAAACGCAGTTTCCAGACCGAAGAAAAGAGTTCTGGGCCGGATGGGTCCGTAAACATATGCGGGATCGCGGTCCGCTCCCTGATCCAGGTCTTCCTGGTAGGCGTCCAGTATGTTTTTAACACCAATATTGACTTTGGTATTCAATCCGTTGTTCAGCGGAAGCCTGCAGGAAAGCCCCGCATCGGCCTGGAAGAATGCATTGCTTTCTTCAAGCAAAAGCAACGGATCTTCCTGTCCTTCAACAGCGATTTCATGAGGCATGTCCGCTTTTCCGGTATACGTGCCGTGTAGATAAACATCGATATTTTTGCCGGCCGCCAGCGAGAGCCGGACATTTCCGGTCAGATCCGGTGTTCTCAGAAAACGATGTGTGCCAAAGTCTTCATTGGGACTGTCGTACCGGCTCTTCTTGTACGTGAACCCGCCCCTTAATTCGAATCCGTTCATCGGACGGATACCCAGATCCATTTCAAATCCTTTCACTTCCGCACCATCGCTGTTTACCCGTTCCCAGCGTTCGATGTTGCCCTGTTTGGAAATAAATTGTTCGTTGAAAGAATCGGTCAGTCGGGTATAAAAAGCTGTCAATGAGAGCATTACCGGGATGTTGTGCAGATAGCCCAGATATTCCAGAGCACCGCTGAATGAATGACTCCGCTCTTCCCTCAGTGCTTCTGAATTGCGGATAATGCGCTGATCTCCTTCTATACCGCACAAATGCAAATCTTCATCATATGTTTGCGGTGGCTTGAATCCGGTTGTGTAGGCTGTACGAAGGGTGATTCCTTTTCCGACATCAAATTTTCCATTGAGACGGGGACTGAATATCCAGTCATTCAGTTCGGAATGCCTGTCCAGGCGAACGCCGGCCACGAATTCAACCTGTTCTTCATCTCCGAAATGCAGATTGTCCTGAATAAACAGGCCTGTATTGGTATACAATTCATCCAGATAATATGCTGTTTCAGCGGCGGTTTCGTCCTTCAGTTTGTCATGGGAATACTGCAGGCCGGCAGTCATCAAGTGGTTGCTTATGCGATAATTCGACTGGAATCCTGCAATCTGAAGCGGATTGTCTGTTTTGCCGTAGAAGGCCAGAGCGTCCAGCCGGTCCTGATCTGTATCGCCGCCCAGACCGCCATAATAGGATTTCCGGTTTTCAACAGAAAATGAGTAATAGAATCGATAGTCAAAAAGCACGCCGGACCGGTGAGACCAACGGACCGTGCCACCCGAACGCCAGTGTTCAAGCCATTCGGCAATCTCGGCTTCATGCATAGGCAGATTGAATTTGTTGCCGCCGCGCCGTTCTTCATGAATCTGATGAAACGATGTCATTAATTTGCTGTTGTCAAATGGCTGATAATACCACTTGAATCCCATAGATTCATTGCGCAATTCGCCCAGCTCACTGAAACCATCCCCGTTATGATCGTATGGATTCCGTTTTCGAAACGAACCGAATACATAAGCACCCGAAGTCCCTTTTTTACTCACAGTCTCAGCAACAGCGCCGAGATGCTGATCGATTTTATTTTCGGTGGAATTGTTTTGATATTTAATTCGGACCTGGTTCACCATGGGAGTGCGCGTAATCATGTTAATCACGCCAGCTATAGCGCCACCTCCGTAAAGCGATGATCCGCCACCCTTGACAATTTCGATTTGATCGACCATTTCTTCGGGGAAATGTTCGAGACCATATACGCTGGCCAGACTACTGACTACAGGATCTCCGTCGATTAAAATCTGAGAATATTTTCCGTCCATCCCCAGAATGCGAACCTGGGAAAAATTGCAATTCTGGCAGTTATTTTCCACCCGAATGCCTGTATGGAAAGACAAGGCTTCCGCCAGGTTACAGGCATGTTTCTGTTCAATCAGCCGTCTGGGAATAACTTCAGTTCGTACGGGCGTATCTTCCACCAGATGTGGCGTGGCCGTTCCTGTGACAACTATGGCGCCCATTTCGAGAATGGTCGGTTCAAGCTCGATATCTGCCTTGATTGTCTCGTATTCATGCATGTGAATTATTCGGCGTGCACGCTTGTATCCCATCATCGACACGACAAGATGCAATGATCCGGTCGGGGTATGGGTCAGTACATATTTGCCGTTTTCATTGGTCATGGTGCCGACCGTGGTATGCTCAATAATAACATTGACGCCAGGGAGCGGATTTCCCGTTTTTATATCGGTAACTTTTCCAGTAATTTTTCCGGATCCCTGCTTGGCGTTTCCAATAGCTGGAGAGCACAATATAATCAATATAAAACAGATTTTTAGATATGACGTCATGATTTTCATGACTTGGCTCCTTATATAAAATGGTAAAGTCCACACATTCTTTTTAATATTCATAAAATCATTCCTGAATCAGAAGGAACAAATTGAATTGTCTCAGACTGGGAGGAATAGATTTATTACAACTGTTCAATGGATGGACCATCAATCCATTCCAGAGGATCGGGAGAATTCCTCGTAACACCGCTATTTATGAAGAGCGGTTGTTTTGTGAATCAGCGAAAAATGAATTTTTTGGAAAATGCTATTAAAACAGGATGACCGCAGGGGGGCCGCGTTTGAAGATGGTTTTATAAAAAATGTTTGTGGAATGCCGTTGAAAGGCAGTTCCGGCCTTTGGTTTCGAATTGTAATGCAGGTTAAAAAGAAACAGGCACAAAAAAAGCAGGAACAGCGAGAGCGTATGAACAATCAATTCAAGAATGGAAAATTCACTTTTTGAGTGTGTATGTTTAGGTACGGAGTGTCTCTTTTGGGTTTGTTCATTATAAGGATGGGCATGGACGATCACCTTTCCGTTTGCATCGATGTGTATATGGGCAAAATAAGACAGATTCCAGTAAACCCATATCAACGCAATCAATGTTAACAGGACAGGCAGTTTTTTCATTTTATAACAAAGCAAGCCCATTTGTTCTCCAATAATGAAAATCAATTTAAAAAAATACTATATAAAAAGCAAGTAAAGACAGGAGCGTATTGTTTTCAGCTTTTATCAAGGGAATACAAATTCATTGTCAAATCCGGGATCATTAAACAAGCTTAATCCTTGTTTTCAGATAGAGATCCAGAAAAATCAATATTTTAATAAAATCCCGAGTGAAAAAAGCCGTCGTTACAATCTGTATAAACATTTCCTTTTATTTCCTCTTATAAATTTTTACATTACAGATTATTAAACATGAGATCTCAAATGATAATCACATTATTGACAGATTTTGGTCTTTCCGATCCTTATGTCGGGATCATGAAAGGTGTGATGCTGAGTATCTGTCCGGAAGCCTGTGTGGTGGATATCAGTCATTCAATTTCACCTCAGTATATTGATATGGCGTCGTTTATCCTGATAAAAGCCATTCCATATTTTCCGAAGGGGACCATTCATTGTGTGGTTGTTGATCCAGGTGTTGGAAGTGACAGAAAGACTTTGATTGTTCAGGCAGATGGTCATTTTTTTGTGGCACCGGATAATGGTGTTTTAAAAAGAATTTTTCATGGTTCTTCAAACAGCCGTGTTTTTCATGCCGTCCGGCCAGAGTATTGTCTAAAAAAAGTCAGTCAAACATTTCATGGACGCGATATATTTGCACCGGCTGCAGCCCATCTGGCAAATGGGGTGGACCCAGAACAGATCGCTGTCCCATGTAATCAATATATTCGGGGAGATATTCGTGAACCTGTGCTGCAAAAGGAACAGATCATCGGAGAGGTGATCTACTTTGACAGGTTTGGGAATGCAATTACCAATATTTCAGAATGTATGCTTAAAAACAGAAACAACATTCAGATTGTCGCAGGTGATCAAATAATCAACGGACTTGTATCCGCATACAGCCAAGCGAAAACCGGGGAACCTCTGGCTATTATTGGCAGTTTTGAAAACCTCGAGATTGCAGTCAGAGAGGGGAGTGCGAGGGCTGAAATACCTTTAAAAGAAAGAGATAAAATAAAAATCCTTTTCTAGCGGTCATCGAATTCAATGGATATGGAAGCTGGAGATTATATAATGAATCGAAAATTGAATAAGCATATTATTTTATTCATATTGACGATCGGAACCACTTTTCTGATTGGTCTGGGGGAGGGGATTGCAGCAGCAGCCATGTATTCCGGTGCATTGATGAGCATTCTGCTCTGCCATGAAATGGGGCATTATTTAACAGCAAGGAAATATGGTGTCCCCGCGACGCTTCCCTTTTTTATTCCCGTTCCGCTTCCGCCTTTTGGGACATTGGGCGCAATCATTAAAATGAAGGGAAATATTCCCAATCGACGGGCTTTGCTCGATATTGGAGCGGCAGGACCGTTGGCCGGATTGGCTGTCAGTGTTCCTGTGATTTTCATCGGAGTCAAACTCTCGCGGATCGTCGAATTGCAGCAACTGGGTGATGCCGCCATCAGCCTGGGGGATTCGCTGCTTTTTTCATGGATCACGAAATTATCCATTGGGAATTTACCAGAGGGAAAGGATCTGGTTCTCCACCCGCTTGCTTATGCGGGCTGGGTCGGATTATTAGTGACAGCGATGAATTTGCTGCCGGTCGGCCAACTGGATGGCGGCCATATTATCTATGCATTGTTTCACAAACGCAGTAAATATGTTTCTCTGGTTGTTTACGGTATGATGGTCTATGTGTTATTATTTCATTCTGCCATGTGGTTTGTCTGGCTTATTTTATTGGCTATATTCCGTCGGCACCCACCAACATTGAATGATTCATTATCCCTGGGTAATAAACGAAAAAATTTGGGTATTTTTACTCTCTTGATGTTTGTTATTACATTTACACCCGCTCCTTTTATTGAAGTGGAAGGCTTGATTCCTTTATTGATTCAATTAACAGGAGTATCCGTATGAAAACTGTGATTGGACTGGGTGAGGTACTGTGGGATGTTTATCCGGAGGCCAGTTATATCGGTGGCGCGCCAGCCAATGTTGCCCTTCACGCCGGACAAATGGGAGCCGACAGCATTATTGTCAGTGCAGTAGGCTTTGATATAGACGGAGACGAATTGATACGCAAGGTTCAGGATATGCGTGTGAATAGCCAATATATTCAGAAGAATATCATGTATGCGACTGGTAAAGTGAAAGTTCATCTGGATGCGAATGGACATCCTCATTTTGAATGCAGTGAAGATATGGCATTCGATCATCTGGTCTGGCAGAATAGTTATTTAGAATTGGCAAAAACTTGTGATGCTGTGGTTGTCGGAACATTGGTGCAGCGTGAAAAAGAATCCAGAATGACCATTCAGCATTTTCTGGATGAGGCAAAATCTGCACTTAAAATATTTGATGTAAATTTCAGGGGATGGCCTAAAGAGATCGATATGATCATTCAAGATACACTTAAAAAAGTCGATGTCGTGAAAATGAATGAAGAAGAACTCAATCAGATACGTCTTGCATTGGGTCAGCAGTCGCTTTCAGACGAAGCATTTTTATCATGGCTTCTTCAGGAATATCGGATTCAGGTGGCTGCCTTAACCCTGGGTTCAGAAGGTTGTATGCTGGTCGATTCAAAAGATAGTGTTCGGATTGCCGGGAAGGCGGTGCAAGTAGTCGATTCAACCGGATGCGGGGACGCGTTTGTAGCGGGGATGATGATCAAATTGTTGGAAGGGGCGTCTTTAAATGAAACGGGAGAATTTGCGAACCGGGTTGGAGCCTTTACGGCAACAAAAAAAGGAGCGGTGCCGAAGTATACGATCAATGAACTTTTCAAGAATGAAAAATAGGAATGAGGCCTTTACCGTTTATGAAAATAGGCATTTTTCAGTTTTGTCCCAGATTCGGAGATATTGAATACAACCTAAATCGAATTAAAAACGTCCTAATTCATACGGACGCAGATCTTATGGTGCTTCCGGAGCTGTGCACGACAGGATATCAATTCATCAGTAAGGAAGAGGCACTGGATTTATCGGAGGTCATCCCTGATGGAGTATCTATTAAAAAGTTGACGATTCTTTGCCGGAAGAAAAAAATGTATCTTGTTGCCGGCGTAAACGAGCGTGATGGAAATGGCTGTTATAATGCATCCGTGCTATTGGGTCCGAAAGGCTATATTGGCAAGTATCGTAAAATGCATCTGTTTGATGAGGAAAAATTATGGTTTCAACCGGGAACAGACCAGTTTCATGTCTGGGATCTTGGAATAGTCAGGGTGGGGATGATGATCTGCTTTGACTGGATTTTTCCCGAATCGGCCCGGTCATTAGCCCTGGCCGGAGCAGACCTGATCTGCCACCCATCCAACCTGGTGCTGCCGTTTTGCCCGGATGCAATGGTCACCCGGTCGATTGAGAACAAGGTGTTTGCGGCCACTGCCAACCGGATCGGGAAGGAAGCCAGAGGAGATAAGGCGCCGTTACAATTTATCGGTCGAAGCCAGGTGACAGACCCGAAAGGCAAACGTCTGCTGCAGTTCAGTTCTGAGGAAGAGGGCGTCAAGACTGTAATCATTGATCCGATCCTGGCAAGAGATAAACATGTTACTGCCCGGAATGATTTATGGGAAGACAGGAGAGTGGGTCAGTATCGGGAGAAAATCAAGAAGAAAGAAGAAAGAAAATAATGATGCGATAAAAAGGAGTTGTAATGGCACAGTCCTGGAATGGACCATTGGAAAAAATCGATGATTATCGCTGGAGAATTCCTCCGAATTTTTCCAAGGGCATGCGAGTGCCGGGATTGATATTCGCAGATGAAGAGATGTTAAATCAGGTCAGAGGGGATCAGGCTCTGCAGCAAGTGGTGAATGTGGCCTGTCTTCTCGGCATTGTTGAAAATGCAATGGCTATGCCGGATATACACAGGGGATATGGATTCCCAATTGGCGGTGTTGCCGGTCTGGATGCGGAAGAAGGTATTATTTCCCCGGGCGGTGTGGGGTATGATATTAACTGTGGTGTGCGTCTTATGCGAACGCAACTGGAATTATCAGATATACAGCCAAAGATTCATGAGCTTGTTCATGGGTTGTTTCAGAATATTCCATGCGGCGTTGGATCCAGCGGCCGGTTGAAGTTATCACAAAAAGATCTCAAGCGTGTTTTGGAATGCGGGGCCGCCTGGGCAGTGGAACAGGGATTTGGATGGAGCGATGATGTTGCATTGACAGAAGAAGAAGGTTGTTTAGCCGGAGCAGATGCCAATGCCCTTTCATCCCGGGCTATTGAGCGGGGACGTCCGCAGCTGGGAACTTTGGGATCAGGCAATCATTTTCTGGAAATTCAGGAAGTTATTGAGATTTTTGATTCATCCATAGCGGAGATTATCGGTTTAAACAAAGGACAGATTACCATTATGATTCATACCGGTTCCCGCGGACTGGGATATCAGGTGTGTGATGACTATCTCGATTTAATGATAAAAGCCATGCAAAAATATAAAATACGTGTTCCGGATAAACAGCTGGCTTGCACACCTGTTCGGTCTCCTGAAGGTGAAGCCTATTATTCGGCTATGGCAGCAGCGGCCAATTATGCATGGACCAACCGGCAGCTGATCATGCATTGGGTGAGAGAAACATTTGAAGATATACTGGGGCGGTCTTCAGAACAGATGGGTATGCATCAGGTTTATGATGTGGCCCATAATATCGCCAAGCTTGAGACGCATCAGATCAATGGTGAAAAAAAGCACCTTATGGTGCACAGAAAAGGAGCGACTCGGGCTTTCGGTCCCGGACAGCCGGGCGTACCGGAGAAATATCGTCTGACAGGACAGCCGGTGATGATTCCCGGAGATATGGGTACGTCTTCTTATATTCTGACGGGTACAGACGAGGCGATGAAAATAAGTCTGGGATCGACCTGTCATGGCGCCGGCAGAGTCATGAGCCGTCATGCGGCTGTTCGTGCGACTCAAGGCCGGGCGCTAAATCAGGAATTGGAAGATCGCGGGATCATTGTATGCAGCCGTGGAAAGCGGACATTGCAGGAAGAGGTTTCAGAGGCTTATAAAGATATCAACCATGTGGTTAATGTTGTGCACAATGCCGGGATTTCAAGTAAAGTTGCCAAAATGCGGCCAATAGGTGTTGTGAAGGGCTGAGGAGACAGAAACGGAGCCGGGGGAGACGGGAAAAAACTGAGAGAATACCGCAGAGGCACAGAGGACGCAAAGAGAAGGCCAAGAGTCAAGAATTAAAGATCAATGGGGGTATATAGGGTATAAGGTATAAAAAAAAGAGTTGTAGGATCCGTTGTGTCCTTGAGTCATTGGAAGCTGAAAGGGAGCATGGGAGAGACGGGGAAACGGAGAGAAGAGCAGAGATAAGAATAAAGAGATATTAAAACTGGGTGTGGTCATGGCTGCAATACAGGGGATTAATGGGGATAGCAAATAAGAGAATTAAGAGACAAGTTAACAATTTCAAGGAATGCGGATGAATCGATGATACGAGGATGCATTGATTCAGGTGATATAATTTGAGGGAAAATTCATGCAATTTCGGGAGAAATCAAAAAAGCGGGTAACAATCAATATTACATCTCTGATCGATGTATTGTTTTTACTGCTAATATTTTTTATGGTCTCTTCGACTTTTTTAGAGCGTCCGGGTATGAAGCTGGATTTACCCAAAGCCAGCCGGAAGGAAACTGTGCGAATGAAGGGATACACGCTTTTTGTTACACCGGATGAAAAATTGTTTCTCAACGAGAATGCAGTTGATTTAAACAATCTCGGCAATCAGCTTCAGAAAATCGCATCTGAAATTGAAGAAGATGGTCTTGTGCTGCATGCGGATGAAACTGTTCACTATGGACTGGTTGTGGAAGTCATGGATATAATTAAAAAAAGCGGCATTAAAAAAATGGTGGTGGCAACAGAGGTTAAGGAAGAGTAAATGAATAAAGAGGCAGAAATAAGGATAAGACAAAATGAGGTATTGGGAAATAGAGGAAATAAAGGAAATAGAATTATTGAGTCATAGGGTCTTTGAGTTGTAGAGTCGTTGGTTGAGTGACTGAGACGGTGAATCGGAGAGACGGAGAAAGGGAGAGAAAAAGATAAAAAAACTAAAGGAAAATGAGTCCTGGGTTTGTTGAGTCATTGTGCTATTCCTTCATAGAATTAATAGAAACAAAACATGTCCTTGATGAATGTTGTACAATCTAAGATTGTGTGTTTTCAGAATAAGGGGACAGATGGGACAGTGTATATGAAAATGATCAAGACAGTTCAGGAAATGCAAACCCTTGCAACCCATCTCCGAACGGATGGAAGAAAGATCGGACTTGTTCCCACCATGGGATATTTGCATGAAGGTCATCTTAGTCTTATCCGCATTGCCCGCCGCAAGGCAGATGTGGTTGTTATTTCGGTTTTTGTGAATCCTACCCAGTTTGGACCGGATGAGGATTTCGCTAAATATCCAAGAGATATTGAACGGGATAAAAGACTCGCGATCCAGGAAGGCGTGGATATTTTCTTTTATCCCTCCGATGAAGAGATGTACTCTAAAAGGCATTTGACTTTTGTGACTGTGGATGATATTACGGGTGTATTATGCGGCGCCTCACGTCCTTTGCATTTTAAGGGAGTGACCACGGTTTGCACCAAGCTTTTTCATGTTGTGAAGCCCCATTTTGCCGTGTTTGGACAGAAGGATTATCAACAGAGTGTGGTGATCAAGCGAATGGTGAAGGATTTGAATTTTGATATGGAAATTGTAATTGCACCCATTATCAGAGAAGCGGATGGACTGGCGATGAGTTCGCGGAACGCCTATCTTTCTGCAGAAGAACGAAAAGACGCTCTTTCGCTTCAGACAGCGTTGAAAATGGCCGAGAGCAGGATCAAACAGGGAGAAACGAAGACGGCCACTTTGATTCGGGAAATGAAAGACTATATCAGCTCCAAGATTTACACAAAAATTGATTATATTAAAATCGTTCATCCTGACACATTGCATGATTTGGATGTGATCGAAGACAGGGCTGTGGCTGCGCTGGCCGTGTTTGTTGGAAAGACGCGGCTGATTGATAATGTGATTCTGCAGGTTTGAGAAGCAGTATATATCCTGGAACTGCTTTGTGCCATTTGATTCAATCCTGTTCCGATATTCACAAATTAGCTTTAGCAGGGATAATTATTCAGTTTGTTTTTTCTGTATTTTTTTTAAGCATCTTAACGATCGTCCCTACGGGATTCAAATGACATTGTTCGGTTTTCTAAAAATCGGATTCAGTGCCCAGTTTTAAAATAGATAGCTTAATCGGGAGTCGAGATGTTTGATCAATTTATGATTTTTACAGCAGCTTCATGGATTTTAATTGTTACACCGGGTCCGGATATGATTTATGTAATGACTCGGGGAATCTCCCAGGGACGGAAGGCAGGTGTGGTGTCGGCATTTGGTGTGACCATCGGCATTCTTGTTCACACACTCTTTGCCTCTATGGGACTGGCTATGCTATTAATGACATCGTCTTTGGCATTTCTCATCGTGAAATTTGCCGGAGCCTGTTATCTCATTTTTTTAGGGATCAAGTCTATTAAAGATAAGTCCGGTCTTTCATTTATCGGCAAGTCCCATCCCAGGCCTTATTCATCAATTTTTATTCAGGGGATATTATCCAATGTGCTCAATCCCAAAGTCGCATTGTTTTTTCTGGCATTTTTACCGCAGTTTGTCTCTTATGATGGCGGCCATGTAGCTATGCAAATGCTAATATTGGGAGGATTTTTTGCCCTGTTCGGTGTAATTTTTCTTGTGGCATTGGGTTATTTTTCCGGACGAGTGGGACAATGGCTGTCTTCAAAACGACAACTTTACAGAAAAATCAATGTGCTTACAGGCAGTGTGCTTATCGGATTGGGATTAAGGCTGGCTTTTATAGAGAAGGATTAGATCTCATTTTCATACTCAGCTCTTATTTCTCGTACCCTGTTCAGTAAATCCTTTATTTTTTCTATTGAATCTCCAAACTCAAAAGTTATTTTTTTTGAGAAATCGGGTTGGATGATTTCGATCCACTCCGATCCCTGGTCCACACAGTCGGGGCATCCATAGATATCGTCCATGGTTGTCAGTATTCCAGGATCAATCAATTGAAAAAGCGAATTCCACTCTTGAGATGTTATTTCGCTGGTCGTGACAATTGGTGGATATTCATCAGTGATCCATCCGGATTTGGTGAAAGAGACACTGCCGGCGTTTATTTCGATTTCCCTCCGGCAATATCCTGTGCACATGCCGAAAGATGCTCCGCTTTTGATGGTGGTATTTTCAGAAAGTGTTGGATCAACAATTGTATTGTCATTGTTGCACTGAGTCAGTATGAGCATCATCAGATAAAGCAAACTCTGTTTCTTCATGGACCGTCCTTCTATATCCGTGATTGAATTAAGTTTTAATCCTTATGTTCCCGTCTTAAGTTGGTGGTAAAATTTTAACAATATTTAAGTTTATTTATCGTATCAGCGTTAGTTTTTGTGTCGATACCGCGTTTTCGGACTGTAACCGGATCAGGTAAACACCACTCGGGACCGCGAGATTTTGTTCATTCAATCCGTTCCAGATTATAGAATACCAGCCTCCCGGCTGAGAGCCATTCCATAGTTCTTTCACGATTTGTCCCCTCAGATTCAATACATACAGATGAGTATGCATCTTTTCAGGCAGGGTATACCGGATGGCTGTGCCCGGATTGAAGGGATTGGGACATGCAGGTAACAGATGACATTCCCGGGGTAGGTTTTTTGAATTGACTGAAGAACCTGAAGTAATGGAAAATGAAGTGCGATAGCTGAGAGCCTGGATTTCAGTGGTCAGATAATAGCTGCCTTCAGCCCATTGTTCCAAAATTTCAATGGCCTGCCAGTGATTATCCGTAACTGAATTCACTTGAATTGTATTGTTTTGCCCACTCGGTGATTGTAAGGAAAGGGCGGGTGCTTCAGGATTCCAGATATTGGTTCGAATGTCAATTTTCAAAGTATCTTGGGTTGTAAGACGATAACCGCTCAGGCCGATTGATATAAAGGTGGTTGCTGGCTTTCTCCAATCATAATATTCAGCAGAAATTGCTCCATCCTTTCCAGAGGCAAAATGTTGCGACCATTCGGGCGGTTCGGGATGAGGCTTCTGATTTAGTATTTCCCGCCACTCTTCATCGTTCAAACGGCCCTCTGATATAGGACGGGTAAACTCATAATAGGAAAATCCAGCACCCTTGGTCAGTACAGGTTGACCTTCGATATTACAGACCACATAAATCGCATAAGGATATCCAACAGCTTCTTCAAGGATCATATCGTATATGAAATCTGTATGCACATCGGCAACAACAGGCATGGGATCCATGTTATCACTATTCCAGGGTGACGGGCCTTCTGCATAAGCGTTAAAGGTGACAATGCGGAAAAGCCGGTTCCCGAAATCACAGATCAATCGATATTCATCTGCGTTTAATGACGTTTGGGTCAGTTCTTTTTCTGCAATTGTTTTCAGACTTGCAGAAAGAAGAGCGAAATCCTCCAGGGCAAACTGAAATTCTTCAAAAAGAAGATTTTCATTTCTCAAGCCTTCAATCATATAATTAGCCAGAGAAGCGAGTCTGCTGAACACATGGGGATTCGGTTCCACGTATCCCTGTATTAGATAGGCACTGGGAGGAATACTCGTCTCTGTACCGCTCTGTTTGGCATAGAGAATAGTGTCATGCCTGAGTTCAGCCCAGCTGCCCAGAGCTGCAAACAGGTCTTTATCGCGCCAGGCGTCGGTCTGCATGAAAAAGGGGTACCCCTCTCCAAATTCTGACAGCAGGGGCATCAGACAGTAGAGCCAGTTCCAATAGGCGTTTTGTGCCCATGCTTCCGCCGGATATAATTGAAACACCTGCTTGAATGTATCGAGTTTTGCGACATACGATGTATTGGCCTTGTCTTCCTCCGGTACGTACTGATAAGCCCATTCCTGTACGGCCTGTTTATTGGGTCCCAGGACTGTCATGATGTCCAATCCTGTAGGCATGGTGCGTCCGGAGATTTTGGTCATCACCAGTTCATCCAGAATCCAGGAATCCGGAATGAACCGCTGCCCCATGAAGCGGAATCCTTTGTCCGGCTGTCCGGAATATGTAATGGATGCGCCCTCGAGATTCATGGTGGCATTCAGGAAATCCATGAGTTTTTCCTGATCTCCAAATGTATCAGGCTCAACTATTGGAAAGCTTTTGCCGTAGATCTGATAAGCAATATCCAGATACGGATAAAAATTGATATCATCGCTTTTACCTACGAAGAAAACGGTAGGCTGGTAAATATCATTCCAGATGTCAAGTGCCGGTCTGCCGTCGATTTCTATATCGCTGACAGCCTGGGTGAGGAGAATGGCACTCAAGGTCATGGTTTGATTGTATGCAACTGTATCTTCACAACTGAAAGTCATCCTGCCCAGCCACATCATGGCCTTAAAATAGCGTTTCAATGAATCACTTTTTGTATAATGACCCCGGGATTTGTACTGGGAGTAATCTTCCAGATAATTAAAACCCTGAGATGCAAAGATTGGGGAAAGTACGGGGCCGGCTGATGATTCAATTAAATCGAGTTCGTTGTGGTATTCACCATTGGGCAGAGGTTCGGTACAATAGATATGAGGAGCGATGAGTTGCCAGGCCACCATCAGATAATCGAGATTTCGATAAAGTGCTTTGCGGACCGTAGTGTCTGTTGCGGTTTCATATTGATCCCAGGTATACATCCACATATGATCGATCAAGGATTCGAGCTGTGAGTAAAATCTTTTTTCCTCACAGATTTTCAGGATATTATCGAAACAGAGATGGTAACTGTGCAGCATGGCATCCGTTGTGACAAAAACAGGGATTTCCATTTCACGGGCTTCACAATAGAGATCGAACATTTCGTTGAAATGGATGCTTTCATTGGATTTTACGGCCGGAGTCACCACAAAATGATTGGTCTTCAATTTCGAAATCTGACTTTCGGTCAGGTTGAATGCGGATAGATTGATCACATTGGACAGATCTTCTTCCAAATTGACCTGCAGCGCATTGGGGTCAATAGTAACCGGCAGAGGAACATAGGTGCCGAATTCGGTCTCGACAGGCGCCTCTATGGTGGCCAGCATGGTTTGTCCTGAAAGAGAGGCCGCGATAATCATCAAAATCAGCATGCTGTTTCTCATATTTCCTCTAAAAAAATGAAGCAGCTTATTGACTATAAACTTGTTTTGCATCAATTTTTGCATGGGGCCTTTCCTTCAAAATGAGAAATGTTATATCAGAAAGTGATTTTTTAAAGAAGCACCTTCTGATTATTCCATAATCGGCTCCACGATTTTTCCCATAAACATGATCGCGCCTGTTGTGTGATCCCATATAACAAACGCGAAGGGACGGTTGAAAATCATACTCGTGCTGACACTGCTTTCCAGCATTTCCACAATGGTTACGGCCGCGGCTTCAGTACCCTCTTCGGTCACTTCAACGAACGTTTTATGGATCACCCGGTTAATATAAAGGCCGCCATCCGTATTAATACGGGAGAAATCCGCGCCAGCGCCGAATGCTACGCCCATGCCCAGGTCGATGAGGGCATTATTTAAAAGCGTGCCGTATTCCACCTTGAATCTGGGCAGGCCCAGCTCCAGGGTCGCTGAATCAAACTGAGTGATCCACAATTTCCAGTTTTCGCCTGTCATTTGATGAATCAGCGTATCCACAGATTTGTCCGAATGAGGCAGAAACACGGACATACTGAACTTACCATTGCCATAAGGCAGATCCACGGCCTGAAAATCCTCATTCTTGAAGTAATGCAATGTGACTTCCGGATGAAGCATCATTTTGCACGCCCTGGATCCGTTTGGCGTTTCGAATGTTGCATTGCAGGTATTTTCGGCATCAAATTCAAATTTCCAGGCACCCTTAAAATAGATGGCGTTTATGAGGTACATCACGATGTCCGGGGGGATAACATCCAGAGCGTCCTTAATTTTGTTGTGGGTTTTTTCATAAATCCAGCTATTAATCATGTCCAGGGCATCCGATCTCGAGAAATCCATTTCCTGAATCAGTGCATCGAAATAGGTCTGATTCGTTTCGATAAAAGCAGTCAGCACCGGATACCCCTGGCGAATCCAGATCGAATTTGCAATCTCAAAAAGTACTTGATTGTCCTGATAAGGCAACAATTCCATCAGATTTTCATATGTTTCATTGATTTCCTGCTGTGTCAATCCGGTCAGCTCGAGTGTTTGTTGCATGGCCTGTTCGGTTTCTCCTGCTGCACCGTTCAATGTCATGCCCAATGCCATGGATACGCTGAACGGAGAGATAAACAGATTCGAATCCGCGGTGACCTTGTTGAGCTGCTGAAATAGGCTCCAGCCAAACTGATTGTCCGCTTTCGCAAGTGATTTTTCGAGTGGGCTGGCATTGCGATCAATAACAGATGAATGATCCGCATCAGTTGAAAAATCTTTTTCACAGCCTGTCAGGAGAATGAGAAGGATCAGGAGTGTCCAAACTGAGATGCTTTTTACCGGCATGTTTATCTCCTTATTCGTGTATTAAAACCCGTTGATTTCCGGAACGATTCGTGAAATAAATTGATAATTGGTCGTTCGATAGGTCAAACCGGGTCGCATGATTCAAGTCGTCACAGTATCCCTGATAATTGGCATTGCAGGCCATTTCTGTACAGCCGATTTCTATATCGAGGGAATCGCCGGTTTTGATTGAGAAGATACCTTCACCCGTATTGCACGCCGATATCACGTATAGTGAGCCGTCCAGATCGAATTCTACGGAAAACTCCCATGCTGAATCCGGAATGAGCATCAAATCGCCATTGATGTTTTTGACTGATTCCAGATTCCAGACATGATCATAAATTGTATCATTATCAGGATGATTATTGTTCAAGGAAAAGAACCGTTGACAAGATATGAATCCGATTATCAGGATGATCAAAGGCAGAATAATGATTGTTTTTATATTCATATTTTTTGTCCAGATAATGATGTTCCCAAGTGTTTCCCTTTTTCAGAGCGGAGTCATATGATTTTATCGTATCAGCATCATTTTTTTCGTGAACACATGATTTTCAGTGGTCAATTTGACAATATAGACACCGCTGCCGGTTTGTATGCCCCGGTCGTTCAGTCCGTTCCAGGTGACATAGTAACGGCCTTTGGGCTTTTCGCCTCGATATAGAACCCGGATTTTCTGACCCAACATATTATATACAGTCACAGTGATTTTCGAGCGCTCGGGTAGAATAAACCGAATGCGTGTGGATGGATTAAACGGATTGGGTGAATTCTGAAAAAGGCAATAATCATTCGGCGCAGGATTGGTTGGCGGTATGCCGGCAGCGACGGATGACACCTGATAATTTTCACCCTGAACGGTCACCTGTACATTGCTTCCTATCGCAAAATAGTCGCCCAATTCGGGATTGTCTTTCATCAGCGTAAAATAATCTGCACTTCCGAACACGATCCTGTTGGTTGCCAATGTACTGTCATATTGGGCATCAATCCATGTGCTGTCCCGCATGAAAAAGGTCTTATTGCCTACGTATTTCACGCCAGTCGAGCTGGTGTTCTGTGTGTTATCCGCATTGCGCCAATTGCCGATATTGACCGCATTGTCAAAAGCCACGCCGCCGCTCTTGTCTTCGATCCCATAAAAATTGTCTGCCGGCGCCACATCTCCGGTGATCAGGAAGGAAGTGTACGGTGTGTTGGTAATTCCATAACGTTTGGCCAGCGCGCTCAGTTCTTCCACAAGCGCCTCGTTTTCCCCTTCAAGCCGGATGGTGTTTAAAAGATCACCTATTTTTCTGATCGCCCACAGACGGGGGATAAAATCATAGGTAAGGTCCTCGTTCATGAAGCTGCCTGAACAGGTGAACGATTGCGTATTTCCACCTACTGTTCCTGACAGGATGACGGTTTCTTCTCCTGTGTTTGAATACCGTCCCAATTGCACCAGTTGTGATCCTTTAAACAGATCTGGAATCGCGTTCGGGAATTTTTCGTTCACCTGGATGGATCCGAAATCCAGTTCACAGTTCGAGAGCACGGGTGTGCTGATTTTTTCGTAGAAACTGGAGACGGCAATCTCGATATCTTCATTCGGGTTGACATAGACCGAGACGCCATTGTTTTGTTCGGACAGCTGATCCAGCAAGTGTGTATTGACATGATATCCCACACCAAACACAAAAATCCGGCTTTTTTTATTGTTGGCCGAAAGGATATTGTCCAGAATTCGCGATTCGTTTACCTCGCCGGCTGTGGGCTGACCGTCTGTCAGGAAAATAATCATATTTAAATAGGTGTCTTCCTGCATATCATTCAGGCCGGTCAGCAGAGCCTCATTGATGTTTGTACCGCCCCGGGCATTCAGCGTTTCGATATATGCAAGCGCATTGGAAACGGCATCGGTTTCAGCTGCCACCGGAGAGGATTTGAAAGCAGTGATCTCATCGTCAAAATCGATGATATTGAACCGATCCCCTTCATTCAGATTGTGAACACAGAATTTCAGGGCTTCACGGGCCTGCACGATTTTTTCCCCGGACATGCTTCCGGAGCGATCGATAACGAAGATCATCCGTTTATTGATAATTTCTTCTGAGTTGACTTCCACCCGGGGCGCAGCGAGCAGCAGATAAAATCCATCGTCTCCCGGTTCACGGTAAGTCATGATATTCATGCCGACTTCATCAGGAGAAACCGTATAGTAAAGCAGGAAATCCGAATCGGGTGTTACATTTTCATCCTGATAGGTGATTTGCGCATGATAGTCGTCGATTTTCTGGGTGGTAATCGTATGTGAAGGAGAGTAAATGGATTTCAGCGGATCCGGAGAAGCAAGATCCACGTCTATTTTTACGCTTTCCAGCGGTTTTGAAGAAAATTTTTCCGTATTCAGAGGATAAAGATAGCGGATCAATCCATTGTCATAATTCAGAATTTCATCATATGCAATCTGTACCCGGCGTTCCCCGTATGCCCGGATCGGCCAGATACGCGCGCGAAATGTGTTGGTGCCGATATATTCCAGCAGCGCAGGATCGAGATATGTGCGTACAATGCTTTCATAGTAATTACGCGCAGAATCTGCGTCCATCACCTCAGCATCCACGGGCTCTTCATCAACAAATAAAGTGAAATTGGTGAATGTGGCACCTTCGGGCAGGGGAAACACATAAATGACTTCGATACTGTCCATATCTGTATCATTTAAAAAGACCTGATCGATCTCTGTATGCGCCACCTGATTTTGAATGGTCACGGTCACATGGTGATATTTCACGGCCATGTTCATGCCCGGCTCGGGAATAATGAAGCCGTCGGCCAGAAGGCAGATCGGTAATGTGAGACCGATCAGCAGGGTGAATATCTGTTTTCTCATGGGATTTCTCCTTTGGAATCCGCGGGGAAATGTCAATCTCCCCTTGAGATTTATTTACTCAGGCTCAGTCACAAATGAAAATATATAATCTTCCGGTAAATGTGTGCCATGCAGATCCACAGCATCTGTCGTCAGTGTGACTGTATACTTGGTATTGACTTTGAAAGCACCTGACGGAAAGAATGTGACAGCATCTTTTGAGTCATTGCTATATCGACCATAACCGCGTTGAAATGTTCCGCTTATTGCAGGTGTGATGGTAAATGCTTCTCTTATAGATGAAATAATCATATAAGTGTTGAACCGGAAAGCAATTTCTGCATCGGTGTTTACAAATACTTCACCATTTTGAGGCGATGAGCTTTCAATTTCCACAGGTGCCGTTTCAAATGAGAATGTGAAAGGTTCACCCATACGGATACCATCCATATCCTCAGCTGTTGAATCAATGGATATCTCATAAAGCTGGTCACATCGCAGGGGACCACCCGTGTAGATGCGCAGCTGATTCATCTCGGGCCATACGTAGATCGCATCCGTGGCCGGGACAATGATCATTGCATTTTCAACAGAGGCAGCTTCCATGCGCCGGGGAAAAGTAATATAAATCGAGGCATAATTTAGAGGATCCACAAAAATATCACCATGCTCCGGCTGAGTCAGGATGGTGTTCTGGCTCGAGGAAGACTGTACTGTGCTGAACTCGAAGCTTAGTGGAAATTCCAGAGTATTTCCAGCTGTGTCCATGGCTGCCGTAGAAAGTGTCACAGTATAGGTCGTATCAGTATAACAGTCTCGACGGGCCATCCGGTATGTGAAAGATTGTATTTTTGTATAAGTCGTAATTTCTGCCCCTCTGTTTTTATCTGTGTCTGCCCAGGCGTCTTCTGTAAAATAGACGGGCGTCGGATCACTGGCAAAGGATCCCCAGCTAAAGGTGCCTTCCGAAGGCGGATTTGTGGAGAAGGCGGCCTCAACGCTTTCCCTGTCCATGGGGGTGGTGAAACTGATCGACACAGAGAGGCTCGACCAGCGCCGGTCAAATACAACCTCGGATTGATCTTCCGGATAATGGCTTTCCACCAGATCAGGTACATCAGACAAGGATATTTCACCCAAATAGGTCACACCTCCGGTCTGAATATCCACATGCCGAATCCAGTACGAGCCGTAGTAATCGGCTTTGACAAGTATGTCGTAATTGCCTACAGGCAAATTGTCCAAGCGAAAGGCACCGTCTTCCGGATCGATTTCTGTGGAGTCCACAATCTCTGCCTGATAAGCATATACCATGGCGCCACTTTCATTTTGTTCCACCATTCCGACTAAGGAACCTTGAGCCGGAGGCGGTGTGATGATTTTTTCAATTTCTTTGGTACAACTTGTTCCGATAAGCAGCAGAAGCACAATCCATCCCATCTGTTTCATAGAATCCTCCCGTTTAGTCTTTTCCATGGAGTTACAAGTTTCCAAGGTGATTCAAAAATGTCGAATCCCGGTCAGGGCTGGGGAGAGAGTGCGGACCCCAACCGGGATTCTGTCTGTTTAACAGGAGCTAACGCATTAAAATCATTTTTCGGGTCTGAATCCGGCTGCCGGCTTCGAATCGATACAAGTATAAACCACTGGGCATTATATTGCCATTTTCATCCATGCCTGTCCAGAGCAATTGATGTTCTCCGGCTTTAAATTTCCTGTCCGCAATTTGAACGACTTTCTGACCGAGCGCATTATAAATGGTCAATTTAACATGTATCTGCCTGGGAAGAGCAAACCGGATTTCTGTCTGTGGATTGAACGGATTGGGATGATTACCAATCAAACAAATGGATTCCGGAACCATCATTATGTCTGAGGATATGTTTGTTACACTGTTGAACACAAGATTCACTTCCTGATCGTTTTGATCCAGATTGATGGGTTCCGCATCCTCAATGGAATGCACATTCCCATTGAATACAGAACCGATACCTTCCTTTACGGCCTGGATATAATAGGCTCCGTCCTGCAGTCCGGGGATATCATAACCGCCCTGTTCATTGGTGACAGCTGAGAAAACGGGATTTCCGTTTATATCATAAAGGTAGACAGTCACTGCAGACAGGGTGCTTCCGTTTTCATCTTGAATACAGCCATGAATTCGTACGACGTCACTGGGCCGGCAACTCTCGGAATCCTCAACCTCCCAATAAAGTTTGGGCGTTAATGAGATATCAATGTCTGTCGCTGGTTTGTTTTCTGATGTCATGACTGTTTTTGCTTTGGAAGGATCATAAGCATTATCATAGTATTTCGGCAGGTAATTTGATGAAAAGGCCCGTACAATATATTCACCCGGCGGACATTGCAGAGTATATTGTCCATCTGTTTCGGTTACTGCTGCATAGACGCTTTCTGATTCGGGCCAGGAACAAATCGTGATGGCCGGTTTGGCGATAACCGCAAAGGTTTCAGGATTTATCGATTCCATTTTTTGCAGTGAAGCACTGGTCGAATCTTCACAGGGCTCGATTGGATTATCCCACATTGATGTGATTTGTCCCTGGATGGTTGCCGTATATTCTCTGATTTGCAGTTGAAAATCAGCCGTGGCTGAATCGTCCCCGGCAATGGCCACTTTTTCGGATTCCTGCCAGACAATGGCATCCGGGAAAAAGGCGTATCCGCCATCGGCATAAACAGCGATGCGATAATCACCGTGATAGAGTCTTGGGAAATGATACTGTCCATTTATATCCGTGCATGTATGAGACGAAAGGTCTTTTATATTTCGAAATCCGGATATATCGTCGTATACTCCATCTAAAAAGACTTCGACATATGCATTCTGAACAGGATGATTTTCCTGATCCAGAACAATTCCGCTTAAAGAGCCATACAGGGATTTGAGATCGAGTTCAAAATCGATACCGGTTAACTGCGTTTCTTCTTGAATCATGACAACAACGGCATTTTCTTCATTTTCAGCATGATCATACCACTGCTCTCCGTAAGTGTTATTGTCCCAGACATTACATTGGATTCGGTAGGGACCGGTAGGAACATGATCGATGCTATACACGCCGTTGCTGTCTGAATAAACCCAGGTCCATATTCTGGAATCATCCGTGTCATTGATGGAGTCTTCAGTTGGCAGGACCTGGATATAGGCACTGGCCAGAGGATGTCCGTCCATTGCCCGTACCTGACCTGAGATGCTTGCCTGTGACAGGGTTATGGGCAATTGAAAATCGATATCATTCCAGGATGAGTTTTCGGATGAAATTTCAATGGGCTGGGCTTCTTCGAGATCAGTGGTTCCCGGCCAGAAATAGAAAATGGGTTTCCAGTGGTTGTCATAATGGCATTCAACAGTATATTGCCCGGCCGGAATATTTTCAAGACAGTAGTGGCCGAGACTGTCGGTTTCCGCTTTTTCCCAGTACCACCGGCTGGACCGCCAGAGGGGATAACTGCCCAATGAAACATAAGCCTCTTGAACCGGATTTCCCTGACTGTCGGTCACACAGCCTTCAATAACGCCGATTGGCGGTATTACATTGATTTGAAAATCGATATCTGTGACATCACTGCTTTGGGATACAGAAACAGCAACCGCTGCCTCCGGATCGGTCACTCCGGGATAATAAACCGAATACTGACCTCCGTTTTTATAATATTCTCCCCGAACAAAATATGAACCTTCAGGCAGATTGGTGATTGTATAGAATCCATTTGAGTCTGTTGCTGTCATGTAAGATTCATAGCGGGAATCGGTGGATTGTGTCCACTCGAGGGAGTCGTATGGCAGTTCGGTCATGGCCAGGATGTATACATCTTCCAGAGGCCCTTGGTTGCTGTCCGTAACAATGCCCGAAATAGTACATCCCCGGGTCAGATTAAAATCGATACCGGTGATGTCAGAAGAATCCTGAACCGTAATGAGTTCAGCCGCGCTCCAGTCGGGCACATTATCGTAATATTCACTGAGATACCCATCCGCGAATACCTGAACGCGATAAGTATCGCATGGAATATTGAGTTCATACTCACCGACTGAGTCTGTAATTACCGGATAAAGACAATAGAAGGTTGTGCTTAAGAAATGGACATTTGCTTCCGGGATAGGCTGACCTGTTTTTTCATCTGTTACAGTCCCCGAAACAGTACCCGCTCCCGAATCGACGGCAACCATGTGAAAATCAACATCTGTGGCGATTTCATGAGCAAATACAGTGACCGGTGTGGCCAGTTCCATGCTGGAAACACCGTCATAGTATTGAGTTTCATATCCGGCAGCAAACACCTCAATGAAATAATCACCCGTGGGCAAATCTTTGATGATATAGTTGTAATCATCATCCAGGACCGCAGTCGTTCTCATCCAAACAGAATCTTCTTTGTTACTCTCGGCAGATAAAACCGACCAGGCTTGAATGTTCACCCATTTTGGATTTGGCACATCCACATTGAATACAGTGCCGGAAATGGCTCCTGTTTCAATTGTTGAGTCCGACATGCTCTGTTTATATGTACGCCATATTTTTTGCTTTTCGGGTGTAAGGGTTCTGAGTCTCAAGTGGCTTGATTTTGATGCGAAAAGCAAAGTCGATGTTATCATGACCAACCATGCAGTGGATACAAGCGTCTGTTGTTTGCGCATACTGTCTCCTTTAATTTTTCATAAATACCTTTTGAATAAAAATCTGTAACTTTCGCCCTCTACAGCGTTTCTGTGATCTTCTTCAAGGAATGTGCCAAACTTGTATTTTATATTAAAACCGATTGGGCATTTTTCATTTCAGACATGTTTGTTTGATTGTTGGGCTTGCCATTCCCCGTGATATGTGAAATCCCGGTTTCGCCATTTCAGTACCGGTTACTTTACAATACAATTACCGAAATTTATATTCAGTTTGAGCATGAATACAATATTTAAATAAAATATAATTCATTAATTATTCTAGAGCACTCGGATTCAGACATGAGAAATCCTCAGATTTTTGAGGATATCACGGATTTTTGAGGATTAGAAGTCGTGTGAAAAACCGATTGAAATTCGTGTTTTTTCATAGTAAAGATTTCGAAAAGGGGATTCATTGAGATACCAGCCGATGCGAAATCGCAAAGAATGCCTGTCGGATATATCTTTGATCAAATCACAGAGCACATGAGTATTTTCTTCGATTTCAATGAGAGGACTGATTTGAAAGGGTTCCAGAGAATCCGTATATTTTTTTTTCTGATATTTGCCATAGGCTCTAAACGTCCATTCATGGGGCAGTGATTTGACAGCAATGAGTTCAATCCACGGTCGTTGATAGTCATATCCATAACTATTGGAAACCTGCCACTGATAATGAACTTCAATCCGGCAAAGCAGCCAATGCATCCATTCCGTACCGACGGATACGTCGCGCAGCAGGTTGGACTGGCGCTCATCTTTTGGCAGAAAGCGACCTTCGGGTGTTGGATGATCCCAGCCATAGGCAGTTCGGTTAAATTTCATGAGTTCTGTTTGATAGTATATAAATGTTTGAAATTTTGGGGATCCGTACCAAATAAGCATCACACCATCCATGCGGCTTTTATAATTGAACAAATCGCTGTCATTGTAGCCCATTTTTGACAGGGAAAAATGTCCCTTGATCTTGAAACCGAGGGGCAAGGTTATAAAAACGAACGGTTCTCCTTTTATCCATTGATAACCGCGGTTCACCTGAAAAAATATACGCCCTCGAGCCTGGGCATCCATACCGATAGTGATATGGTTTAATATCTTCCAGGCATAAATTAATGAACCATGCTGGATCAAGCGGTTTTCGATGCCAAACCGGTGATATCCCTCAATACCCCCGCTGTATTTGATACGAATTTCGTGGGGATTGGCATGGATTACTGCTGCATTCAGATGCAACCCCATACGAATGCTGTTGTCGGTTTGAGGTTTGGTAGAATCGGCTTGAAACATATCAATGGTTTCAAATACATTGTTGTCTTGTATCAGTGATAAATCAAGACGGCCCTGCCATTTCAATACCTGTCCGCATCCGGGAAAGCTTCCCAAGATGAGCAGTATTAACTCGAAAGAACAATAAGTTACAATACCCTTCATCCGGCTCATTGATTTGATGATGTTTTTATATATAATGATCGTTATTGAGATTGTGTTTGAGTATTCACTGTTTTTTTTGCCTGGTTCTCGAACCAGCGGGCTTTTTGTTTTAAGCTGTCCGAACGAACAACCAGTTTTTTCCGATACTGTTTTAATAGTTGAATCCGATCCGAAATGCTCAAAGTCACGTCATGATCGGTTTTCGAGATTGGATCTTGTTGCAGAAAAGGGTACAATGGCGGTTTTTCATTACGTTCGTTGAAAAATATTTTTGAATTTGAATCCACAGATTCCCAGCCGGTATATTCTTGAGTTGGCGGGTCGTCCTGTATATGTCCGTCATATGCAACGCGGTCCATGGTTTCTTCAGTTTCTGAAAACAGGTTTAAATCACCGGTTAATTCAGCCATTTTGTTTCGCAGGTTTTCTTCCTCCTGCAAGTGTTTGATCTTGGTGTTCAAATTTTCAATTTCCTGATGGACTGCCTGCTCCTGATCCAGCAATGCATCCCGTTTCAGTTGAAGTGATGCAGTGTTGTCCCAGGGAGCCCTGTTTATTGGAAAACTGGAAAATTGCGGGGGCGACGGTGCTGTGATATACTGACTCCAATACGTTTTTTTGGCCAATATATCCTGCGAAGCGCGCAGGTATTGTTCGCGATTTGCTTCTGAACGGGTTTTTTTAGCCAGGATCATTAATTGATTTAATCGTCTCTCGTAAGCGTTGATCAGGGCTTTCAGTGAATCCTGATAAAGATGATTCAGATTTAGAATTTGCATTTCTGTCTGCTTGATTTGCATATTCAGAGACTGGGCTTCGCGAAGTTGTTTTTCCAGCCTGCGATGATCTTTGTAACTACGTTCCTCCCCGGTTTGAATTTGCTGAATCTGAGTGGCAAGAATGGCGTTTTTATTTATCTGATGATCCCGAACCACCCGTAATGAGTCAATCTCGTTTTCCATTTCGTGCAGAAATTGTTCCTGTTTCTCAAGCTCGGTCTGGCCAAGCAAGGCAAACCCGATGCATAAAATTACCCACATGCCAGAGGGTCTTATTTTCATGATGAATTACTCCTTTTGCAAAAGACCATATTTTTCCAGCTTGTAGTAGAGGGCGCCTTCTTTGATTCCCAGAAGCCGTGCGGCCCTGGCTTTTACGCCATGACTTCTTTTCATGGCTTTTTGCAGGAGTTCACGTTCTGTATCCGCAAGACAGGCTTCCAGGTTCCATGAGGTTTGTGCAATCTCTGTGCCGAAATTTTTTACATTGAGGAATAAGAGATCTTCGAGATCAATCGTATCCGTTTCATTGAGAACCAATGCACGCTCAATCGCATTCTCCAATTCACGGACATTGCCGGGCCAGGGATATCCCCTTAGTACATCCAAAGCGTTCTTTGTAAACTCGTGAGGAGATAGACCCCGTTCTGATGTTATTTTATTTAAAAAATAGATCGCCAGAAGCGGAATATCTTCCTTGCGCTGCCTAAGCGGTGGCAGGGTAATCGGTAAAATATGCAAGCGATAATACAGGTCTTCCCGAAAGCGACCCGCCTTAACCTCTTCTTGAAGATCACGGTGAGTGGCGGCAATTATGCGGACATCCACCTGCAATGTTTCTTCGCCGCCCACACGTTCAAATTCCTTTTCCTGAATCACGCGCAATAGTTTTATTTGGGTGTTCAGTGGGATGTCTCCGATTTCATCCAGAAACAGAGTCCCTTTATGGGCCAGTTCAAAACGGCCTTTTTTCTGTTTGAAAGCCCCCGTAAAAGCGCCTTTTTCATGACCGAAGAGTTCACTTTCCAGAACACCTTCAGCCAGAGCACCGCAATTGACACGAACAAAAGTTGCATTTTTTCGAGGGCTGTTCTGATGGATGGCCCTGGCAACCAGTTCCTTGCCTGTTCCGCTTTCACCGAAAATCAGCACAGCGCTGTCGCTGGTGGCAATTTTTTTAATCGATTTGAATATATTTATCATTTCGGGTGCTTTGCCAACCATTTCACCCACATTGAATTTTTGATTGATTTCATTTTTCAGATATGCATTTTCTTCCATTAATTTTATAGCCTGATTGCGGTCCTGGATATGTTTCCAAGTACGGTCCACTTTATAAATCAGGGTTTCTTTTGAAAAGGGTTTGGTGATAAAATCCCATGCTCCTGCTTTCATCAATTCAACGGCCAGTTCAATGGTCCCGTATGCTGTGATGATCAATACTTCAATGTCGCGATTTATCTTCTTGGATGCTTTTAATACATCCATGCCGCTTATATTTCCCATTTTATAATCGGTGATGACAATGTCGAAATTCTGCATATGAATAGCCGATATGGCCTTCTGTCCATTCGAAACAGCAGTGAGCGAGCAACCTTCCTTTTTCAGAATTTGTACCATGGCTTCCCGCATAGAGTCGGTATCTTCGGCAATCAGGATGGCTGGTTTTTTTTGCATTGATATTTTCTCCGAACCGCTTTTTTAATTGGCTGTACCAAGCATCTTGGTTTAATGATTATGAAGAGGAAAAATTATTTCAAATATTGTTCCGTTGGGAGACGACTGAATCAGGTGAATCTTTCCCTCATTTGCAATTACCAATTGTTTGACAATGGCCAGACCCAGACCGGTTCCCTTTTCACGGGTTGTAAAAAAAGGATCAAAAATATACATTTGCACTTTTTCAGGGATGCCGGAACCGGAATCCTGGATTTGTATTTTTAATTTTTGATGACTCACTGTGATTCTTATATCGATTGTCCCCTTATCAGGTGTTGCATGTATGCTGTTTTGTATCAGATTTAAAAGGATGCGCCGAATATGTGTAGGATCCGCGAAAAGCTGAACAGTGGTAATTGAACCGGATGTGCGCAATCGGATATTTTTTAATTCGAGCTCGGCAGTAATATTCTCTTTTATGTCTTTCAGAATATCCTGAAGACGACACCATTCCCGATGAGGTGTTTCAGGTCTGGCATAATCCAAAAATCTGTATACAATATTATTTAAGTATTTCACTTCTGATCGGATCCGCTCCAGATGAATTTCAGCTGTACTGTGAGGTTCGATTTCATCGGACAGCAATCCTGAAAAAAGCTCGATACCACCAAGAGGATTTCGTATTTCATGGGCAACAGCCGCGACCATAGTTTTCAATTCATTCTCACGTTGGATTACATTTTTTTGCATTAATTCCATGGTATGGGCCAATTGCTTCATTTCTTTTGCGCCCCTTAACGGAATGACAGTTTTGTAATGACCGGCTCCGATTTGCTGAGATACATGGGCAAGATCCGCTATGGGACGGGTTACTGAACGGGCCAGGATAAAAGAAAGCAGAATGGCAAATGAGGCTCCCGCAATTCCATAAATGAGTATTTGCCGGTTAAATTGATTAACAGTATTCAGGAAATGGGCGTTTCCTTCAACGCCAACACCCCCAATCACTTTCTCTTCCATTTTTATCGGTGCGAATCCGTTCATTGTTGGATTGCCGTCAATCCCGGTAAACAACAGTGTATGTGAAGACTTACCTGCCTGAAGCAGACGCATTTCATCGGGAAACCATTGAAGATTATGATATACATATGTCTGAGATATTGTTGAATCCGTGTCCAGAAGGCTTTGATGATTCGATGTAAAAAAATAAATTCGTTTCAACTCAGTTGCGTGCAGTATTTCAAGTAAAGGCTCCATGAAATAAGCATTCAGGCGCGGTCCCTTATTTTGAAGAAGCAAACCAATTTCTTCGTTCGTATATTGTGAGGCCAGGGTTTCTGCAACCGATTCAAGCTTTTCGCCCAATGCATTTTCGAGGCTCTGACGAATTGACCAGTGGAGCGTTGCACCCACGGCAACAATAAACAGAACCATCAATCCAGTGGTGGCTGCAATTAATCTGTGATGAAGCCGATGAAAAATCATGGTGATGTCTCTCTTGATGAGCAGAATCAATATAGAAGATTTCGATTTGAATGTCAAGCCTGATGATTTTAATTGTAATCGTATTCAAATTGTTCTATTTTAAAAACGGATATGATTGAACAGATTTTAAAGAATCTGTAGATATCGATTTGTGTTAAGAATGTAGCGTTGGTCCCTTTTCAAATTTTTATAATATTCATATCTATGTAAAATGGATTGCTGAATATAGATTTTCAGGTGGAATTTATGATAAAAGACAAGGTCAAACAGTCTATTCGGATAAATTATTTTTTTCTTTCGTTTTCTCTGGGCGCATTTAATCCATTTATCGCGCCTTTTTTTAAAGAGACTTTAAATATTTCGAATATGCAGCTGGGACTGATGCTTCTGGTAAGGCCGGCGACAGCATTGATTTCTCAAATTTTTTGGGGCGCTTTGATAGACAGTCGTGGACATCGCAGTCTTTGGGCGACCATTTTGTGTCTTTGCGCCGGCTGTGTGGCCCCACTGTTTTTATTGGGGAAATCATTAATTTCTCTGACATTGATATTTGGATTGTGGTCATTTTTCCATGCACCCCTGTATTCCCTGGCAGATGCGCTCTCTTTTGATTATCTTGGTCGCCATCAGCGAATGCGGTTGGCATTTTTACGTATTTTTGCATCATTCGGCTGGATTTTTGCCGTGATCATGGTTGGAAAAATTTATGACCTTTGGGGATTAAAAATTATGTTTCTGCTTTTTCCAATCGGCATGTTTGTTTCTGCAATTGCATCCAGCCGCGTTCCCCGCGAATCCTCTGTCAGAGTGAAAGAGTCGTGGCGGGTTGTGAAACAGTTGATGTTGAAAAAGAATGTGTTGTTTTTTATCCTGGCTGTTTTGCTGTTTGAAACCGGGAACAATATGGCCTATCAGTTTCTCAGTGTCTATGCCAGATTTTTAGGCGCCAATAATGTACAAATCGGATGGGTTTGGGCCATTGCCACTATTGCCGAACTGGCAACGATGCTGTTATTTCTTAAAACGGCTCAAAAAATTGGAATCAAGAAAATATTGGCGATTGCGATGGTATTCACTGTGTTTCGATGGACACCGCTGCTTTTTATCAATACCTGGTGGCATTTATTACCATTTCAGATTCTGCATGCCTTTACGCTGACCTTTGGATATCTTGGTGCAGCGATGTTCATGGAGATGGAAAGCCCTGAAGAGATTCGGTTTTCGGCTCAGGCTTTTTACGGCATGTTTGTGTTGAATGCCGGGGTTATGGTGGGCAGCTTTTTGGGTGGATTCCTCAGCACCCGCTGGGGATACGGCGCACTTTACGGCACAGCCGGTATTCTTGCAGCTTTGGCTAGCGTTGTATTGATAGGTTTTGTACGGGAGCCGGGGAAGTGATTTTTCGGAAATGCAAATAAAAAAGGGTGATTGATTACGTTTTGAAGCAATGATTTCAGATTGGAATAAAAAAGAGGTTCTCGTGATAATATAAAATAACACTGAGCAGGATAGTTTTAATGTTGACTTTCAAATAAGGCATTATCATTATTCGTGATGGAATTTTATAATTTTATTCGTCTGGTCAGAATTCAGTCATGTGGATGGGAATTGATGTAATATAGGCTGCATGCGGAGATTGCGTTGTCGATTGTTCGATGATATAATATTAGAATTAACATATAGTTATATTATTATCAAACAAGTTTGGTACGCCTGTTGCTGTAATGAAACATGCAAATAAGAGAACATGTGCCACATTGGGCGTTTAAGGGGTTTTATACCATTGCACAATGGTAAAGTTTTTCATTCCCTTCTTAAAAGGCTGTTGACTTCCACAACAGCCTTTTTTATTGGCATGGGAAAGTGAAGTATCGCGAATGAAATATCACGGATATTTCACTCCAAAAAATAAGAGTCCTTTGAATCAGGACCCTTATTTTGCTCCGGAGGAGGGACTTGAACCCCCAACCTAGTGGTTAACAGCCACCCGCTCTACCATTGAGCTACTCCGGATAATCTCATTGATACAAAAGTTCAGGAAATCAATATAATAAATAATTAAAAAATGTCAAGCTGTTTCTTTATTGCAATCCAGAGTTGCAGATTATCATGCTTTTTGAGTTGACAATAATTGTCAGAATTGATATATTGACATAATCAAAATTCAGGCGTTTCATAGGATTAGCAGATGTGACGACTCGTGCGTTTTTAGGATTGGGATCAAATATCGGGAACCGTGAATCCTATTTGGATTTAGCTTTTAAGGGGTTGCAAAAACAATCTCGTATTCTATCTATACATTCATCTTCGGTATATGAAACATCGCCGTGGGGTTTACATACTCAACCGTCGTTTTTAAATCAGGTTTTAGAGATTTTGACTCAATATCAACCTGCAGCACTTTTTGATGTAATCCGGAAAATTGAGCGGCAATCGAACCGCCAGCGCGTGACAAGATGGGGGCCCAGAACTCTGGATATTGATATTTTGCTATATGGTAATTTAAGAATGCGGGATGATAAGCTCGTCATTCCCCATCCATCAATAAGTTCCAGACGATTTGTATTGGCGCCTTTAGCGGAAATAGCCCCGAATCTTTGGATGCCGGGATTTCGGATGACAGTTATAGATTTATTGGATCAATGTGAAGATAAAGGAAAAATTAAAATTTATCGAAAATCGACCTCGAATAGCAGATGAATAAAATCTATTACATTGCCATTGAAGGCGTGATTGGCGTGGGCAAAACAAGTCTGGCCAGTCTTCTCGCAGATAAGATGAACGCCAGCTTGTTAATGGAACAACCAGAAGAAAATCCATATTTAAATGATTTTTACAGTCATCCACAGAGATATGCTTTTCAGACACAACTGTTCTTTTTAATCAGCCGATACAGGCAATTGCTGCATATGCCCCAACGGGATTTATTTCATCCTTATTTGATTGCAGACTATTTGTTTGCAAAGGATAAAATTTTTGCATATATGAATCTTGAGCATCGGGATCTTATATTATACGAGCGGGTTGTCAAACTGTTGGAACAAGAGCTCCCCAAACCTGATTTGGTCATTTATCTTCAGTCCAGTACAGAGAGGCTGACAGCGAATATTAAAAAAAGAAACCGCAGGTATGAGCGGAATATCACTGCTGAATATATTCGTCAGCTGAATGAGGCATACAATCAGTTTTTTTTCCGTTATGATGAAACACCTTTACTGGTGATTAATACTTCAGAGATCGATTTTGTGAATAATGAATCAGATCTGGAAGATTTGCATCATCAAATTCTTCATCCACCTGCTGGCACGAAATATTATGTGCCTCGAACCTTAAGTTAATATAATGTCAAGATTAATTTTATTTATTTTTTACATTCTGCTGGGCTATTTTGGATATCAATTTTTAAAGGGATTTTTTACAAAAAATGACTCAGATACGATTGTTGAAGGTCAGCAGAAACGTCACCCGCTTGATTTAAAAGATGAAGATGTGGAGGATGCTAAATTTAAAGACGTAGAGGAAAAGTAAGGTCTCTATTATCACTGAGGCCGAGTATTTATTGGTGTTGAGTGATTGTATTACAATAGGGCTCCTGTCGATGGTCATTTTTTTCAGGGCAGGAGTTTTTTGTTAATATTGTAAAATTATTTTTTTCTGATTGAATATCAGCGGTTAACAGCTGTTATTCTTTCAGAGACAAGAAGTTGAAAATAATTCACAACTCATTGGAGCGTTCATTTTGTTAAAAGAGATCATTTGCACAAAAGCTGCGCCAGCGGCAATAGGCCCTTACAGTCAGGCTGTAAAAACAGATCGGGGATTTTTATTTACAGCTGGGCAAATCCCTATTGATCCAGAAACCGGAAATGTTGTTATAGGAGATATCCAGGTACAGACGCGTCGGGCGCTTGAAAATTTAAAATTTGTTTTGGAAGCGTCGGGGAGCGGATTAACCGCAGTGGTTAAAACCACGGTTTTTTTAAAGAACATGGATGACTTTTCAGCTATGAATCAGATCTATGCCGAATATTTTACTGAGGAACCGCCGGCCCGTTCGGCTGTGGAGGTTTCAAGATTGCCCAAAGATGTGCTTGTAGAAATTGAATGTATTGCAGTGTCAGAGTCGTAGTAACGAAAGACAAACAGGAATAAAACAAGAAGCAAGCAGATATATCTACTTTCAATCTATTGTAATCAGAAATGAAGTTACGGAGAAAGCGAGATAATGAAGGGAGAGGCAGAGTATCAGCAAGAACTGAGATAATGTTTATAACTGAATGGTTGCTCACTTGATAAATTATTTTAAACCATATCGAATGATCATCTGCTTTACTTTTATTTATATGGCAGTGGTTATTGATCTGAAAGCCCAAACTGCAGCTGATTCCACAGAATCCAGTCCTGTTATTCAAAAATCACCGACAGGCGCACTGATACGGTCAGCGGTTTTTCCGGGATGGGGTCAGATGTACAATGGAAAATGGTTTAAAGCAATGCTGGTCGTTGGCATCGAAACCGGACTTGCAGGTAATGCCATGCTGATGAACCAGAAAATAATACAGAGTCAAACGGCTGATGAACGGGATTTTTACAGGCATCATCGAGGCACATTTATCTGGTGGTTTGCGGGTGTATATTTTTTAAATATGCTGGATGCATTTGTCGATGCACATTTATTTGAGTTTGATGTAAGTCCTGAATTGGGACCGGCAGAGGTTTCATACCATACTGAAATTAAGGCCACATTTACGTTCTCTATGAATTTGAAGAGATAAAAAGAGGGCGAAGAAACAAGACAAAGAAATGAAAGGCCAAAAAGAAAAGATAAAAGGAAAATAATGGAAGATGGATGGTTTATCAATTGAGAAAAAAATATCATGACAAGAGATGAAGCATTGGATTTAGTGAAGCAGCATGTTTCCAATAAAAATTTAGTGAAACATATGCTGGCCGTAGAAGCAGTGATGGGACGGCTGGCCTGCCTATTAGAAGAAGATGAAAATGAATGGCGGATGGCGGGTTTGCTGCATGACCTTGATTATGACAAAACAGTTGATAATTTCGAAAAGCATGGTTTGATGGCGGCAGAGATTTTAAAACCGTATCATATTTCAGAAACAGTGATTCAGGCAATAATGAGTCATCCCGGGCACACTCCCCGGAAAAGCAAGATGGATAAAGCACTTTATGCCGCCGACCCGGTAACCGGATTGATCGTGGCAGCCGCGTTGATGCATCCAACGAAAAAAATCAAAAATGTGGATACGGCGTTTATTGAGAGACGTTTCAGGGAAAAACGGTTTGCCGCCGGTGCAAATCGAGATCAAATAAAAAGCTGTGAGACTCTGGACATTACACTTGCTGAATTTATCGATCTTTCCCTAAGGGCAATGCAGTCCATCGACCGGGAGCTGGGACTTTGAGATATCGAATAATTTTTATGGTCAGTGTTCTGGTTTTTGTGTCCCATATATCAGGCAGTCCATCCGATTCAACGGAAGCGATTCGGCGCACCGGACATTCCCAATGCCGGGACAGCTGGATTGCACAGGATAAGTTTCACCACTTCATTACCAGCGCTTTGCTTGTTTGTGCAGGAAGCGCAGGGAGTCATTCGTTGGATCAACCGAAGTCTGAGAGTCTGGTCTGGGGGATTGGATTTTCTCTTTCATTGGGGTTAGCTAAAGAAATCAGCGATATGAAAAAACCTGACAATCATTTTTGCTGGAAGGATCTGACAGCCGATATTCTGGGTGTTGCTTTTGGTATTTGGATCATGGAGCATTGGTAATGCAAGAAATTGAATACCAGGAGCTTGTTGGAGCCATACATCTGCATTCCGAATATTCGGACGGCACACTTCCGATTCCGGAAATTGCGGCCATTGCCGGTGAAAAACAACTTGATTTACTCATGTTCAGTGATCATAATACGCTGGTACCCAAGCATGAGGGACTGGAAGGCTGGTATGGCAATG
>Ga0272442_10001375_pt1 | contig 37213 bp, 36 predicted proteins | sample SSMForm2O_FD_200262 | JGI IMG/M metagenome (GOLD analysis project Ga0272442, IMG submission 200262) | Marine sediment archaeal communities from Little Sippewissett salt marsh, Falmouth, MA, United States - SSM-Form-2O | ecosystem: Environmental > Aquatic > Marine > Wetlands > Sediment ... | reverse complement strand
CGTTGAGATATATGGTTTATAGACCTGATTTATGGGATTTTACAAACAACTCAAGGGTTCCTCCGTGAATTCCGTGATGAATAGTTTTTATGCTTTTCCTGATTGACATTTCTTCTCCTGAAAGATTATAAAGAATCCGACCGGGAACCATCTTATTTTCATACATCTTTGGGGGTGCCTTAATGAAGATAGAGGAATTCAAGCTTGAACGAACCCTTTCGCGTTTCCAGAACGAAGTGAAATATGACCTGAGTGCGTCAGGTATATACCCTATGTTCATCAACGAGATCCTGGATGAAAAGGAAATGATGGAGGTCTACCAGAACCTCCAGCTTAAATATGTCCACACGGCGGGTACAAGGCATTTCCGCGAAGCCATCACGACCTTTTACAATGACATGGATCCTTCCAATGTCTTTATCACCAACGGTGCATCCGAATCCCTTTACATGGTAGCCTGGCAAATGGTGGAACCCGGTGACGAAGTGGCTTTCATGGTGCCCAATTTTATGGCCATAGCCCAGATAGTAGAGGCCAACGGGATCAGGGTGCGTTATTTCAACCTGGATCCGAAGCAGGGATGGTCCCTGGATACGGAAAGCCTGAGGCAGGCGGTAAATCCGAAGACGAAGCTTATATGCGTGTGTAATCCCAACAATCCTACAGGTACCATCCTTGACGAGGTCCAGATGAAGGAGATCGTGGACATTGCAGATTCCGTGGGAGCTTATATCGTGTCAGATGAGGTTTATAGAGGTACTGAAAGGAGCGGGGAAGTCTGCCCCAGTTTCTGGGGGCTCTATGACAAGGTCATAATCATAGGCGGTCTTTCCAAGGCCTTTGGGCTTCCGGGACTACGGGTGGGCTGGATCAATGGACCGAAGGATATTATAGACCAGGCCTGGCCCTATCATGATTACCTCACCGTTACCATAGGTACCTTCAGTGATTTCCTGGGTACCAGGGCCCTCCAGCCAGAGATGAGAGAGCGGATATTCAGGCGCAACCGGGAGATAGCAAGCCGGAATCTGGAGATATTCTCGGACTGGGTGCACAGTCATGAGGGAGTTATATCTTTCACTTCTCCCCAGGCAGGGTGTTTTGCCTTCCCCACTTTCGACCTTCCCGTCAATTCCTGGGACCTTGTTATGGACATGGTTCATAACAACAGTGTTTTCGTTGTTCCGGGGAGCTGTTTCGGGATAGAGAATCACCTGAGGATGAACTTTGGCGTGGAGAGGAATTACCTCATCCAGGGGCTTGAAAGGATAGATCTGACCATCAACAGGTTCAAACAGCCCATATCCAGCGTGACTTCATGAGCTGATCTGCGGACTCAGGAAATTCTGAAAATTGAACTTAAAGAGCCGGACCGTCCAGTTTTAAGGGAAGGTCCGGCTCTATGTTTAAAGATGATACTGGCATTTTCTTTTTATCGTGCAGCTCTTATTTTCCTCAGGTCTCCGTATATGGTGTACCTGCTTTTCCCGAATTCCCTTGCCAGCTCAGGAATAGCACCCTTGAGAGCGAAGAATCCTTTTCCTTCAAGCCATTCCATAGCCTGGTAGCGCTCTTTCCTGTCGGCGAACCGCAGGGGTTTCCCCAGGATCTTCCTGGTTTCCAGGATAAGATCCTCCAGCCTGTCGCCGGCTGGAGGAGAGAACTTTTCTCCTTCCATTCCGGCAAGGGAGAGGGGATCTATGGTGGTGAGGAACTCGGACATGTCCTTCAAAACCTGGGCCTGGAGCATATCGTAGTTTATGCAGAGAAAGCCGATAAGGGAACCCTTTTCATCCCGGATGAAGGCGACACTGGACCTAAGTTTCCGCCCATCAGGAGCTTCAGAGGGGTAATTTGCCAGGTATTCCTTATCGCGTATTTCCGATGCTTCCATCAGGGATTTCCCGAAAGAGGTAAGGGGTGTTCCCATATCTCTTCCCGTGAGATCGCCGTTCTCCATGGCCACTATTACGGGAGGTTCCTGCGAAAGGTCATGCAGCACTATCTCGTAATTCCTTCCCAGGGTCGCCCCGAGGACTTTTACTACAGGGATGAGTAGTTTAAGCATGGGGTGGCATCTGGAACTTGTCATTACCGGGTCTCCCTTCAAAGCAATATTTCTCAGACCTGCCAACTTAAAAAATGAATGGACTTCTGGATCAAAGAGTGATTTCTGTGCCCACTCCCGCCTCTTTTGCCTTCAGATATATCTCCCAGGCAGTCACCACGTCGAGAGTTGCAAACCCCACTGTCTTCATCACAGTGATCTCATCATCAGAAGTCCTTCCACCTATCCTGCCGAGGAGAATTTCACCAAGTTCTCCACAGATGTCTTCTTTTGTGATGAGATTCTCGCTCATGGGAATCAACAGATCGCCGGCCTCTTCGAGAACCGCTTCCATGTTATCCACGAAGATCTTTCCAGCCCTTGCTACAAGTTCAGAGGGAAGTTCCCTCTTATCCGGAGTGTAAGAACCTACGGCATTGACATGGGCTCCCTGTTTTATCCATGCCCCCTCGAAAACAGGTACCGGTGAGGTGGTCACGGTGGTTATCACATCAGCATTTTCCACGGCCTGTCTTGAGGTTTCCGCCTTAAGGAGTTTTGTACCGAACTTATCTGCCAGAGGCTGATGGGTTTCCACAAAATGGGCTGCCTTTTCCTGGTTCATGTCAAAAATCCTCAGTTCTTCCAGCTTACGCACTGTCATAAGAGCTTCCAGCTGTGCTGCTGCCTGCCCACCCGTGCCAAAAAGAGCCCCTATGGAACTGTCCTGTCTTGACAGAAGTTCTGTGGCAACTCCCGGGACCGCGGCTGTTCGAAGCTGGGTGAGCGTGGTCCCCTCCATGATACAGAAGACCTCGCCCGTTTCTCCTTCAATGAGCAGCATGGTGGCTGGTATGACGGGTTTTCCCAGGGATGCGTTTCCCGGAAAGACAGAGACGATCTTGATACCTGCCTGTTTGATGTCCCCGCCGGCATAGGCAGGCATGAAAAGGCACTGTCCCTTTCCTTCAGGAGAATCCACATGGGATCTCAGGGGCACATCACATTTGCCTTCAGAGTGAAGACGAAAAGCCTTCTTGTCTGCTTCTATCGCGTCCCGCATGGTGAATACCTTGAAAATATCCTCCCTCGATAACATAAGCATACTGATCATCCTCCCTGGTTCATTAGTATAGAAATAATTGCCTTATATCTTTCATGCTTTTATATGATATTGACAAAAATAAACAAAATTGTCAATATAACACGAGTGTTTAACAAATGTACTTAAAGATTCTTATTATTTTATCTGCAAAAGGTTATGATAGAGAGGCGCAGAGAAAATACTCTCACTTTGAAAAGGGTGATGTAAATGCGGAACCTGGGTATCTACCTGTTCGAAAATGTGGAACTCCTGGACCTTGCGGGTCCGTACGAGGTATTCTCGGTAACTTCCGAGTTGAACAATTACGAACTTTTCAGGGTCTTTACAGTTGCAGAAAAGATGCTACCTGTAAGGACAGTTAACGGTCTCAGCCTTGTCCCGGATCATTCCCTGGTCGATCATCCATCTATAGATGTGCTTGTCATACCGGGTGGAGTTGGTATCAGGAAGGAGATCCGAAATGGACGGATCCTGGATTGGATCAGGCCGATCATAGGGAGTTCGGAGATAACCATGTCCATCTGTTCCGGAGCCATGATGCTTGCCATGGCTGGAATTCTCACCGGTCTTCCTTTCACTACCCATCATGAAGTGGTCCAGGACGTTCTTGAAATTGAGGGAAAGGCGACATTTCTCAGGGATACACGATTTGTAGATAACGGTAAAATCCTGACTGCAGGTGGTATTTCTGCAGGTATCGACCTCTCCCTACACGTGGTTGCCAGGTTATATGGGCAGGAAGTTGCTGACAGGACTGCCGTTTACATGGAATATGGCAACTGGTTGGAGAAAAGGATCTGACCTCAAGTTTGGCCAGGTGGAATTATTGCCGCGAAGTTCCCGCTTCCTTGAAGAAAAAGATCCAAAGGATTATAAATTTAGAGTTTTTGTCCCTGTTTTAATGACATTTTTTTCGGAGGTTTTTCATGCAGAACAAATGGTTAGATCCATTCGGTAGATCAATCCGTTTCTCCGTGGCGAAAAAGGAGGCCTTTTTATCCCTGACCCTTGCCCTGGCTTATTTTTTCTGGTGGTACCTGACCGCTTACAGTTTCGGTTCCGGTCCCGTGAGGAGATATTCCTACATCATGGGATTCCCCACCTGGTTCTTTCTCAGCTGCATAGTGGGCTTTGTTCTTTTCTCCTTACTGGCTTTTCTTATGGTGAAGGTGTTTTTCAGGGAGATAACCCTGGAAGAGGGGGATGAGAAGGGAGGGGCTAAGAATGGTTGATCTTCAACTGGTTATACCACTCTTCGTCTACCTTCTCGCCGTCTACGGACTTGCCTTTTACAGCAACAGGATCCTTTCTAAAGCGGGTAACTTCCTGGAGGAATATTTTATCGGCAGCCGGGGGTTGGGAGGATTTGTCCTTGCAATGACCCTTGTGGCGACCTATACAAGTGCGAGCAGTTTTGTGGGAGGGCCGGGAGTGGCCTACAAGATGGGTCTCGGATGGGTATTTCTTGCCATGATCCAGCTTCCCACGGCATGGCTTACCCTGGGAGTGCTGGGTAAAAAGTTTGCCATCGTGGCCAGGAGAATAAATGCGGTTACAGTAAACGATATTCTCAGGGAAAGATATCAGAACAGGGCTGTTGTTATTCTTGGATCCCTGAGCCTGATAGTTTTCTTCATTGCTGCCATGGTAGCCCAGTTCATAGGAGGTGCAAGGCTCTTCGAGGGAGTAACGGGCCTTTCCTATAATACCGGACTGATGATCTTTGCCTTTACGGTCATCCTGTACACCACCATTGGCGGTTTCCGTGCAGTGGCCCTGACGGATGCTGTCCAGGGTGTGGTTATGCTGGCAGGCACCCTCGCCCTTCTTGCGGGGATCATAAAAGTGGGAGGCGGGGTAGGCCATATTGTGGCTGATCTGAGGAGCATAGACCCTGCTTTGATAACGCCTTTCGGACCAGAGGGGTTCATATCCAAGCCCTTTATCCTGTCCTTCTGGGTACTGGTTTGCTTCGGGGTCATCGGTCTCCCTCATACGGCAGTCAGATGTTTTGCTTACCGGGATTCCAGGTCCATGCACTCTGCCATAATACTTGGGACAGTAGTTATAGGTGTCCTTATGCTGGGAATGCATCTCTGCGGAGCTTTCGGAAGAGCCATCATTCCTGATCTTGCTGTGGGCGACAGGATAATGCCGGCCCTTATGATCAGGGTACTCCATCCTTTTGCGGCAGGTGTCTTTCTTGCAGGTCCCCTGGCGGCCATTATGTCCACCATAGATTCCCAGCTGATACTCGCTTCTGCTTCGATTGTGAAAGATCTCTATCTCAATTACATCGATCCCGCGGCTGGATCGACCGAAAAAGGTGAAGGTCTTCTCCACAGGCTGAGTTTCTGGTCCACGGCCATACTGGGGATCATAGTATTTGCAGCCTCCTTCAACCCTCCTGACCTGATAGTCTGGATAAATCTTTTTGCCTTCGGTGGACTCCAGGCTGCCTTCCTTTGGCCCCTTGTCCTGGGCCTGTACTGGAAAAAGGCTAATGCCGCAGGAGCTCTTGCCTCAATGGTGGCAGGGGTGGCATCCTATTTCTACCTGGTGACCTATGTCAAGAGATTTTGGGGAATGCATGTCATTGTGCCTACCCTTCTCATTGGCCTTATAGTCTTCGTGATCTTCAGCCACTTCGGAGGCAAACCAGGCAAAAGAACCATGGAACTATTCTGGGGGGAATAGAAAATGCCGCTTAGTGGGATTCTGGAAGATCGGCAGATGGTCCTGGAAGTTCTTAAACAGATCTATGACGGGGTTTATATAGTGGATCGCTCCCGTAGGATACTTTTCTGGAATAACGGTGCGGAGCGGATAACCGGATATGGGGAAGAAGAAGTACTCGGCCACAGGTGTTCCGACAATATCCTGATGCATATTACCGAAAAAGGGGTAAATCTATGCCTTAATGGATGTCCCCTTCACATGGCCATGGAGGACGGACTTAACAGGGAAATGGAGGTTTTCCTTCACCACAGAGACGGTTACAGGCTTCCTGTGATCATAAGGGTCTCTCCCCTGAAGAATGGAGATGGGGAAATAGTTGGAGCAGTGGAGGTCTTTAGTGATAACAGAAAACTCTACAGTACCCGAAGAACACTTCAGGCCGTGCAAAAGGAAGCGAATCTGGACCCCCTCACTGGGATCTATAACAGGAGATATGGCGAAAAGGTCCTTTCATTACGGCTTGAGGAAATGGACCAACTGGATATTCCTCCCCTTGGGATCCTGTTCATGGATGTAGATCATTTCAAGAAAGTGAACGACAACTATGGCCACGATACAGGAGACAGGGTATTGAAAATGGTGACCCACACCATCAGGAATATACTGAGAAGAGAAGATATACTCTGCAGATGGGGCGGGGAGGAATTCCTGCTCGGTATCCCCTCATGTTCCATGGCGGAACTGAAGCAGGTGGCCGAAAGGATCAGGGTGGTTGTATCCTCATGCAGCCTTGACGGACCCAAAGGATCGATCAGCGTGACCTTATCCCTCGGGGGTGTTCTTGCCAGGAAAGGGGAAAGCCTTGCAGGGTTGGTGGATCGGGCAGATCAGATCATGTACCGCAGTAAACGGGACGGAAGGAACAGGGTGACCCTGGAAGAATAAAAGAGGGAAAAGGTAGCCCCTTCCCCTCTTTTTATTGAAATTGCCTTTACTGTGTGTATCGTCTCAATCGAGAAAGATTCTTTGAAACTCTGTCCCAGTAAACGGAAGCGGAACCTCCATAATACCGCCCGAGGGCCTTCTGAGTACTCCCGTAGGCCTTCAGGTATCTTGAGATGAGAAGACACCCTGCAGCTATTCCTTTTTCGGGGTCATGCAGATCCTCTTCATACTGGATACCGTTGGCCTGAAGTAATCCAGCGTGGATCTTCCAGGTGACCTGCATTATCCCTGCTGCACCTGCTTTGCTCCTTGCATCAGGATCGAAATGGCTTTCGGTGTTTGCAACTGCTATAGCAAGATCGAGAGGTACGTTATATTTCGAGCTGTAATGTATGAATGCCATGGCTTCCTTCAATGCGGTCAGATCGTCGATCTTTGAGTTCTGTTTCTGTATGAACCGCTGTATCAATTCCACCTGATCATGGGTTACCTCAGCAAGGTCATAGATATCACCCAGGGTCCCGAGGTGAATTTCGGCAAGACTGGAAGTTTCTTTCAACCTGTCTCTGAGAGGGGAGAAAGCGGCTATGAAATTCAGGGTAGAATCTTCAGGGATTACCAGGGCTGTTCTCTCCACCCGGGGTTCCTGAAAAGATAGATAACGATCTGCCATACCGGTGTTGACAAAAAGAAAGCCTGCTATCGCAAGGGCAAGGACGGTGATAACAACAAATTTTATCCGCCTTTGCACATGAACCATCCTTTCTGTAATTCCCTGATGGTTCCAGGGGAAAATGAAAAATCCATGAATATTGAGCTTCTGTTGCGAGTCTAAGTATTATATATGAAGAAATGAAAAACGCAAGGCAAATTGGTTTAATTGTATGCAAAAATAAGCACAATTCAGTAATTTTACGGGTATCTGAAATGCGGTTGAATGGAAGTGTAAAGCTTTTCAATATTATGATATAAGAAAGAGAAAGTAAAGTTTCATTCTGTCATCGGGTTAGACCGGAAGAGAAGTACTCCAGAGGTTATAATTGAAAAAATGAATCTTTATGTTTTCGGGAGGTCATAATGGCAAAAGAGATCGATGTGGTACTCTCTCCTTCAGAAGATCTCCCCGCGGTGGATGTCTGGCTGGTGGTGGATATTCTCCGGGCCACCACGAATATTGTCCATTTCTTTTCACTTGGGGGGAAACTGATGATCCCGGTTGAAAAGGTTGAAGAGGCCAGGCAGATCCGAAGCTTGTATGGGGAGGAATGGCTTCTCATGGGGGAGAGGGAAGCTTTGCCTCCGAAGGGGTTCGACCTGGGAAACTCGCCACTGGACTATTCCAGAGAGACCCTGGCAGAACATCCCTTTGCTGTGCTCACCACAACCAACGGTACCAGAGCCATGCTGAAAGCCATGGAAACCGGGGCTGTTGTATTTGCCGCATCTGCCAGGAACGCTGCTGCTTCTGTTGAAAGAGCTTTCAATTCGGGTGAAAAGATAGGTATTTTTTGTGCCGGCAGATATGGCAGGACAGCCCTCGATGATGTCCTTTGTGCAGGTGTCCTGGTGGAAAAGAGCCTTGAAAAAGAGAAGGACCCACTCCTGGCCGATGGTGCAAGGATAGCCCTCAACATGTGGGAGGCCTGTTTCGGCAACCTCAGGAGAGGCGTGGAACTGGCCGGGCATAGCCACATTCTCTATGACCTGGGGATGGAAGAGGATATCCGTTTCTGTTGTGATATCGACCAGAGCGAAACAGTGCCCAGGCTGACTACCTGGGAGGATTATCCCGCCTTCGTCAACTATTGATAATTTTTCAGGACGGCCTTACAGGCGTCATCGGCATACAGGTCCTCAGCTGTCTGGCGGGTAGGTTATGGCTACCCTGTGGGCAAGCTTATCGAACAGATCGAAATGGGAATCTTCCCTTTGGGAATGACCTTTCAGTGCTTCAATGCTCAGGGCCTCGATCTCCATAGGTCTGCCCGGTCCCATGAGTTTTTCCCCCATACCATGATACCTGTCGTAAAAATCCTCTGCCTGATCTTCGGTTTCAGTTACGAAGATCAGAACGCTGATGTTTTCCTGTTGATGTATGTCAAGATCGAAGCTGCCGGGCAGGCCCAGATGCCTGTAGTAGAAAAGGAGTAGATGGAACTTCCCCAGGTATTCATAAATAGAAGAAGGATCCTTGAAATAGCTGTCCCTGGCGAAATGGAAAAAGAACCTGTCGCAGTGAAGGAATTTTTCAGTATCTGTGGCGGGAGGCAGAACATGCATGTAATATTCAAAATCGCAATAGTGGCGAAGCAGCAGATCTGCCTGGAAATGATCCTGGTGTATTCCATTTGCAACCATCCACCTGGAGATATCTTCAGGGGTCATGTCGGGGTCCGGGACCCTTGGCAGGGGAAACTGGCTGTTAATGGTTCGTATCTCATGAGTTTCCGGGTAGGTCCATTCTGGTCCATTATCTTGTGTGATAAATGTTCTTACAGGTGGAAGAGCAGGGTAATAGTAAACTTTTTTCCCAGGCTCGAACTTTTTCAAACCCCATCTTCCCAGAAAAGAGGAATCCAGAAGCTGTTTGAGCTGAAGGCGCTTAAGGTCCAGTTGGGGATCAGGGCTTTTCTCTGCTGGCAGGGCATCGAAGAAATATTCTTCAGACTGGATCCTGAATTTTGTTCGACCCTCTTCGGTAAGCTGAAAAATTGAGGTGCCTGTCTTCTCAAGAAGACCCATATTCTCCAGAACCTTAAGTTCTCCCGGGTCCTCGCCAGCAAGTTCAACTGTATCAGAGGTCCAGCAGGGGTATCCATCTTCAAAAAGCAGCAGAGTATTCTCCCAGGACATTCATGTCACTCTCCTTTAAAGGGGCTCAGGGTCACTTCCATCTCCCCGGGCCTTTCTGCAAGTCTAAGCTTTATTCAAGCTCCTTGTCATTGTTGATGGGGCATAAAAAAGAACACTCAAAAGTGCTATTCATGGTTTGAATTGAACATCTCCGTCTCTAGAGAATCCTCTTTTCTTGCCGGTCCCACGAACTGGTCCAGCCTGAAAGCAAGGTACATTTCCAGGGTCTGGCGATAGTCCTTGAGATCCTTGCCGCAGATCTTCTCAAGCTTGTCAAGCCTGTAGGTCAGGGTGTTTCTGTGAATATGAAGCCGTTCTGCCGCACGAATAAGGGAGAAATCGCATTCACACCATGCCAGAAGGGTATTCTTGAGGTCTTCCCAGTCGTGCTGTTTACGGAAAGGAGCCAGGGTGGAATGGATAAAGCGATTACGCAGGGATGGCCGGATAGATACAAGCAGTTCTTCAAGGCGGAAATCCTGGATATTGAAAACCCCCGGCCCCTGGTTGAATTTCTTCCCCAGGTTCAGAGCTCTCCAGGCTTCTTCTATTGAAAAGCACAGTTCTTCGAGATTTCTTGAAATGGAGCCGATCCCGATAGCAGCATTGAGGTTGATTTCAGAGAGTTCCTCCTTGATCTTCCGGCATTTCCTGTCAACATCTTCATGGATCTCCTTCTCTTTTTCCTCGGGATGCTTTCCTATACTATGCAGGACAGCATACTTGTTGTTGCCCGTCATGACCGTAAAATCGCCGGCTCCATTGAAGGTCCTCCTGAGAAGCAGAAGAATATGGCTTTTTGTCCTCTGGATAGTAAATTCAGGACTGTCGGTAGGACCTTCCAGGTATTTCTTTCTGACATGTCTTGCATAGCGGGCGAACTGGTAAAGATCCATGGTAATGGGTATATAACAGGAGGAAGGTTCAAAACCGAACTCTCTGGCCCTTTCCTGAAGCATCGCCTGATCTGTGACACCTCTGGTGAAATGGGATATATCATGAAATATGTTCTGCAGGCTTTCCTCCCTGGTACTGGCGTATTCCTGCATTTCCCTTTCCCTCAGAAGTATCTCTATCTGTTTTTTTACTATCAGTGCAAAAGGTTTCACCTGGGCGGGTTTGCCGGTAATGGCCATGGATCCAACTACTTTCCCCGTCATGGACTGGATAGGGTAGGTTATGCCATGAAGGGTTCCCCTGAATTCCCTGGCTTCATACTCGTCCACGGAAGACCCCCGATGCTCCTTTATCACCTGCAGGGATTGCTCATGGAGCTCCCCGATCCTTTCTTTGTCGCTTGCACCGATTATCATTCCATTGATATCGGTAATGATCACATCAAAACCGATAACTTCCGAAGTGGATTGAGCGATCTCCTGGGCCCATTTCTGGAGCATTGTTCCATCTCCCTGGAAGCGATCAGAATTCAGAATAATAACTATTCCATTTGTTCATAAAACATAAAACAGCCAGTCTCCCAAAAAGGGAGTAATTCCTGAGCTAAGGTGCCGAGGGAAAATCTGATTTTCCCAAGTATACTTCAGTTGTGCAAAAAGCACAAAAAAACTGATCCATAATGAATTAAATACCATATGATACTCACGATGTAAAGAAAAAGGAGTATTCCTATAATAATTGCCGGGTTAGAGTTTATAAGGGGCAACCCTGTTTTTTCAAACCTTTAAAGGTAAAAGGGAGGAGGCAACAGTATGCGCTTGGAGTTGCGAAAAGCCTTTGTAAAGGATATCCAGTGGGGTGATACCACGAAGCTGGATAACAACGTCCTTTACGTCAACACGGAAGAGGCCAGGGCAGCAGTTCTGGACGACGAGAATTTCGTCGATGTGGAACTGGAACTTGCCAGGCCTGGTGAAAGCATCAGGATCATACCGGTAAAAGATGCTATTGAGCCGAGGGTAAAGCTTGAGGGAGGGGAATCCTTCTTCCCCGGTTTCTGTGCACCCATGGAGCCAGTCGGAGAAGGCGCCACACTGGTTCTCGAGGGGTCTGCAGTACTGACCTGCGGTCCACTTGTAGGGATCCAGGAAGGATTTATCGATATGACCGGTCCTGCCGCACCATATAATCCTTTTTCGGGGACCTACAATCTCGTAATGGTGGCCAAGCCAGTGGATAACCTTGAAAAACACGCTTATGAGAAATCCCTGAGAATGGCAGGCCTGAAACTTGCACTCTACCTGGCAGAAAAGTGTAAGGATGCGAAGATCGATGATGTAGAGGTTTTTGAAAAGGGTACTATCCCCGAGGAAAATGAGAAATATCCCGATCTCCCGAAGATCACCTATTTCTGCATGTCCATAACCCAGGGGCTTCTTCATGATACTTTCCTTTACGCAGCAGATATGAAGAACATTGTTCCAACCGTCGTTCATCCCAATGAAGTACTCGATGGCGCTATGGTCTCGGGAAATTGCGTTTCAGCATGCGATAAGAATACTACCTTTCATCACGTCAATGATCCCATCGTTCTTGAACTTTACAAACGTCACGGTAAAGAGATCAATTTCCTTGGGGTAATACCCACCCTTGAGAGTACTGTTCTTGCTGGTAAGCAGCGCAGTACATGGATGAATGCCATGCTTGCCAATATGCTTGGAGCCGACGGAGTGGTCATTTCCGAGGAAGGTTACGGGAACCCGGATACGGACCTTTGCATGAATGCGAAGAAGTGTGAGGATATGGGCATCAAGACAGTGGTCATTTCCGACGAAGCTGCTGGTGAAGACGGAAGCAGCCAGGGCCTCGCAGATGCTACACCTGAGATGAGCGGTTTCGTCTCTGCAGGCAATGTCAATGAAATGATAGAAGTGCCTCCCATGGACAAGGTTATCGGTTATGTCGAGTCCATAGCCTATGTTTCAGGTGGTGCTGTCGAAAGCCTTCGTGAGGACGGGTCCATGTTCGTGGAACTGCAGTCCATTATTGGATCCACCAACGAGCTTGGTTTCAGTAAGCTCGGCTGTGAGTGGGTATAGGGAATAAGGGGGTATAACCATGGCTTTCAAGGTTGTACATTATATCAATCAGTTCTATGCGGGAATGGGCGGAGAGGATACAGCCCATGTCAAACCTTCCTTTCAGGAAGGGACCGTTGGTCCTGGAATGCAGCTCGACACCCTTCTCGGCGAAGAAGCTGCAGTAGTTGGGACCGTGATCTGCGGTGACAGCTATTACGGAGAACATATGGATGAGGCCAGGGCTGAATGCCTCAAGATGATCAGGGCTTTCGAGCCTGACATGGTGATAGCCGGCCCCGGTTTCAACGCGGGACGTTATGGTGTGGCCTGCGGGGATATTTGCGCTGCCGTCAGCGATGAACTTGGAATTCCTACACTTACTGCTCTCTACCCTGAAAATCCAGGTGTAGAGATGTATCACAAGAAAACCTACATCGTGGAGACCGTTGACAGTGCCAGGGGTATGAGAAAAGCCCTTCCCAAGATGGCTGAACTGGGTCTCAAGATCCTCAGAAAGGAACCCATGGGTTCCGCAGCAGAGGAAGGATATCTTCACAGGGGTATGAGAAAAGGATTCTTCCATGAGAAGACCGGTGCTGAAAGAGCAGTGGATATGCTTCTCAAGAAGATCAAGGGAGAACCCTTCGAGACCGAGATGGAAATGCCTGTTTTCAAGAAGATCGAACCTGCTGCCCCTGTGCTGGATCTCAAGAATGCCACCATTGCTATCTGCAGTTCAGGCGGTATCGTCCCAAAGGGTAACCCCGATCATATCAGGGTATCTTCCGCGGAGAAGTTCGGGAAATATGATATCAGGGGTCTTGATGACCTAACCCCAGAGAACTTCGAATCCATCCACGGCGGTTATGACAGGGTCTACGCCCTGGATAACCCGGATGTGGTCCTTCCCCTCGATGTAATGAGAGAACTTGAGAAGGAAGGGGTCTTCAAGAAACTCTATGATTTCGCATATACTACGACTGGAACAGGTACTGCCGTGGCCAATGCTGAGAGATTCGGTCAGGAGATCGGCAAGGAACTTAAAGAAGCCGGTGTGGATGCAGTTATCCTGACCGCTACCTGAGGAACCTGTACCCGATGCGGTGCATCGATGGTCAGGGAAATTGAAAATGCAGCCGGAATTCCTGTTGTCCAGATAGCTACTATAGTTCCTATCATGATGACAGTCGGAACTAACAGGATCGTACCGGGTGTGGCCATACCCCATCCGGTGGGAGATCCTGAAGCCGGACCTGAAGGTGACAAAAAGAAGAGAAGAGAACTTCTTATGCGTGCCCTGAAGGCTATTACCACAGAGATAAAGGAACAGACCATATTCGAAAAATAATATGGCAGCTTTCGATCTTTTCATGAGGGACAGTTTTTGGACTGTCCCTTTTTTGTATAATCTCTTTCAGGAAGGAGGTGTAATGATGGGAAAACTGGATGGCAAAAAACTTCTGCTTCTTGGTGAAAGAGACGGTGTACCAGGTCCGGCCATGGAGGCCTGCCTCAAGGATTCCGGCGCCGAGATCGTATTTACAGTGACCGAATGCTTTGTCTGAACGGCTGCTGGAGCCATGGACCTGCAGAATCAGCAGAGGGTCAAGGATGCCGCTGAGAAATATGGTGCAGAGAACGTAGTGGTAGTTCTTGGATCCTCAGACGCTGAAGGTGCGGAGATCTACGCTGAGACCGTAGCGAATGGAGACCCCACTTTTGCAGGACCACTGGCAGGAGTTCCGTTGGGACTCGCCGTATATGATATTTTTGAAGACGATATCAGAGAGGAAGCAGACGAAGCTGCATGGGAAGAGAATATTTCCATGATGGAAATGGTGCTTGATACTGATGGTCTTTGCGCTGCTGTAAAATCCATGCGTGAAGAGTTCAGTAAATTTGCTCTGTAAAAGGAATCCCCCCTTTTGACAGAGAAGGCGGGGCCTTCCGGCCCCGCTTCACCTTAGTTCAGGGTTCTTGCGAATCGGTGGAAGGAGAAGAAAATGTTGCTGGCAGTTACCAATAATCCTGTGGTTATTGAAAAAGTGGAACCTGTATTTCAAGTTGAAGGAAATCCTGTGGATGTCCTTCTGGAGGTCAGGAAAAAACTTCAGAAGGGATATAAACTGGTCAGTATGCCCCTGCCGCCGAACCAGAGACTGTTTATGAATCCCTTCCGGACCGTGGTTATTCGGAATTCCGAAGAGCAGAAGGATATGGAAGGCCTGGTCCTTGTGGAAAAGGCCCTGGATAAACTGCGTTCCCAGACTTTTGCAGATCCTTCATTTTACAAGGATTTTGATCTTCTGGATTATGAATTGACCCAGACTGCACTTGATACTGCTTCCTTTCTGGGAGAAGATTAACACGCAGGGATAGAACTATCGAAAAATAACCCTGAAGGAGGCATGAACATGAGATTTTCAGAACTTTTTGCTCCCACAAGCAAAAATAACCCGGCCAAGGTTAAGGATCCGAACCTTATCAGTCTTATCAAGGCTGGATATGCTATCTATAACAGTTCTGACGATGAGCTTATCTTTTCTTCCCTGGGGCTGATGCTGGAGAAAAAACTTGAAGAAACTGCCCTTACTCTATTTTCAGGTCTTGGAGCAAGGCAGATTTCCGGATCTGTCAGTGAAGATACATCATTCCAGGTAGCTGTAAGGGTGCTTAAGCTCTCAAGGCAACTCCCCATGACTTTCCTGGAAAGGTCTTCCAGGACGATTTCCCTTTACGGTTTTACTGACGGGGGAGAAATGAGAGAGCTGGAAATGGTTTCCTACAGAAAGGCTCTTTCCAATATTCTTGAAAAAAATGGGATGAACCCAATTTCAATACAGAATTACCAGGGGAGTAAGTTCGAGTCTCTCCTGGCAGTGGAGGGAGACAAGCGGGTCTTCGGGGGGACCGAAGGGGTACAATGTTCTTCCTGTGGCTGGAAGGGACTGGAAAATTCACCCTCAAGGGAGACCTTCGAGTATTCTTCATTGGAGGGAGGACCTCTTGAAGAGGTATATACTCCTGGGGCCACCACGATCCCGGAGCTTTGCCGTCAGCTTGATATAACTCCTGAACAGACCATGAAGACCATGTTCTATGCTGCCGAGGGAGAGGAAGGAACCCTTTTCATTGCCGTCCTGATCAGGGGCGACAGGCAGATATCCCTGGAAAAGCTTGCTTTCCATCTTGGAGGACTGAAGATCCGCAGGGCTGAGGAGTCCGAGCTTGCAAACCTGATAGGTGAAGTGGCAGGTTTTTGCGGCCCTATCGGTCTTCCGGAAGAGATAATTGTTGTTGCGGACAAGAGCGTTGAAGGAGCCATGAACCTGACAGTCGGGGCGAATAAAAGGGAATATCATATAACAGGTGCATGCTGGGGAAGAGATATTAAGGCATCCTCAGTAGCTGACCTGAACGCTTTCGGGAAGGACCTTCCCTGCCCGGAATGCGGAGCTCTGCTTGAACCTGCCTATTACCGTGTCCTTGCATCTTTCGAGCCTGTTGAGAAAGTGGAGGAACTCTATCCCTCCCTTACATACGTGAATGATGAAAGGAAGAAGCAGGTTCCTTACTGCTGGAAGGGATCCTTTTTTCTCGAGCCATCCATTGCAGCTATCTTCAAAGAGGAAGAGCACACACTCCCTCCCCAATTGGCACCATTCCAGGTCCACCTTGTGCCATCAGTGGATTCAGCCGACCCCGTATTTACCAGGGTGGAAGAGTTGTATGAGCAGTTGATCAGACAGGGATTCCGGGTCCTTTTCGATGACAGGGATGTCAAGATGCCAAATCGCCTCTATGACGCAGGTGCTTTAGGTATTCCCTGGAAGATCCTTGCTGGTCCCGAGCTTGTGGAGGATAAGATGGAAGTCTGGTCCGATGAGCGGACGGAAGAACTTGTCCAGAGCTCAGAGATGTTAAGGATGTTAGGGGAATAGGGTTTAGTTGTCCGCTTTTTCAAAGGGTGGCCAGAGATTGATGCCTGAAGGGAGTTTTCAATCTCGATATGTAAATAAAGGTGTTTTAGAATGTTTTATTGAACCGGGGATGTCCTCAATTGGGCCTCCCCGATCTTTTTAACTTATTCGGTACTTTAGTTTGTAAAAAGGACATATCCTCTCTATACTGTATTCAGGATTCCCGGGGAAGGAGCCTTCAGCTGTTCCAGTGCCGGGAATCTTAATCTGGTGAGACATTCTGACCTGATCATACCGGTTCCCTGATCATGGTGTTAAGTCGGGCAGGATAAGAGTCCGAGGTGAATCTTTGTCTTGAATACCCCCATGGTAAGGCTTTTTATTGGAAATTATGCAATTTTCGGCTATTCCACCATTTTTTTCTTTTTTGCTCCTTACCTGGAACTGAATGGTTTCCCTTCCGCAATGACCGGATGGGTGATCAGTGCTTTCTATGCTTCTTCAATATTGGTAAAACCCGTTGCGGGATCCATACTTGAAAGATTCGGGGTCAGGAAGAGCATGCTCCTGGCTGGCGGACTCGGACTTGGAAGTGGCCTGATGCTTATAGTAAGTCCACTGGCTTTTGTGCCTCTTTTCCTCCTGAGACTCATAATGGGTTTGTGTTTCGGGATCTTCCTGGTGGCTATCATGGCCTATCAGAATATTGCAGTCCCCGATTCCCAGAGAGGTGCTTCTTTTGTATTGACCACTATCGGAAGTGTATGTCCCCTTTTTACCCTTATGCCTCTTTGTGACTTCCTCATCAGCAGCGGGAACCATCATCTTTACATCCTTGCCCCCGCCATAATGGGAATGCTGTGCACCGGCCTTGCCTATTCCCTGAAAAGAGTTTCTACGATCCATGAGAGTAAGGATGAGGCCTGGGGTACCTACAGGGATCTTTTCAATAAGGCTCCCATAGTGGCATTGACAATTTCGATACTCCTTTTTGCCTTTGCTGATGCCTCCATAATATATGTTTCCAGCCTTTCTTTCGCAAAAGGGTTGATCCCGTCCTATTTTATGGTGGCCTTTGCGGGAGGGTCCATTTTCATAAGGATAGCGGGAAGGAATTATTTTAACCGGATGCCCAGGACACTTCTGGTGGCTCCTTCCATGATCTCCATGGCCGCAGGTCTCCTTATGGGTACCATGGTGAGTTCCAACCTTCTGCTCGCAATGGCAGGGTTCATCTATGGGCTGGGTGTGGGGTACGGTTATCCTGCTCATCTGGCCATGGCAGGGGATCTCCTTCCCATTTCTCTAAGGCCCAAGGGAACTTCCTTCATCCTGTTTTTCATGGACCTTAGCTGGTTCCTGCTTCCCCTGTACATGGGATATGTCTCCGCCATTACTGATATAGTATGGGCATACAGGCTATTGGCAATGGTTACCCTTGTTATGGCCGGGGTTATCCATATCATGTGGGTCAGGTATCAGAGGAAGGAGTCAGGGCATGGAGGATAGTATCAATTCCAGGAAGATCTACACAGTTCTTTTTTTCGGTGTTTTCGGTATCTCCACAGGAGCTATCTTTGCAAGGCTTGCCGTGGCACCGCCTCTGGTCATCGCTGCTTACAGGGTGGGCCTTGCCGGATTGATCCTTTTGCCTTTCGCGCTCGTGAAAGCGAGAGAGGAAATGAGTTCTCTTTCTGGAAAGGACTGGCTTATTGCTGTGATCTCCGGAGCCTTTCTTGCAGTTCACTTCTATACCTGGATATCCTCCCTTGAGCTGACTTCTGTGGCTGCAAGCGTGGTTCTGGTCAATACGATTCCCATCTGGGCGGCCATGGTATCACCCTTTCTTGGAGAGAGGGTCATGCCCCTGACAATTGCCGGAATAGCCCTGAGTTTTCTCGGTGCTGTAGTGATCGGATGGGGTGATCTGGCTTCCGGCTTCGGAGCTCTCTGGGGAGATATTCTTGCAACCCTGGGTGCTGTTTCACTTACGGGTTACCTTTTTGCCGGCAGATTCCTGAGAAAGAAACTTTCCCTTCTTGCCTATGTAACCATATGTTACGGCTCTGCAGGGGTGCTCCTATGGATAATGGTTATATTGACAGGAACCCCCTTCACGGGGTTTTCGCCCATGACCTGGTGTATGTTCCCGGCCATGGCCATAATACCCCAGATCCTGGGGCACAGTTCCTATAACTGGGCCCTGAAATACCTGAGTGCCCCCATGGTGGCGGTAAGTCTCCTGGGAGAACCCATCGGCAGTTCCATTCTTGCGTGGATAGTTCTTTCAGAGATACCTACGGGCCTGACCCTTGCTGGAGGAGTGCTTATACTGGCAGGCATTGTCATGGCTGCCAGGGGTGAACAGAAAGGTCAATAGGATCTCAACATAGCTAAATGAAAGGGTGAGGCTTTTCCTAAAGCCTCACCCTTCCTTCTTTACCACTTATCAGGATTCAATCCTTCGAGTTCCTCGAGAGTGAAGATCCCGTCTTTTCGAATCAACTCATCGTCGAAATAGATCTCCCCGCCTCCATAGTCCTCTCTCTGGATGCAAACGAGGTCCCAGTGTATAGCTGAGCTGTTTCCATTAGGTGCCGTATCGTAGCAGTTTCCCGGAGTGAAATGGAAACTGCCGGCTATCTTCTCATCAAAAAGGGTGTCTCCAAGGGGTTTCATTATGCGGGGATTCACCCCTAAAGCAAATTCTCCTATGTACCTGGCACCTTCATCAGTATCAAGGACCTTGTTGATCTTTTCAGTGTCATTAGCTGTGGCTTTAATGATCTTTCCGTCCCTGAATTCAAAAGTTACCTTCTCATATATAAAGCCGCTCAGGGGAGAAGGAGTGTTATAGCTCAATCTGCCGTTGACCGAATTCCGTACAGGTGCTGTAAAGATCTCGCCATCAGGAATATTTCTCTTTCCATGGCATGGAATTACGGGGATATCCTTTATGGAGAATTCAAGGTCCGTACCCGGGCCCCTGATGGTTACCCTGTCGGTCTTTTCCATAAGCTCCTTCAGCGGTTCAAGCTGTTTCTCCATCCTGGAATAATCAACAAGACAGGCTTCAAAAAAGAAGTCTTCAAAGCCTTCCGTGCTCATTCTGGCCATCTGGGCCATGGAAGAATTGGGATAACGCATTACCACCCATCTTGTGTTCGGGACCCTTTCTTCCATATGGACCGGCTTGATATAGTGTTTCATGAAGGTCTGCATGGAGGATTCAGGGATGTCGCTCAACTCGCTGGTATTCTCCATGCCTCTTATGGCGATGTATACGTCCATTTCCTTCATCAGTGCACGATCGTGAAGAGCCATATTTTCTGCGAGACCCTGGTCCATTCCCAACAGGAGGGTTCTCAGGAGCCTGTTATCATATATCCTGAGGAAGGGCTGTCCATGAGCATGGTATATCTCTTCAAGAACAGCTTTTGCGAGGTCGGTGGTCTGATCGAAAAGTTCCACCAGGACCTTTTCCCCCTGATCCAACTCTACAGAATATTCTAAAAGCAATTTTGCAAGTTTACGGATCCGTGGATCTTTCAAGTTTTCACCTCCTGAAAAAGATCGAAGGACAGAAAAGAGAGAGCCTCCCATCTGTCCTTCGAGTATTCGGATAGTTCCTGGTCTGTCTTTACTGAGTCTCTTCCTCCGACGGCTTTTCCCTGTCCGGCAGAAGATCTTCCGACAATTCCTGATCGGTAGTGTTCTCGAGGAGCTGGTTTATTACGTTCTCAAGCTGCTTCATTTCCTCACCGTAGCTTTCCCAGTCCGCTATTTTAAGTGCTTCCTGGGCGGATTCCCAATGTTCCTGGGCCATCCTTGCAAGCTGGGAGATACTTTCTTCCCCGCTATATTCCCTGGTTGGGCCTACTTCAGGTTCTTCTTCTCCGGGCATATACTGGCCGATGAGTCTCTGGAGGGCTATCTGAAGGGTCTCTCCCCAGACCACCCGGCCTCCGGTTGATACGATGACCCGTTTTAATTCAGGAAGATCACTGGTTTCCGCTCTCAGGTAGAGAGGCTGTACGTAAAGCAGGGCATTCTCGATGGGTATGACCAGCATGTGGCCCCGGATAACATCGGAACCTCTCTGGCTCCAAAGGGATAGCTGAGCCGAGATCTCAGGATTCTGGTCGGTGAGTGCCTCTATCTGGGATGGTCCATAGACGAGTTTCTGCTTGGGGAATTTATACACCATAAGTTCTCCGTAGTTATCACCGTCAGACCTGCCAGCCATCCATGCGATCATATTATCTCTTCCTATGGGCATGAAAGGCGATATTAGCATGAATTCCGCTTTTTCCTCCGTATTGAGCTTCATGATCACGTAGTATGCATCCAGACGGGATTTCCTGTCTCCCCTGCTGGTGACTTCCCAGACATCTTCCTTGTTATAGAAGGTGTTGGGATTATTCATATGATAGGTTCTGAAAAGCTCACTCTGGATCTCGAAAAGTCCTTTGGGATATCTCAGGTGTGCCCTGAGTATCTCCGGCATTTCCGTCACTGGCTTGAAAAGGCCGGAGAAGATCTTGGACCAGGTCTGGATCATGGGGTCTTCAGGGTCCATGACATAGAACTGCATGGAACCGTCATAGGCATCCACGGTAGCTTTTACGCTGTTCCTTATGTAGTTGATGTTCCTGAACTCGTTGCTGCCTGTAATGGGGACAGGTTCGGAATAGGGATACCTGTCTGTTACCGTGTAGGCATCCAGTATCCATACAAGTCTTCCATTCTGGATAGTCAGATAGGGATCTGAGTCGTAAAGCAGGAAGGGGGCAACATGATGCAGCCTTTCCCTGATGTTACGATAAAGGAGTATGCGGCTTTCGGGCTTAAAGACATTTGTAAAAAGGATTTTGGTGTCTCCAAGGCTTGCTGTAAAGAGAAGCCTGCGCCAGATACTGCCTATGGATACGCCCCCTTTGCCCTCATAAGTAGTCCTGGCGTTGGTCTCACCCATGGGATAGTCAAATTCTTTCACGGTGGTCTTTACCAAGACATAGGAACTGGGTTTTTCGCCGTAGTAGATCTCCGGTCGGTCAATTGTGATTGGGACGGAGGTCTTGGGTGGAATGTCCTTGACCCAGAGCACGGGAAGTCCACTGGAACCGATCTCGTTGACCGGATTCATGACCACCCCGTAACCGTGAGTGAATTCAAGGTGCATGTTCACCCAGGTGGGATTCTGGAGTTCTTTCAGGTCAAGTTCTCTGGCGGCAAGGATTACCTGCCGGTAATCGTTACCGAAGGTGTACCTGTCGATATCCACATCGACAAAGTCATAATAGGATCTTATCTCCTGGAGTTGTTTGAAACTTCTCAGCAAGGGGCTGTAATCCCATAACCTTATATTATGGATGGTATCGAAATTGTTCTGAATGTGGGATGCAGTGATTTCGTCATCAGGTGTCATTGTCTGTGTCTCAAGGTCTGAGAGACCGTAGGCATCCAGCGTTGCCTCAATGTTGTATTCAATATAGGTCTTTTCTTTACCGAATTCGTTAGGTTCAACCACGTACTTCTGGATAATGCCAGGGTAGAATCCCCTGAGGACGAGGTTGGTGACGAACAGGAGTGCCACAAGGCCCAGTGAGAATTTCCAGGTCTTGCTCTTGAAAATGCTCACAAGAAGAAGGAGGGCCACGATAACAGTTAATACTGCCATGACATTCAGGGCCAGCAGGTCTGCATGTATGTCGGTATAACTTGCTCCAAAGGCTACACCCCTGGAAGAGTAGAGCAGATAGTAGCGTTGTATCCAGTACCCTGCAGCCCAGGTCAGGATGGTCATGAAGCCCAGGAGGGTAAGATGGACCTGGGCAGGTTTGGGTACGGGGAAGCGCCTTTCCTGCTGAATGCTTGGAAGGACAGCAGCCACGTAGATCACTGCTGAACCCAGCAGACAAAGTACAAGAATATTCATCAACCAGCCCTGTAGAAAGGCAAAGAAGGGGAGGCTGAAGACGTAAAAACCTATATCATGTCCGAAGATCGGATCCGTATTACCGAAAGAGGATCCATTGATGAACCGCAGTATCATCCCCCAGTTACCTCTGGCGGCAAGACCGTTGCCTATGGCAAAAATAGCGGCCACAGCCACTATCATGACAGAAGCGAAACGGGTCCCCAGGAACTTCTGGATATCCGGATTGATAAGAGGCTTGCTTATCTTTGCAGCCCTTCCGTAGTTAAGCCAGAGCAGAATGAAAGCTATGGAACCCGTGATCAGAAAAAGGATCCATTGAGGAATAAGCCTGACCCAGAAAACACTTGCCAGTCCTCTTGCCCTGAACCAGATCAGATCGGTATAAAAGTCCGCGAAGGCTGGAAGGACTACAATTACAATACCGACCAGGAGGATAAGCAACAGTAAGGGTTTGCTTATCTTAAAGGGGAGATTTGGTCTTCTTGGAGGCCTTCCTTCGCCATCATCACCGCTGTTTGAGAACCATTCATCGTTTGGAAACCATTTATTTTTCATCATGCTGTTATTCTACAGCACACTTCTGATAAATCAAAGGAAAGAAAGACTTCCATGACTACCTCTGGAAATTCTGAATTTAACTATGAGAGGAAGCTTCCTGATTAGCGGGAAAAAATCTCGGAACTGGTCTGTTAGAACTATTTTTTGCCTTTTGGGATAGGTCTGTGGTTATTCTGAAGGTTCAGCCTCCCTCCAGAATTTAAGAACGATCAGGACAGAAATGAAGGGGAGCATTCCCACAATAAGCATGGTCTTCTGCAATCCGAGAATATCTGCCAGACCGCCAATTGGAGTCATCATGATCCCTCCTAAGCCAAAGGAAAAGCCCATCAGGATGGATCCTGCCACACTCCGGTTCTCTGGAGCCAGTTCCTGGGCAGCTCCTGCGGTTATGGGAAGAGTGCTTCCCACGATGCCGAAACCTGAGACCAGCAGGATGGTTGAGAATATCCCTGTAATATAGACCGAGGGTATTATGAAAAAGGGAGCTATGAAAAGGGTGAAGAGAAGGACCCTTTGTCTACCCACTCGATCGGATATTCTTGCCAGGATAAGGGTTAGCAACGTTCTGGACAGATTAAGGGCAAAAAGGGTCGTTCCAATTTCCCCAAGACCGCCTCCCCTGGATGCAATGATTATAGGAAGAAGAAACCTGATTGCCTGGGTGGATATATCCCTGGTAAAAGCAGCAGACCATACTGGCCATACTTTTCCAAAGACATTGAATATGGTAGTGAACATACCCTGAGATCTCCCCTGATCAGAGGAAGGATTATCGTGTACTCTGGGTATCATTACAATATAAAATACGGAAAGGATCGATACAGGTAGTACACATACCAGGGGCATCCACCTGTAGCCAACGATATCTACCAGTCCAATAGCATAAAGGGGGCTGAGGGTAACGCCAAGAGTTCCACCCAGCTGAAAGATGGAGAGGTTGAAAGAGATGTTCCGGGTATCAGAAATATACCCTATAGATCCAAGCCCTTGAGGATGGAACATGGCACTTCCCGCAGCCCATATGCCCACCAGCATGAAGGCCATTCCGAAGGAAGGTGAAACAGGAAGCAGGGAAGCCCCAAGAGCAGTGATCACAGGACCTGCAGAAATTAGGATAGGTCTTCTTGTACTGTCCGACATATATCCAAGCATGGGTTGAAAGATGACATTGATGACCCCAGGGAGTGAAGAAAGAAGACCTGCCTGGGTAAGAGATAAACCTAACCTCTCTATCAGGGTAGGAAGAAAGGTGGAAAGGAAGTTCCCGTGGATGTCATTAAGCAGGTGACCAAGACTTATAAGAAGTATCCTGAAAGTGGAATTATCCTTGAATCTTTTTGAGACCATGGTTTTTCCTTTCCCTTTCGAAAAGTTGAAACTTGTATATTTTAGCACTACTATCCCTTTGGATGGCAAGAAAACTAAAGTGTAATAGAATTAAAAGGCCTGAAGTCCAGGGGATCTTTTCGAAAGGGAGCCTGCTTGATGAATAACGATTATGAAAAGATAGTATTTCGATCCATAGGTATTATCCGAAGTCCCTTCAAAGACAGGAAGGGAATGCCCATCCAGCCTCCCGGGGCAAAAGGAGTGAAGGGAGAGGTAGTACTGGATCCCTCCTTGCGGGAGGGATTGAAGGACCTGGAGGGTTTTTCACATATTTTCCTGATCTATCACTTCCACTGCAATGAAGGTTACAGGCTTACTGTGACCCCCTTCATGGACAATGCGGAAAGAGGGCTTTTCTCAACCAGGGCCCCCTGCAGACCCAATCCTTTGGGGCTGTCTGTGGTCAGGCTTGTAGAAGTAAGAGATAACGTGCTAAAGATTGAAGATGTTGATATAATAGATGGCACCCCTCTTCTCGATATTAAACCCTTCGTGCCTTTCTTTGATGTGACCTGCGATAAATACGAGGTGGGATGGCTTGAGGGTAGAAGAAGAGAAGTAGATGAGAAAAGGGCAGATGCACGTTTCAAAGGAAGGGAGTGAAAGCTTTGAAAATATCTGCAAGAAATGCACTGAAAGGGAAAGTTCTGGAGGTTCATCACGGTGCTGTGAACTCGGAGATAATGCTTGAGCTGCCCGGAGGAACGGTGATCACCTCCATCATTACGAAAACTTCCGCAGAGAACCTTCACTTGAAGGAGGGAATGGAGGTTTACGCAGTGATCAAGGCTTCCAACGTCATGATAGCCACTGACTGATCGAAGACCAGGATATTGTGTTTACAGGGGAAAAGCAGGGACTGAGAGGTCCCTGCTTTCAGTTTTTTATGTACAGTTCAGGGTCTATCGTTCCCTGACTGCTTTTGAAATCTTTTCAAGTCCCTCCTGAACAAGGGACCTCGGTGTCGCGATATTGATCCTCGCAAAACCTTCCCCGCCAGTACCGAACCAGTCCCCACCGTCAAGAGCTACTCCTGCTTTCCTGACCAGGAATTCCTGGAGCTGGTGCCCTGTCATATTAAGTTTGCGACAATCCAGGAGGGGTATATAGGTTCCCTCGGGCCGTAACAGTGAAATTTCAGGAAGGTTTGCAGCCAGGAATCTTTCAGTGAAGTCCAGGTTCCTTTCCAGGTAGGCCAGTAGTTCCTCCAGCCAGGGTTCACCGTATTTGTAACACGCTTCAAGGGCCAGTGTCCCGAATACATTCCCTCCATCTATATGAAGGAAATCCAGTACCCGCTTGTAATTCTCGCGGATCCTTGCGTCAGGGATGATGACGGCGGAAGTTGAAAGTCCGGCTATATTGAAGGTCTTGCTTGGGGAGATGCAGGTTATTGTCCTTTTTGCTATCTCCTCTGAAATACTTGCCATGGGAATGTGGATCGACCCTTTAAAAACTATGTCTGAATGGATTTCGTCAGATACGATGATAATGTCATTCTCGAGACAGATCTGAGCCAGTCTTTCCAGTTCTTCCCTGGTCCAGACCCGCCCAACGGGGTTATGGGGACTGCACAGGAAAAGGACCTTTACGGAAGGATCGATCTTTCTTTCCAGATCCTCCAGATCCATTGAAAAGCGGCCATTTTCAAATTTAAGGGGGTTTTCAAGGATGGTCCTTCCACGACCGTCTATTACACTGAAAAAAGGATAATAGACAGGCGGTTGGACCAATACTTTGTCACCCGGTTGAGTAAAGGCCAGAAGGGCCATTGAAAGGGCAGGTACTACTCCCGGGGAGAAAGTTATCCAGTCCTTATCTATTTCCCAGCCGTGCCTTCTTTTAACCCATTTAATTATGGAATCGTAATATGGAGAGAATCTGCCGGTATAACCGAAAATACCATGGTCTACCCTCTGGCGAAGGACTTCGATCAATTCGGGGGGGGCCTTGAAATCCATGTCTGCCACCCACATGGCATGAAGATCGGGAACACCGAATCTTTCTTCAACTCCATCCCATTTTTCACAGCTTGTGTTACTTCTGTCGATCACGGTATCGAAATCATATTTGCCAGCCATAGGAGATCGTCACCTCTCAAAAAGATTTTCAGATGCATATCAAGAAGAATAACATGATGGCCGGGAGATGCAATCCGTGTCAATTGCTTCGTCAGATCATATATCTTTTCTCAGGAACCGGGATTAATTACTTAAAGGGAGTATTCGCTGCAGCCTGGTAGATCCCAGGCTGCCTCTCGGGAGTAAATATGTATTATCTGCCGCGAAAGATATCAGGCTTAACCTGGAGTCGATTCGTTCAGGATATGGTCTTGGCCATTCCTATCCCAGCAAGAGCTGCCAGAATTCCCAGGGTCTGTCCTGTTCCCAGGTATACGAGCGCAGTTAGCCACTGCGAAGTTTTTATGAGGTTAAGGGTCTCGAAGGTCATGGTGGAAAAGGTGGTGAAAGAACCCACAAATCCTGTCAGGATTATAAAACTTGCTGTCCTTGGAATGAGAAACCGATCCTCGGCAAGGGTCCATAGAAGTCCGAAAAGAAGGCATCCCATGACATTGACGATCATGGTTCCCCAGGGGAATCCGCCCCCTGTCTGTCCATGGATCCATGAACTGATAGTGTGACGGCTCACAGCTCCAAGGCCTCCTGCAATAACGAGTAAAAAGGTGGTTTTCATATGAACTTTACCTCCTGGGAACCTGCCTGCCCGCGGGAGACCATAAAAAAACTGCACCCGGAGCATGGGAGAATATACACAGGCGTCATCAGCTCCATAATGCAGCATTCGAGGGGGAACGCCATCCCCTGATTTTCGAAGGATTCTACCACAGAATGAAGGGTTATGTAAATCGGCCTAATCCTCCAATTATTTCTTTCGTACATGAGATCAAAGATTAGAAAAACGGTCTTCTCCACTGGAAATGATTTTTATTTACCCCTGAGTAGCTCCCAGTCACATTTATTTTTCCCAGTTCTTTCTTGCTAAAAGAACACTAACTGTGCTACCCTTAACATAGACGTTACACCATATATTGTGTTTTTATTATCATTCTTCGATCTGATATCCCACAAGTTCGTATTCCGACAGGGATATCTTTCTTTATCTTTAAGATGATTCTGTTCAGGAGGGTAGAAGTATTATGAAGATAAGATTCCGGGAGCGTTTCGATCACGCAGTTGATATCCATGCATTGGAAAATCCATCATCACCCCGTCTTTCGGAAAACGCAAGATGGCTTTTATCTCAACGTTATTTTGCAGATGTCTATGACAGCGAGACCGGAGAAGAGAGGAAAGAGAGTACTTTCGAAGAATTTGCCAGAAGGGTTGCCCGGACAATTGCGAGTGCAGAGACACTCTATCTGGACAGGGAGGACCCTGGTGCGCTACCCTGGCTTGTTGAACTGGAGTCAAATATATTTAATGACATACTGAACAGGCGATTCCTATTCAATTCACCCTGCCTTTTCGGATCAGCTGCAGGATTGACCAATCAGCCAGAGATGGCGGAAAAGATCTATTGTTCTCCTGACGCAATGACCTTTGATGACTATGAGAGTATCTTCAATTCAAGAACATCCAATCAGCAGCTTTTTGCATGTTTCGTAATAGACATCCCTGACAGCATCGACGGTATTTTCGATTCGGTCAAGGATGCCGCCACCATAAGCAAATTCGGCGGCGGTGTGGGAGGGAACTTCGGCAACCTTAGAGAATCAGGGTCTGACATTGACCATGGCACAGGAGGACAGGCGAGTGGCCCTGTATCCTTCATGGAGACATGGAACACTATGGGATCTGTAGTGGTTCAGGGGGGAAGGCGAAGAGCGGCCCTGATGGGTATGCTCTTTGACAATCATCCTGATATAGAGAAATTCATCGATGCGAAAGTGGAAGATGGCAAACTATCCTACTTCAATATTTCAGTCTGTGTATCCGATGCTCTGCTTGAATATGTTGAAAAGAACAAGGACTTCCCCCTTGTTTCAAGATATGACGGTTCTGTCCTGAAGACCGTAAAGGCCAGGGATCTCTGGGATAAGTTGTGCAGCAGCGCCTGGCAGCGAGGAGATCCCGGTGTCTTTTTCATCGACAGGGCCAATGTGGACAATATATTGAAAAAGGATGATCAGTGGCGGATTGATTCAACCAATCCATGCGGGGAACAGCCTTTGCCCAATTACACGAGCTGCAACCTTGGCTCCATAAACCTTGAGGCCTTTGTCAAGCTTTCCGGAGAGGAAGACCAGGCCTTTGATATGGAGGGTTTTATAGACCAGGTTTTCCGTTCGATCTACTATCTTGATCTTGTCATCGATGCCTGTTCCTATCCTCTGGATAAGATAGAGAAAAGGACGAAGAAGATCAGACCTGTAGGCTTGGGTCTGATGGGGCTTGCGGATGCGGCAGTTCTCCTGGGAATGAGGTACGGGTCAGATGAATTCAACGATTTCTGCTCTACCATAAGTGATCGCATGGCAGTGTCTGCCCTGCTTGCTACCATGGGCATCAAGTCTGAAATGGGCAAATCTGCTTTTCCTGAAGCTCACCTTGTGGAAAGTCTTTTCCATCAGTTCAGGGAAGAATTCGGTGATGGGGAATTCCTTTCAGAGGAATGGATAGCATCCATGGATGAGGAAGCCTTCAAGGGTCTCATCAAGCGGATGCGAATGTCTGATACCATTCCATATACCCTTGTGAACACCCTGCAGGCCCTTCTATCATTTTATCAAGAGGAAGGTGCAGGAGATCCTCTTATGCTTCAGCAGGTCCTTTCTGCCCTTTTGAAGGGTGAAATGCGAAACAGCAGGAGGTTAAGTATCGCTCCCACCGGCTCCATATCCATGCTTCTCGATGCGAGTCCAGGTATCGAGCCCAATTTTGCCTGGTCATGGACAAGAAAGATATCCTCTTCCAATGGAAACGGTTTTGAGGTAAGGGAGTTTTTCCACAAACTTCTTTCAGAAGCACAGAAAGAGGAACTTCATGACAATGGCAAGTTGTCTGATCCGGTTTATGTTACTGCTCATGATATTCCTCCCGGAGAACATGTTGAGGTGACGGGGATCTTTTCCCAGGTTGTTGACAGCGGAATAAGTAAGACGGTGAATCTTCCCAATTCAGCCACGGTGGAAGATGTGAAGTCCGTTTACGAAATGTGTTACAGACAGGGTGCAAAAGGCATAACCATATACAGGGATGGTTCCCGCTCCTATCAGCCCATCGAGGCGAAGAAGGCGGAAACCGCTGTGGAACATACAAGTCAGGTTAAGGAAAGACCCAAACTGGTGGTTTTCGGAAAGACCATAAAGGAGACAACTCCCTGGGGAAGTTTCTACGTTACATTGAATTTTGATGGGCAGGAACCCTTTGAGGTCTTTGCCAATATAGGCAAGAGCGGATCAGAAATGACAGCCATGACGGAGGCCCTTTCAAGGGTAATATCCATAGGTCTCAGAAGTGGCGGAAATATTGAAGATTTCATTGCCACCCTGAGGGGTATATCCGGCAAGGAGTACTGGATGTTCCAATGCGATGACAAGCATGTGGTCCGTTCCATACCGGATGCCCTTGCACTGTTGCTTGAGAAACTCGTAGGTAATGAAGACTCCGGGGAGGAAGAACACAGGAATATCTGTCCCGAATGCGGGAGTCCCATGGAAATGATCTCAGGCTGTGCCTATTGTTTCAGTTGCGGTTACTCTCCGTGCAAGTAACCCTTTGAATGATGTATTTCCCGGTGCTGTCACTGAGCGGATAGCTCCGGTCTGTTGAAATTTCATGGGAAGTTCCTTCCCCTGGTGATATTGACATGCCTCGAAAGAAGTTTATAATCTTCAGTTGGCGTATGAATAAAGGAATTGCTCTTATCCAGAGAGGTGGAGGGACTGGCCCGATGAAGCCCGGCAACCTGCCCTTAGGGGTGTACGGTGCCAATACCAGCATCCTTATGAGGGGTGCATGATAAGAGAGGAATAAGGTGAATTTTTACGGCCCTTCCTCTGGAAGGGTCGTTTTTTTTGGCCAGCCCTGCAGTTAATGAGTGCCATGGCGAAGATAATATCTTGGTTAGGAGGATGTATAAATGACAAAACAGGGTTTTCTCATCACTTCTGAATCTGTGACAGAAGGTCATCCTGATAAGGTCGCAGACCAGATCTCTGATGGAGTTCTCGATGCCATACTCCATGATGATCCTATGGGGAGGGTTGCCTGTGAATCCCTTGTTACCACGGGTCTGGTAATGGTGGCCGGAGAGATAAGCACTACCACTTATGTGGATATACCGCGACTTGCCAGGGAGATAGTAAAGGATATCGGTTATACCAGGGCAAAATACGGTTTTGACGGTGACACATGCGCAGTGCTTACATCCATTGACGAACAATCCGGCGACATAGCCCAGGGTGTAGACAAGGCTATGGAGATCCGTGAAGGTGATATGTCCGAAGAAGAGATCAATCAGGTTGGCGCTGGTGACCAGGGTATGATGGTAGGTTTTGCCACTGATGAGACAGAAGAATTCATGCCCATGCCAATAGCACTGGCTCACAGGCTTTCCAGGAGACTTTCCTTTGTGAGGAAAAATGAGATAATCCCTTATCTCCGACCGGATGGCAAGACCCAGGTAACCCTGGAATATCATGAAGGGAAGGCCGTCAGGGCTGACACGATCGTTGTTTCTGCCCAGCATCACCCGGATGTGGACCCAAGGCAGATACGTGCCGATGTGGTTGAACATGTGATCGATCATGTTCTTCCGGGGCAATTCATGGAGGATCATCCAAGGATCCTGGTAAATCCTACCGGCAGGTTTGTAAAGGGAGGCCCCATGGCCGATACTGGACTGACCGGCAGGAAGATCATTCTTGACACCTACGGAGGATGGGTTTCTCACGGGGGAGGAGCCTTTTCAGGGAAAGACCCCACCAAGGTCGACCGTTCAGGAGCGTACATGGCCAGATATGCGGCAAAGAATGTAGTGGCGGCCGGACTGGCAGGCAAATGTCAGATCCAGGTAGCATACGCGATCGGAGTGGCCCACCCGGTATCCCTCATGGTGGAGACCTTTGGCGAAGGAAAGATCAGCGACATTGAGATCACCCGGTTAGTGATCGAACATTTCGATTTCAGACCTGCGGCAATAATCAGGGACCTGGAGCTGCGCAAACCTCAGTATAGAAGAATAGCCGCCTATGGTCACATGGGAAGGATCGATCTGGACCCCATGCCAGCCTGGGAAAGGACCGACAGGGCTGAGGCTCTTCGCAATGCGGCAGGAAAGATATGAAGGTAGGAACATAACTTTTCTGAGGCCCGGTGGACCGGGCCTCTTTTTCTATGCTCCGCAAAAGGTAGTAGAATTGAATCGGGAAGTTTTCCCGGGAGGAAGGAATAATGGGTGAATTTACCAGGGCACAGAGAGCCTCAAGGGTAACGCTCACAGGCCTGGCGCTGAACCTCATCCTGACGATCATAAAGTATATCTGCGGGTTCCTGGGTAACAGCGCCGCAATGATTGCGGATGCTACTCATTCCTTTTCCGATCTTGCCACTGATGTGCTAGTGTTCCTTGGTTTCCGGGTGGTTGAGAAACCTGCGGACAGCACTCACCAGTACGGACATGGTAAGGTGGAAACCCTTCTATCGGCTATATGCGGAGTATTCCTCATGCTTGCGGGACTGGGTATTCTCTGGACAGGTTCAAGGAATGTGCTTTGTTTCATGAGAGGGCAACCGGTACTCAAGCCGGGCAATATAGCTCTTTTTGCGGCCTTTATCTCAGTGGTATCAAAGGAGCTTCTCTACCGTTACACCATAAAGGAGGGAGAGAAGCTAAACAGCCCAGTCATTGTGGCCAAGGCGTGGGATCATCGTTCTGATGCCTTTTCTTCCCTTGGGACTCTTGTGGGGATCGGAGGAGCTATCCTCCTGGGTGAAAAATGGAGGGTCCTTGATCCAGTGGCAGCCATTATTGTAAGCGTTCTGGTCCTGAAAGTATCCCTGGGTATACTTGGAGAAAGTTTCAACGAACTGCTGGAAGCTTCCCTGGAAAGTAACATGAAAGACAAGATCCTTGCCACTATAAGATCTTTTCCTGATGTAAGGAACGTCCATCAATTCAGGACACGCAAAATAGGGCCCTATTTTGCCCTTGAAGCCCATATTATGGTCCCGAGATATCTTTCGCTGGTTGATGCCCACAGGATCTCTTCAGAAATAGAGAGGAAGATCCATGCGGTTTTCGGGGCGGAGACCCTTATAACTCTTCATTTGGAACCCTTGCCTGAAAGAGGCGAAGAGCACGAAGATCCCTGATCTTCCTGACTGTTGATCCTTTCGGCAACAAGGGCTGCAGCAACTCCCGCACCTACTCCGTTATCTATATTGACCACCACAATACCCGTACTGCAGGAGTTCAGCATGGCCAGCAATGCTGACACCCCGCCGAAGCTTGCCCCGTAACCCACTGAAGTGGGAAGGGCGATCACCAGTGTCCTGACCAGGCCAGCTACAACGCTTGGAAGAGCTCCATCCATCCCTGCTGCTACCACGATGGAGTCAGCTTCCCTTAGCTGGGGCAATATGTCCAGAAGCCTGTGCAGGCCAGCCACGCCCACGTCGTAATGCCTGCCAACCTGGCAGCCAAGGAATTCCGCTATCAGTGCTGCTTCCTCGGCAGCCGGGAAATCTGAGCTTCCAGCTGCGAGGAGGGCAACCTTGCCTCGGGGGACGGGTTTCTGGAATTCGAGCAATCCTACCCTGGAAAGGGGGTGATATTTGAACTCGGGAAGTATCTCCGTGACCAGTTCTGCCTGTTCAGGGGACATTCTGCTGAAGGCGGCATTCCCGGTATGGCTGCTCATGGAAAGGGCGATCTTCCTGATCTGCTCCATTGATTTACCCTCGCAGTAAATGATCTCTCCTACACCCTTCCTGAGAGACCGATGCAGATCAAGCTTTACATCCTCGTCCCTTTTCATGTAAGGCAGTTCCGAAAGGTCTTCCATGGCCCTTTCAGGAGTTCTAAGGCCCTGGCTGACCTCTTCAAGTATTTCCCGGATCTTTGAGCGATATTCCAAAAGGATCACCTCGTTCTATGTGCAGAAGGTCTTCCGGAACCATAGGGTTCAAAAGATCCTTCGGGTGATAGATATTTCCTACCTGACTTAGCCTCTCTTACGCAATTCCCTTCTAAGGATCTTGCCTACAGGAGAAAGGGGAAGGGTGTCAACGAATTCCACCTTTCTCGGGACCTTGTAGTGGGCCAGTCTTTCCTTGCAGAGTTGGATTATTTCACTTGCTGATATTTCATGGCCTTCCTTTATTACCACGAAGGCCTTGGGATATTCTCCGGTGAGGTGATGGGGCATTCCTACCACTGCTGCCATGTTAACAGCAGAATGTTCCTGGATGACTTCCTCCACTTCCTGGGGATATACGTTGAACCCGCCAACTATTATCAGATCGGAAGCCCTGTCCAGAACCCTGATATATCCATCTTCATCGATCTTTACTATATCCCCGGTATTGAACCACTCGTTGTCGAATCTCTCCCTGTTCAATTCCGGTGAATCAAGATATCCGTGGCAGACCGAAGGGCCTTTAACCCAGAGTATACCTTCAGAATCAGGTGAGAGAAGGTTCCCTTCATGGTTCCTGATCTGAAATTCATAACCGGGAAGAATGCTTCCTATAGTGCCTGTTTTCTTCGCGGCGTTACTCCGGTTAGCAGCAACTACGGGAGAACATTCTGTAAGGCCATACCCCTGGAAAATTACCACTTGCATTTTTTCTTCCACTCTTCTTTCCATTTCCGGGTCCAGTCTTCCTCCACCTGTAAGGACGTATTTCAGGGAAGGTGGCCTGGCCTCGCCTTTTTCAAGAGACCCCAGGAGGAATGGCAGCATGGCGGGAACAGCTATGAGGGTCTCGACCTCAGCTTCACGCAGGGCTTTAAAGGTGTTATTGACTGGAATAAATGAAGGGAGAAGGACCTGGGGCAACCCGAAAAGCATGGGCAAAAGTCCGCAAACGGTGTACCCGAAGGCATGAAAGTTTGGGAGGATATTCATGATGATCCTTCCCTCCTCAAAACCTTCCACGTGTTTATGTACAGCATGAGTATTATCCCAAAGGTTCATATGTGTGAGAGGAACAGTCTTCGGGTTTCCCGTAGTTCCAGAGGTGGCGAAGATGACAGCTATATCCTTGTCGCCAGAAGGATTGCTGTTTCCATGAAAACCTGAGATCATTTTGTCCAAAGGTGACAGTACTACAGGAAGACCCTCTTCTGTGATAGCTTCAGGGAGTTCTCTGATGTTGTCTGCAATAATGGTTCCCAGGGGTCGTATTTTTCTGAGGATCCTCAGGTTTGCCTCTATCCCTCCCCTGGAATTCAGGGGGACTATGGAACCACCCAGGTTCCATGCAGCAACGGAAAGAATGAGGACCATGGGTGAGTCCGGCATGAAAACCGCTATCCTGTCTGAAGGCTGAAATCCACTTTCCTTCAATTTTCCGGAGCATTCCTGTACCGCATCCCAGAATCTTTGCCTGGTCCACCAACTGTTTTCCCACCATAACATTCTCTCTTCAGGAGCTGCTGTAACAGAATCCCTGATGATCTTTTCAAGTCTTACGTCCAAAAAGGTACACCTCCAGCAACAAGAGTAGATCAAGTCCCGGATCTTGGATATCAGATCCTGTTCATGATACTCCTTTTCACGGATTTTAGGAAAGGAAGTCAGGAAATTCCCTGATTCCAAAGCCATATCCCTGTATAATTAAACGGATGATATTCACTCAAGGATGATCTTAAAGGGAGGTTTCCTGATTGAAATCCCATAAACCAGGTTCTTCCAGGAGAGAACTGAAAAAAGATCCATCTTTCAGGGGGGGAGGCAGTTACATAATGATCCCTCTTCTGGGGCTTGTCCTTGCAGGACTGGTTCTGTTCTTTGCAAAGGATTTTTTCCTTGGGACCAAACCTCCCGAGTATCATAAGCCAGTTCAGATGGAGGAAAAGGCAACTCCCTCCGAGATCCGGGAAATGGAAGAAACAGCAGCAAATGAAGATGATTCCCACGGCCAGGAGGACCAGGCCCAGACCCTGGAGGATCCGAAAATAGACCTGGAAAAAGCAGGCACTGCAGTGACGGTGACCAGAGATAATACGTCTGAAGTCCAGGAGGAATTATCTGAAACTGATGAAAAGAGTGTAGATGAGAAAACTACTCCACCCACATCAGTTACAGCCGGACAGAGCCCTGAGGCTGGTAACTCTGAGAAGAACGAACCCCTTGCTGAACCTGCAAAAGAAGTTGTCCAGTCATCAAAGACCACTGCGAAATACCAGGCGGATGGAACATGGGGGATCCAGATAGGCATGTTCAGCCGTAAAAGCGATGCCGACAGATTATTGAAAGAGGTTTCTGAAAAGGGATATAACCCTGAAATAACAAGGCCAGGGACCTATTACAGGGTCAGGGTCAATGCTGGTCCTTCAATGGAAACGTCTCTGGCACTCAAGAAAATGCTTCATGATGAAGGATATGACACCCTGGTGGTACGTTCAGAAAAGGTTCCAGTGGAAACTGAACCCGTAAGAGCTTTTTCAAGGTTCCAGGAGGATAACACATGGGGTGTTCAGGTCGGGATGTTCGGGGACAGGTCTGATGCCACGAAACTGGCTGAAGAAGTCAGGGAAAAGGGATATAATCCGGATATTACGAGACCCGGGAGCTATTACAGGGTCAGGATCAGGGCGGGCAAAGATGAAGCAACTGCTTCCAGGATAGAGGCTCTTCTTTCAAAGGAAGGGTATGAAACGTTGCTCGTAAGGTCCTCGCCGTGATCTCATTACAAGATGCCCGATTTCCTTTTCTTCCCCGGTTTTGATCCAGTATCCCTGATCCCGCTGATCCTTCTGGGCCTGGCCATAGGTTTCATCTCAGGCCTTTTCGGTGTAGGTGGGGGATTCCTCCTTGTTCCGTTCCTGAATTCTTTCTTCGGTGTTCCCTATAACCTTGCTGTGGGGACCACCCTGGGACAGATGTTCTTCACCGCCCTTTCCGGTTCTGCCCGTCATATTTTCCAGAAGCACGTGGATATCAAAATGGCGGGTCTTCTGCTGACAGGTTCCCTTCCGGGTCTTCTTGCAGGTATTGGTATCATGCATTCCCTTCAGAACGGCTCCATTTATGTGGTCAGAGGAAGGACCTTCACTCAGCTTGACCTTGTGATGAGCTCTCTTTACCTTGTTTTCCTGTTAAGCCTGGGTGCGTTCATGGTCTGGGAAACATGTTTCAGGGCCAATGATCCAGAGACTCATCATGGATTTTCCCTTCATATCCTGGTGGACCTTTCATGGCGCCCATTAGTTAATGTCCCTTCCATGGGAGAGAGATCCCTCTCGGCATGGCTGTTTGTGCTGCTTGGTGCGGGAGTCGGGGTCCTTTCAGGCCTGCTGGGGGTGGGAGGAGGTTTTATCCTAATGCCTGCCCTTGTGTACATGATGGGGACCACCTCCCATTACGCAGTGGGAACAAGCCTTCTCCAGACAATGGTCGTATCCATGGTCGGTGCGATACTTCATTTTTCCCGGGGGAATGTGGACCCGGGGATGGTGCTGTGTCTATCCACAGGTTCCATTGCAGGAGCGCAGCTTGGAGCATTTCTTTCCTCCAGGGTCTGCTGTGGATGGATAAGGAAGTATTTCGGCTTTCTGGTTCTGTTTTCCGCACTCGTGGTACTCCTGAAGTATGTATGATAG
>Ga0272442_10001374_pt1 | contig 37267 bp, 30 predicted proteins | sample SSMForm2O_FD_200262 | JGI IMG/M metagenome (GOLD analysis project Ga0272442, IMG submission 200262) | Marine sediment archaeal communities from Little Sippewissett salt marsh, Falmouth, MA, United States - SSM-Form-2O | ecosystem: Environmental > Aquatic > Marine > Wetlands > Sediment ... | reverse complement strand
GGGTCCTTCTCCAGATCGAAGAAGAGGTTCTCGTTCTTACCACTGCTCAGGATCAGCTTGCGCGTTTGCGAGCGTGCCATCACATCGCGACCGCCGCGCGCCTCGGCAAAGATCAGCGTGTGTCCCGGACCGCCATCTTGCAGCGCATGCCCTCGCATGGAGGCGGCAGGTTTAAGCCCGGCCGCGCGACAGAAAGTCGGTGCCAGATCGATGTTGTTGACCAGACGTTGCGAAACCGTGCCGGCATGTCGGCTTCCCGGCCACTTGACGATAAGCGGAACCTTGACGACCGGGTCGTACATGTAGTTGCCTTTGAGCAGCATATGGTGGAAGCCCATGTAGTCGCCGTGATCGGACGTGAAGACAATCAGGGTATTGTCGTAGAGGCCCTTGTTCTTGAGCAGCTTGACCATGCGTCCCACGTGATGATCGATCTGGGAGATGGTCGCGTAGTAGTAGGCCAGCGCACGCCGCAACGCAGGCTCGGTGAGCTTGTCGTGAGGGAAATACCCCCGGCTGTAGCGGAGGTCGCGTTCGAGGCACTCGTCCGTCCAGCCCGGCAGCATCGACAACTCATTGGGGTCGTACATCCGGTCCCACGGCGCGGGCGGATCGAACGGGTGGTGCGGCTTGATGAAACCGACCATAAGCATCTGTGCGCCCGTACCGGTCCACGACTGCAGCGCTTCGACAGCGCGATCGGCCGTCCAGGTGGTGCTGTGGTGTTCCTCGGATAGATTCGAGACCAGCGCCCCACACGTGTCCCAATATTGCTTGGGAGCGTGCGTTCGATATTCGCGGACCAGTTGATCCTCGAGGTCGTTGCGGTCGACCAGGTCGCGGCCCATGAGATAGCGATGATAGTCGTCGTCCCAGCGGCCGGGGCCGTTCTGTTCGGCCAACGCCATCTTGCTGAAACCCACGTCCAGATACGTCGGCGTGAAGTGCATCTTGCCAACGGCCTGCGTCCGGTAGCCGGCGCTGCGCAACGTCTTGGCGAACGTAGGAATCTCAGGGGCCAGCGTGCTGTGGTTGTTCCAGCCCCGGTGGTTGTGGACGTACTGACCGCTGAGAAGCGAATAGCGCGACGGCGTGCAGACGGGAAATGGACAGAAGCTGTTATCATAGCGCACGCCGTCGGCGGCCAGGCGGTCGATGTGCGGCGTTCTGACATCCCGGTTGCCATACGCGCCAAGACACTCGATCCGGTGTTCGTCCGTGTGGATAATCAGGATGTTGACACGCTCGTCTGTGGCCCCACCGGCAAACAGAGTTCTCGGTGCGATCTGGGCCGCCGCCGTCAGGCCGAGGGCTTTGAGAAAGCGCCGTCGGGTCGCGTGGGTGCGCATGTGTTTGACCTTTCCTGTATCAGTCCGTGGTTTCGTCATCTGCTGATGGCGAAGCCTGCTCTGCCGGCGCCTGAGCGGGCAGCGGGTCGCTCTGGAAGGCTTCGATCACACGCTCGGCCGCCCGTGGCGACTCGAACGTAGCGACGTGGAAAAGAGCGGCCCCCTCGTTGACGAGCGGCAGATTCGTTCGGCCGATGATGACCCCGCTGGCGTGGGAGCGGACCTCCGTGTTGTTCTCTCCGAACGGATCGCTGATGACGCCGGCCACGTCGTTCTCGCGCAGACGCGTCCCTAACGGCGCGGAGGACACGAGGATGCCGCTTTCCGGAGCGCGGATCCAGGTACTCGATCGAGCGATGACCGGTTGGTTCTCCCGGCGCCGCCAACGTCCCATGGGCAACATCTCCAGCTCGCGCATGACCGACGCGATTCCCTTGACCCCGGCGCGAACCGCCCGCTCGTCGAAACGCAGGGCCTCGCCGGCTTCGTAGAGGACCACAGGAATGCCACGGGCGGCCGCGTGCTCGCGCAGGGACCCGTCTCGGAGATTGGCGTTGAGAAGGACCGGCACGTTGAAGACCCGGGCCAGTGCGGCCGTCTTCGGGTCGTCGAGATTGGCCCGGACGTGGGGCAGGTTCTCCCGATGGATCGCGCCGCTGTGAATGTCGATGCCGCCGTCACTGCGGTCGACGATCTCGGTTACGAACAGGTCGGCCAGGCGGGCGGCCAGAGAGCCGCGCGCCGATCCCGGAAACGAGCGATTCAGGTCCCGGCGATCGGGGAGATATCGCGAACGGTTGACGAAGCCGTAAACGTTGACGATGGGAACGGCCAGGAGCGTGCCGCGCAATTGCCTGAGAAGGGGCAGTTGCAGGAGGCGGCGGACAATCTCGACGCCATTGATCTCATCGCCGTGGACGGCCGCGCTGACGAAGAGCGTAGGGCCCGACCGTCGCCCGCAGACAACCTGCACGGGCAGTGACATGGACGCGTGGGCGTACAGACTGGCGGCCGGCAGTTCCACGGTCGCTCTGTGTCCCGCCGCCACGGTTGCCCCTGCGATAGAAATGCCCGGATGTTTCACGTGGACTCCTTAGCCCTTGCCTTTCGTGCGGGTCCGGTGGGGTCTGGCGTTCTTCTCGATGAACTCGATGACCATGGACGCGATGTCTTTGCCGGTGGCCGCCTCTACCCCTTCCAGCCCCGGCGACGAATTGACCTCCATGACGACCGGCCCGTGATTCGAGCGGAGCACGTCGACGCCACAGACGTTCAGCCCCATGACGCGGGCCGCGCGCGCCGCCGTCGCACGCTCTTCCGGGGAGATCTTGATGGGCGAGGCGGTCGCGCCACGGTGCAGATTGGAGCGGAACTCGCCTTCTTTGGCCTGCCGCTTCATGGCGGCCACAACACGGTCGCCGATCACGAAGCAGCGAATGTCGGCGCCCTCCGCTTCGCTGATATATTCCTGGACGAGGATGTTGGCCTTCAGGCCCATGAAGGCTTCGACGACGCTCTCGGCCGCGTTGGCCGTATCGGCAAGCACGACCCCAATGCCCTGCGTCCCTTCCAGTAGCTTGATCACCAGCGGGGCGCCCCCGACCATGCGGATCAGATCCTCCACGTCGTCGGGCGAGCGGGCGAATCCGGTGACGGGCAGCCCGATGCCCTTGCGCGCCAGAAGTTGCAGCGAGCGCAGCTTGTCACGGGACCGGGTGATGGCGACTGATTCGTTCAGGGGATAGACGCCCATCATCTCGAACTGTCGCAGCACGGCCGCACCGTAGAAGGTGACCGACGCGCCGATCCGAGGGATGATCGCATCGAAGCCGGTCAGTGCCTCACCCATGTAGTGAATGCCGGGGCGGTGCGACGCGATGTTCATGTAACAGCGCAGCGTGTTGATGACGTGCACATCGTGTCCGCGCTGCTTTCCGGCTTCGACCAGCCGCCGGGTCGAGTAAAGTTTGGGTCGCCGTGATAGGATGCCGATTTTCATACTGTGGGTCGCTTTCTTTTTTTGTGTGGACGGCCCAGGACGTAGGAGCGGGCCGGGTCTACAGCGAAATGATGGCTCAGGGCGGTGCGGCCCAGAAGCATACGGAACTGCAAGTTGTCTCGGTTCGTCAAGGTCAGCTCGATGGGAATACGAAGGTCCGCGATGCGGAGCGTGGTCTCAATGATATAGCGCTTCTCCCGCCGCCCCCCCGAATCGGTGATCCACCGCTGGTCGGCCACGCGCGCCTCACAGATACGCTCCACCCGGCGATTGCGCTGCAACGGGTGCACCCCGAAACGCACCCAGGGGACGCTGCCCCGATGATAGGGCTCGACGAAGAAGGCGTGCAGGGTCGACGTCTTCGCGCCCGTGTCCAGCTTCGCCTTGATGCGTTTGACGTTCAATTGGGGAAGCCCCGCCCACTCGCGCCACCCCACAATCTGTTGTTCCCTTCCGTGGTGCAGCATGTCGTTGTACTCTGTTCGTGCGGATCGGCGCACGCCGCCTTCGGTCATCACGAGACGCCGCCGGTCGGCGCGACGTGTGGGGCCAATTGTACTGGGCCGGGCGGTGGTTCGCAACGGCATCCGCATAAGCATCGACCCTATTTTCCGGTAGGGACTAGGCTGGCCGCCCCTTTCCTGATATGATTTGTGCAGCCGCGCTAGCAGCGGGGCGGCCGGATGGCAAATGGTGGCGCCACCAGGGATCGGTGCCGATGCAATCGGGGGTCTGCGGGGGCGCTGGGTAGAATCGTCGTGTGAAGACTGGGAGGGTACGATGCAACTGGAACACATCGCAATCTGGGTCGATGACATTGAACGGATGCGAAGCTTCTACGAGGTATACTTCGACGCGATGGCGGGCCCGAGGTATATGAATACGGAGAAGGCCTTCACGTCCCACTTCCTGACGTTCGACTCCGGGACGCGCCTGGAGATTATGCATAGGCCGAAGGTCGCGGCGCGTTCCGGCAACGGGACGGGCGAAAGATTGGGCTACGCACACCTGGCGATTTCTGTAGGATCGGAGGCGGCCGTCGATGCGATGATCGAATGTCTCAAAGCAGACGGCTATGAAGTGCTCGACGGTCCGCGGCGCACCGGAGACGGCTACTACGAAGGCGTCGTGCTCGACCCGGAGGACAACCGGATCGAAATCACCGTCTGAACCTCTCGCACACATGACAGTCGGCCGCCCCCGCTCCGAAGAGGCCGGAGGCGGCCGGCTGAGAATCATCGCTTCTTACGGACGCGTCGCTGCCAGGCAGTCGCAGGCCGTGTGCAGCGCCGAGCCATTTGAAACCAGCCCGGCCACCAGCATCGTCTGCACGAGCTCCTCATCGGTAGCGCCCGCTTGTCGGGCCCGACGGCCGTGGGCCTGGATACAGTCGGGTGACTTCAGCGCCACCGCCGCCGACAGCGCCACTAGGTAGCGCTCTCTCTCGTTGAGTGGACCGCCCTCGAAGACGCCTTTCCCGTACGACATGAACCGGGGCAGTGTCTCGGGTCTCTGCGTCATCAGCCGTAGCGCCTTCGGTACGAATCCGTTTTCGCGCTGGAACTGGGCGAGGATTTGCCCATCCTCCGGCACCGCTGACGCTGGCGGTGTCGCCGACCCGGTCAGCGCTCCGCTGAGCATCGCGCCCATCAGGATGGCCAGACATACAGTTCGCCATGTCGATGCCTTCATTGATCTTCTCCTTCCGGTCCGTCTTCCTCCTGATGGCTTTGCTGATGATGGGGGCATGAACATGTCGCTGACGCGCGCGCTTTGGCGTCAGGGCCGCTCGTACAACAACAAGGCTCACGATGACACTGCTTCTCTGAACAACACATGTGATAACCTCCTTTAAGTACATGAACGTATAAGTGAATACTAATATGATACGCCAAAAAAAAGACGCGTCTTCTTTTGCTGGTTCACGAGGCGCCTTCGCCGAAGATCTTGGCGATACCCTTCCTGTACGTCCCAAGATGGTCAGTCCTTAGCGTGTAGTGAATGAAGCTGCCCTGGCGGTCCCCGGTGACGAGCCCCGCCTGCCGCAGGACGCGCAGATGCTGTGACACCGCCGACTGCGTCACCCCCAGACGCTTGGCCAGCGCGTTGACGCACAGCGACTGTCCGCCCCCCAGCAGCTTCACCAGCCGCAGCCGCGTCGGGTCCGACAGCGCCTTGAACACCTCAACCAGTTCATCACTAACGTCCATAGCCGACCCACAAACAAAGTCCATACATTAGCATATGCTAATATCCTAATGCCTGACGCCCGTTCGTCAATGCTTTTTCCGCACTTTTTCTTTGTGGCTGGAGTAGGGGGGGCGGCCGCCTTCTAGGCACGGGCTCCGCAATCGTATCGTGCCCAGCACGGGCTTGCTGTGGGGATTCCGTTTGAGAGCCTGGATTGGAATATGTAACATGAACAACTAACGACGCCGGGCGTATAGAGTTAGTAACAGGTAGTGAGCGAAAAATCCGGGGATTCGCATGGCAGACGACCCAGCAACGCAGACGCGTCGGTCCAAACAACGGGGCCGCCGCGAGCCCTTCCAGGCCTTCGCCGTGGATGCAATGGCGCCAAACAAACCCAATTTCCCCCGTTTCTGGCCTGAAAACGGAGGTGTGTCGGAAAAACAAAGCCAATTTGGAGAGCGGCATGCGTTTCGTGGTTCGCCACTTTGCGACGGCCTCGTTGTCGGGATCAGGCCCCTGAACACAATGATGGGGACCGTGGTATAATCGCCGGATGAGCAAAGGTGCCCTACATATCGATCGCTTCCTGCCGACCACGGCCGAGGAAATCCGCAACCGCGGGTGGAACCAGGCCGACGTGATCCTGGTCACGGGCGATGCGTATGTGGACCATCCCTCGTTCGGCGTGGCCCTGATCGGGCGCTGGCTGGAGCATCTGGGCTACCGCGTAGCGGTGCTGGCCCAGCCGGACTGGCGGAGCGTCGAGCCGTTCCGTGCCCTGGGTCGACCGCGCCTGTTCTGGGGGATCACCAGCGGCTGCATCGATTCGCGTCTGAACGATTACGCATCCCTCGGCCATCGTCGCAAGCAGGACGTCTACAGCCCCGGCGGGGCGGTCGGGCGGCGTCCGGGCCGGCCCCTGCTGGTCTACGCAGCGCGGGCCCGCGAAGCCTTCTCCGGCGTACCCATCGTTCTCGGTGGCCTGGAAGCCAGCCTGCGGCGACTCGTTCACTACGACTACATCGAGGATCGGCTCAAGCGCTCCGTTCTGGTCGACGCCAAGGCGGATCTGCTGGTCCACGGGATGGGTGAGTTGGCTATCGCCGAAGTCGCGCGACGGCTCGCTGCCGGTGAGTCGATCCAGGACCTGACCAATATCCCGGGTACGGCGTACCTGCTCCGCAAGGGCGTCGCGACGCCGCAGAACACCGTGCAGTTGGCGTCGCTTTCTCAGCAGACCGACGACACAGGTCTTTTCATGACGATGCACCGGCAGTACGAGGAGCAGGCCCATGCGACAGGGCGGCCGGTCTTGCAGGACCAGGACCCGGGCACCGTGGTCGTGATGCCGCCCGGCGATCCGGAGACAGCGGAACAACTCGATGCGCTATACGATCTGCCTTTCGCCCGCGCCTGGCACCCACGATACGACCGGGAGGGGGGCATACCGGCGCTGACGCCCGTGCAGTTTTCCATCACGACGCATCGCGGTTGCTTCGGCGGTTGCTCGTTCTGCGCGATCGGCTGTCACCAAGGCAAGCAGGTCCGTTCGCGGTCGCTGGATTCATTGCTGGCCGAGGCCGAGCGCATTCGTCGGCATCCGCAGTTTCGCGGCACGATCGAAGACGTCGGTGGACCCTCGGCCAACATGTACGGCATGGCGTGCGTCGAGGCCGCAACGTGCGCCCGGCCCAGTTGCCTGTTCCCCACGCCGTGCAGGAAGGGGCAGTTCGATCACGGACCCATGCTGGAAATGATGGAGGCGTTCGTCCGCTGGAGCCACAGCGGATCGAGACGGACTAATGTGTTCGTCGCCTCGGGCATTCGTCACGACCTGGCGCTACAGAGTCCCGACTACCTCGACTTGCTTGTGCGGCACTTTGTCGGGGGGCATCTGAAGGTGGCGCCGGAGCATACGTGCCCACACGTGCTGAAGCGGATGGGCAAGCCGGACTTCGACGTGTTCGAGCAGTTCGAAGGATGCTTCGCCGAGGCGTGCCGCCGGGCGGGCAAAGAGGCCTACCTCGTGCCGTACTTCATCAGCGCCCATCCGGGATGCCGGCCGGAAGATGCGATTGCGCTGACGGAGTACCTGCTCTCGCGATCGTGGCGACCGCGCCAGGTGCAGGACTTCGTCCCTGTCCCCCTGGCCCTTTCGACGGCGATGTACGTTTCCGGCCTTGACGCGGGCGGACGCCGGATCCATGTCCCCAAGTCGCGCAAGGAAAAGCGGTTGCAGGCGGCGCTGATGCAATACTACCTTCCGCAGAACAAAGAGGCCGTCACGGAGTTCCTGCGGGGCGAGGGACGTAGCGACCTTGTCAGTCAGATCAATCGTCTCAGACCGTCTAAACCTCGCCGTCGGCAAAGGTGATACAATCGGTTCCGAACGTTTGGTTTGTCACGGTAGGACATGATGGATCAGAGGTCATCGCCCTGCGGGTCGTTGACGGATGTCACTGTGTTTTGCGATAATGGCGTCATGCGCATCGGTATCATGACATTGTGTGCTTTGGTGATGATCGGCGGGTGCCGGCAGATCGATTCTGCCTGCCGGCCTGATTTCGCGCCGGGCCGGCCGCATCTGAGCGTTGTTACCTACAACGTCAACTACGGGGTGGCCCAGCCCGAGAACGTCATCCGGTATCTGGCCGACTCGAACGCCTCCGTCATTTGCCTGCAGGAGACGCATTCACGGTGGGAGCGCCTTCTGAAGCCTGCCCTGGAGCAGATATATCCGCACAGCCACTTCCAGGAATGGCAAGTAGCCGGGGGCATGGCGCTGTTGTCGCGCTACGAATTGGGGGCGGTGCGTGTGATCCAGCCCGAGGTTGGGTGGTGGCCTGCCCTGTTGGTGGAGGTCGAGACGCCGGCCGGTGCAATCCAGATCCTCAACGTGCATTTGAAGCCACCGATTACGGAGCGGGGCGGCGTCAGCGTGAGTGCTTACTGCCGGGCTCCCGGGATACACAGAGATGAACTGGCGGGATTTCTCCGTCACGTCGATCCTCGACGCCCACTGATCATCGCCGGCGACTTCAATGAGAACGAGGTCGGTCTGGCGATGCGGTCGCTGTTCGACCAGGGTTTCGCCAGCGCCTTGTCCGCCTACGACAGACGGTCCAAGACGTGGCGCTGGAAGGTGTGGCCGGGGATTGTGGTGAACGATCGGTACGATCACATCATGTACAGCGACCATCTGGACTGCACGGGCGCCGAGGTTGTCCAGGTTTCGGGCAGCGACCACATGCCCGTTCGGGCCGTGATGGTCTCAAAGGAGTCTGTCGTCGCTGCGATGGAGTCTGTCGGGGGCAAGTGATACACAGATGATCCGGCGTGGCGCTGCCCAACGGCGTGGCGCCGCGGCGAAGAACCTTCCATCGATTCTCCAAACGCTGCTTGAGCGCCAGGTGTCCAGCCGGTAGCATGGGGCCCCTCGCCCGGCGGCTTACGTCGACGTGGTCGTCACCGTTGTGGTGGGGCAGCCGCCCGTTCGATGTGAACGGTGAGAGATCCTGTCCGTGTTACCTGAGTACCCGCGCGATGCGACCCAGAAACGTCAGTCTGATCCAACTGAATATCGCTGTCTTGATGTGGGGCGGCACGGCGATGTTCGCCAAGGGCATTGCTCTGCCCGTTTCACACATCATCTGCTGGCGTTCGCTCGTCGGGGCCGCGGCGCTGCTGGTTGTCCTGCTTCCCTACGGTCGTCCGTTTGCGGTCAGGAAGGACCGGCACTACGGTCTGATGATCGTGTTGGGTCTGCTGCTGTGCGTGCACTGGCTGACGTATGTCAAGGCGCTGAGGGTCTCGACGGCGGCGGTGGCGATCCTGGCTTTGCATACGTATCCGGTCATCACGGCGCTCATTGAGCCGTTTATCTTTCGGGAGAAGCTGAGGAAGTCTGATATCGCTCTGGCTCTGCTGGTGTTCGTGGGGATTCTGATCATGACGCCGGAGCTGAGCCTGACGAACACGACGACGCAAGGCATTGCGCTGGGCGTCATCTCGGGTCTGTTCTTCATGACGCGGAACTTGCTGACGCGCAAGTACGTGCACCAATACTCCGGCTCGGCGCTGATGTTCTGGCAGATGCTGGTGACGGGTGTGGTGTTGTTTCCCTGGGTCCTGGCCGATGGCGTGGATCTCTCGCCGCGAACGGGGGGGCTGCTGGTGTTGCTCGGGGTGGTGTTCACGGCGGTGCCGCACACGATGTTCTCGGCGAGCTTCAAGCACCTCAGCGCCAAAACGGTGGGAATCATTGCGACACTGCTGCCATTCTACGGTGCGCTCTTCGGGTACCTCATTCACGACGAGGCTCTGGCACCGCGCACGGCCATCGGCGGGCTCGTCGTGCTGGTCGGCATCGCGTTCGAGACGCTTCAGAGCGTCAGGCGATAAGGGGCGCTGCGCATTCCTGATGTTCCCGAGTGGCGACGAGCGTCCTGCAGATACCGGTCGCCAGATCAGATCGTCCGGTGGCGCTACCGGATGAACGTGTCAAAAACACGCACGGCCTTCCAGTTTTCCTGGTTTTCTTCGATGAACGTGTGATGATCCTCGGCCTCCTGGTAGAGGTCGTGGTGCTTCTTGCTCTTGAAGACTACGTGTAGCCCGACATCCCAATTGCGCACGTTGACCTCGCGGTCGTGGGACTCGACGATTTCGCCGGCGGCAAAGAACGTCACGCCTGGATGATCCTTGAGGTATTTGTAGCAGGCGTCGACGAGCTGCGTGCGTGCGGCCGGTGAGGCATCGTTCAGCGCGAAGTAGACGTTGTGGGCCAGTGCCGGCTTTCCAGTGCGGCGACCGACGAGGGGCTCGCTGCAGCCTACGGTGGCGATCAGAATGCTCAGTATGGCGAGAAGCGTGACGTTTCGCATGGTAGAAACCTCCAAGGTTTTTCTTCATGATAGAGTCCAGATGCCGGGCGTCAAGGTGCAATGCCGAGGGGTCACCTGTGGGGAGGAGTTCGAATTTGCCGGTGACAGGCGCGACGTCGAGGCATTACAATGCGGACAGGTCGCTGCTGTGTGAGCGAAGAACGATGGTGCGGTCCCGAGCGTTTGTGAAGAGCGAGAGTGTTTTCGGATGCATCCGCGTTTGTTTGAGATACCGTTTGTGCACCTGACTGTCTGGGGCTTCGGCCTGATGATGGTTGTGGGTTTCCTTTCGAGCCTGTGGCTGGTGCGGCGTGCGAGCCGGCGTGCGGGGCTGGATCCTGAGAGCATGTCCGACGTAGCGCTCTACGCGCTGATTCTCGGTGTCGTCGGGGCGCGTGCCTTCTTCGTCCTTCACCATCTCGATCGGTTTCGCGATGACTTGCTGGGTGTCTTCGCCATTTGGCAGGGTGGGCTGGAGTTTCTCGGTGGGGTGGCCCCGGCCGTGGGCTTTCTGCTGCTGTACCTGCATTGGCGCAAGCTGCCGATGCGGCGCTGTCTCGATGTGCTGGCCATGGGGCTGATGATGGGTCTGGCGTTCGGGCGTCTGGGATGCTTCTTAAACGGTTGCTGTTTCGGTGGCCCGACGGATGTGCCCTGGGCGGTGCGTTTTCCCTACCGGTCCTACGCGTACGTCAGCCAGATCAACTCTGATCCACGGCGAGATCGCGCGGAACCTTATCTTGACGTGCCACCCTACGAGTATGCGGATTTCTATACGGAGGATGGGCGGTGGTACCCCAAGCCTCTGGAGGAACTGACGGAGCCGCAGCGGCACGAGGTCACGAAGGGCAAATACCGGTGCCTGCCCGTTCATCCGACGCAGCTCTACGCGTCGGCCTATGCCTTCGTGCTATGTGGTGTCCTGTATCTCCTCTGGCGGCGCAGCATCCATGGCGGCCGATCGACGGGGCAGGGGGGCGGCCGGCTGACGCGGCCCGGCGTGGCCACGGCGGCCATGTGCGTTCTCTACGGCCCCGGTCGATTCGTTCTGGAGGCGATTCGCGACGACAATCCCTATGAGATCGGCACGCTGACCATCTCCCAGATTATGGGCATTGTCATGTTTGTTGCGGGGTTGGCTCTGCTGGCCGTCGTTGTGAGGCATGGGCCTGTGATTGCAGAGTGCGGCGCATCTTCCGGGGCGCCCGCCGCGTCGAGCACAGAGGGTGCCGCGGGGGACGGGCCGCTCGAAGCGGAAGCGGGCTGACACTGCTATCGACGCATGTACGGTATCAGGCGTGTGGCGAGGAGGCGATAGGCCAGCGCGAGGACGAAGGTCAGGCCGATCAACAGCGCCAGTTTCCAGGTAACGCTGGTGGTCAGGCGACTTGTATGGGCCGAGAAGGCGTCGGCGTTGGCCATCAATTCCTCGTTGAGCTTTCTGATCTCCACGGCCGCCTCGGTGATGGCGCCGGCGGCGGTGTTCAGTTCCGCTATACTGAATTCCGGTTCATCCGAGGTCGGCGCTGTGTCCGGCTTCTTAAACGTTTCGCCGATCGACTCCACTGTGGCCTGCCAGGCGGTGGCCGTTTGCGTGATGTCTTTGGAGGTAGCGCTCAGGGCTTTGGCCGTGGTTTCGGCTTTCTCGATGAGTTCGCTCAGGGCTTCGCTGGTGGCCTGTGTCTGCGCCAGGGTCTTCTGCATATTGGTCTGCCTGGCGTCGATCTGATCGACCAACTCCGACAATTCGGCGCGTATCTTCCCGGGGAGCATCTCGGTGGTCGTTGTGAGCTTGGCGCTGCTTTCGGCGACGCGTGCGAGACTGGCGAGAAATGACTTGGCCATCTCCGTCTCCTCGAACTCGTAGAGGAGCAGGAGCAACTGCCAACGGATTGACTCGGGCAGTTCTTCCACGATGTCGGAAAAGCGATCGCCCGTGGTTGAGAGATCGCTGATTGCGGTCGAGCCGCGGTCCACGCCTTCGATGGCCCGAAAGGGCGCCAGCGGCAAGTTGATGACGGTCTCGATGGGGCCAGGGGTTCCTTTCTTGACCACGCTGGCGTACAGGAGTGTCTTGGAGAACGCGCCGGTGATCGGGTTGGCCAGGGCGAAGGCGCGCAGGTCGCGCTGCGTTTGCTCGAAAATATCTGGTTCCAGCAATCTTCGGGCGACGCGCTCGATCTCGGCTTCGATCTCGGTGGCGGTGGCCAGCGCGATCTCCTGGTGAGGCTCGAAGAGTTTGCCGCCCTCGCCCGAGCCGAAATACAGGGTCATGCGCAGGCTCAACGCCCAGGCGTCGACGAGCGCGACGAGCGGGTCGTCTTGCTCGAGGACGGTGTGTAAGGCGCTGATGCAGCGGGTTCGCCAGAGGAGGGTCACCCTCTGGGTTTTCGTGGAGGGCATCAAGGCATCGAGTTCATTGGCGCCCTGCTTGACCTGGACAGTGAAGAAATCCTCAAAGCGCCTGAGGACACTCCGCAGTTCCTCCCGCGAGAGCTGACTCTTGGGGAGCGCGGCGCCGCTGCTCATGACCCGTCCGGGCTGCGGCTGGCAGCCACCCGGGCCAACGAACGCCGCCAACGCGATAGAAGTGAAAACGCACCATCTGAAGGTCTTCATTGGGGCCCTCATGTATTCATGTTGCAGGCTTCTTGCCAGGTCCATTGGCCAACTCCATCAAGGTGCCACGTCATCTGGGTTAACTCTGTTGGTCAGATTAACACGCCGGCCTCGTAGTGCAAATGATTTGTGGAAGGGAAGACGGGGTAAGTGACTGGTTTGTCGGCGAGGGCTTGACAATGGGGCGAGACGGCTTAGACTTCTTGCAGGATGAGAATACCTGCCGGAGCATACGCGTGCGCCTGAGACGGACACCGTGGGCGGCGTGATCGAGAGAATGACCTTCGGCCGAGAAGGCCAGCGGGAGGGCGTATCGTGGACGAGTGTCGAGACAGATTGTTGGCGTTTCTGTTGGTGGTCCTGTTGGTCGTGGCGGCGCGGGCAATTCCGCACGAGCCGATCGATGTCGGGCAGCGGTGGGAACTGCTGGTCGATGACCATTTGATCGAGCGGATGACGGGGGAGGTGGCGCTGCGGCTGCATGAGCCTGTGGCGCGCGAGGTGGTGATGGTGCACGAGAAGCCTTGGGAGGGGAACACGTGTGGGTATCACACGATCTTCCAGGACGGCGGGCTCTATCGGATGTACTATCGGGGCTGCGATTACGACATGACGACGGGCAAGCGGCGGCATCCGGAGGTGGTCTGTTACGCCGAGAGCCGCGACGGGATTCAGTGGGCGCGATCTGAGTTGGGCCTGGTGGAGTTTGGCGGTTCGAAGGCGAACAATATTGTCTGGGAAGGGATCGGCTCGCACAATTTCACGCCTTTTAAGGATGCGAACCCGGCCTGCTCGCCGGACGCGCAATATAAAGCCCTGGGGCGAGGGGAGGGCAAGACGCTGTTTGCGTTTGCGTCTGCGGACGGGATCAACTGGCGATTACTGGCGGATGAGCCCGTGCTGACCGAGGGGGCGTTCGATTCGCAGAACCTGGCGTTCTGGGATTCGGTGCGGGGGCACTATCGGTGCTACTTCCGCGATTTCCGCGACGGGACTCGTGACATCAAGGTCTCGACCTCCACGGACTTTGTGAATTGGACGAAACCCGTCTGGCTGGTGTTTCCGGGGGTTGCGCGGGAGCATTTGTATACGAATCAGATCATGCCGTATCAGCGTGCGCCGCATCTGCTGATCGGCTTTCCGACGCGGTACGTGCCGGACCGGGGATCGCTGACGGAGGGGCTGTTCATGAGCAGCCGGGACGGGGTGAGCTTTCATCGGTGGGCCGAGGCGTTCATTCGGCCGGGACCCATTGGCGAGAAATGGCACAATCGCAGCAACTACATTTGGTGGGGTCTGGTCGAGACGGCGTCGTCCCTGCCGGGTGCGGGCAAGGAATTGTCGCTGTATACGAACGAGCGCTACTACTACGAGGGCCAGGGCGTCAAGACGCGCCGCTATACCTGCCGGGTCGATGGTTTCGTCTCGGCGCACGCGTCCTTCAAGGGTGGGGAGGTTCTGACGAAGCCGCTGGTGTTTGCCGGTAGCAGGCTGATCGTGAACTTCTCTACGTCTGCGGCGGGCAGTCTGCGCGTGCAGATCGAGGATGCGGAGGGGCAGGCCGTGCGGGGATTTAGCTTTTCGGATTGCCTCGAGATCTATGGCGACAGCATCGAGCACGCGGTGAAGTGGCAGGGGAGTGGCGACGTCGGTACGTTGGCCGGGCGGCCGATTCGGGTGCGTTTTGCGCAGCGGGATGCCGATCTGTATGCCTTTGGATTCAGCGAGCCTCGTCGCTACGAACCGTAGACTCTGCGTCAGCGACTGATCGAAAGTCCTTGCCGGCGGGGCGGTGTCGTCTACAATCGGGGTATGATCTATGTTCTGCTGCTCATCTTGATTCTGCTCAACGTTGCGTGGCTGGCGCTGGTGGTGTTTGGGTTGCCGGGCAACTGGTTGATCGTGTTCTCGACGGGGCTGTTCGCGTGGTGGCAATGGGATGCGGGGGTGTTCTCGGTTTGGACGCTTGTGGCCATCGTCGTGCTGGCGCTGCTGGGTGAGCTGGTGGAGTTCTTTGCCGGCATGGTGGGGGCCAAGCGAGCGGGGGCGAGCTGGCGGGGATCGGTTGCGGCCGTTCTCGGGGCGGTGGTCGGCGCGGTGGCGGGCACCTTCATCATCGCCATTCCGTTCGTGGGGACTCTGGTCGGCGCGTGCGGGGGAGCGGGTTTGGGTGTGTGGGCGGTGGAGAACTCGCGCGGCGCACGTGACCATGCTCTTCGTCGCGGCGTTAGCGCCGGGCTCGGGGCGTTCATCGGCATCGTGAGCAAGCTGGCGGCCGGGGTGGCGATCTGGCTGATCGTTGCGGTGGCCGCCTTCTGGCCCTGAGCGGGACGGGGGGATCGCTCCGTCCCGGGGGCCAAGCTGTAGAGGAGGGTTTGGGTCGCTTCGCTTCCTGCCGCACGGTGGGTGTGAGCGTTGTTGGGCCGGTCAAATAGAAACGGGCTGCGAATCCGGATTCGCAGCCCGCGCATCAAGAACCGCGTCAGGCTATCTCCGGCAAGCCGGAGCCCTGATGGGGAGATTTACTGTCATTGGTTACCGGTCTCGTCTGCCGGGACGACTTTCAGCACGACACCGGTGTCGCCGTAGGGGCCGAGGGCGGTGCTGGCGAGAACGTAGACCTCGCCGTCGTTGTCCTGGCCAACACCCTTAATGAACAGACCCAGGTTGCGCTGCTCGTTGCCGATAAGCAGCTCCTCGATCCGTCCCGTCAAGAGGTCGGCCACCAGGAGTCGGCCGTCGGGATTGAAGAAGGCACGGGAGAAGTCAGCGAAGACGTACAGGGCCCGCAGTTGCGGAACGAGCTTGCCGTAGTACATGTGACCGCCAATGATAGACAGGCCATCCTCGTGGTCGTATTGGGCGACCGGGTCGGCAAGGCCCGGGTCCTCGAACGGAACGCCGACGGCCAGACCCTCGGGGTCGAACAGGAAATCGCCTTCCTTGATGTTCCACCCGTAGTTGAGACCCTTGCGGACGATGTTGATTTCCTCTACGAAGCCCTGCCCAACGTCGGCGACGATAAGGGCGCCGCTGAGCTTGTCAAAGCTGAAGCGGTAGGGATTGCGGAGGCCGTAGGCGTAGATTTCGTCGACGCCGTCGATGCCGACGAAGTGGTTGTCCCAGGGGATGCGATAGGCGCCGTTGGCGCTGGCGGCGTCGCGGCTGTGGGGCGTGAATTCCGGCTGCAACGGGTCGATCCTCAGGATGGTGCCGTGAACCGTTTGGACGTTCTGCCCGTTGCCCTGCTCGCCATGTCCGTCATCGGTATCGTTGGCGCCGCCGCCATCGCCGAGGCCGATGTAGAGGTAGCCGTCCGGTCCGAAGGCGATGGTCCCGCCGTTGTGGTTGAACTGGGGCTGGTCGATGCGCATGATCTCACGTGCCGAACTCGGGTTGACGCGATCTTCTCCTCTGCCGTATTTCCATTCCGTGATGACCCCCTGATGGTTGATTTCCTCGGCGGGCAGATCGATGGTGAAGTCGGCCGGTCCCTGGGCCGGTTCGCTGGTGTAGGTGTAGATGGTGTGATAGCCGCGGCTGGTCTGGTCGGCGAATCCGGGATGGAAGGCCAGGCCGAGGAAGCCGCGCTCATCAAAATCGTCGGCGTCGAAGCTGCCCAGGATGCCGAGCGGCTGGACCAGGCGATCGCTGACGTCGATGAGCGGCTCCGCGAGGAGCTGCCCCTGGTCGATGATGTGTACCACGCCGGTTTGGTCCACGATGTGGAGTCGGTTGGGCAGTTCCGGGTCGGGTATCAGATCGATGGGAGCGGTGAGCCCGGAGGCAACCGTTTCCAGGTCGATTCGAACCGACGAGGGCGTGATTCGTTCGGCAATCGGTGCGCCGGTCACTGTGAAATCGCCACGCATCGTGAACACATGCGGCCGGCACCGATAGCCGGGAACGTGTCCGTCTGCGAACATCGCCTGCCATAGGGGTGTCGTCAGCGTGAACTCGACCGTGCCCTGGCCATCGTCGACCCACTGCACGGCCGGGTCGGTTTCGAAGGGGCCCTGAATGGACATGGATAGCAGCACGCGATCCTGGGCAGGGGCAGCGCCTTTGGCCAGCACTTCGAAGGGATGAACCGTGTAGTTGGGCACCTTGACCTGATAGCGTTTGCCCAGTTCCAAGGGCAGGGTGGGGTTCTGGCTGCCAAGCGTTCCGAGACTGCTGTCGGCCGGCTCGAAGGCGTCGAGGCGATACGATGCGGAGCCGACGTTGCCGAAGGTCCAACTGGTGTCGTAGGTCTGCGCCTGTGCGGCGGCCGTCAGCAGGAATAGACCGGCCACTAGAGATGCCCCCGTCTTACCTTGTCGAACGCTCTTCATGAGATGTCTCCCTTCGAAAATCGCGACCACAGCCTGAATACCCACGCGGTGAAGGTGAATACGACCGCACTATATGCGACTTGACTAGTCCTACTCGGCTGCGGTCAGGAGTGTTCGTCGGTTGGGTGTGTTTTCCTGGTCCGAACGGGTGGCGAGGTTCGGTGTGACGTCTCGGTCATGCGCTCGGGCCGCCCGGTCCGAAGGGGTCCAGGAGTGCGGGATCGTCGCCCATCCCGACTCTGTCAGGCTGTCATTTCTGCACCCCGGGGCGGATGGGCGTGGGTGCGCCGGCCACGTTCATCGCGATGCTATAGAGCGACGTGCGGGCAGTGATGAAGAGCGTTTTGTTGTCGGTGCCGCCGAAGGTGACGTTTGCCGGTCGCTCGGGGATCTCGATCTCTTCGATCTTCTTGCCTTCGGGACTGAAAACGGCCACGACACTCGTGGTCAGGTAGATGTTGCCCTGATCGTCGATGGTCATGCCGTCGGAGCCCTCTTCGCAGAAGAGCACCTTGTCCGAAAGCATTCCATCCGCATTCATGGTATAGGCGAACGTCTTCCTGCCGCCGTTGTCGGTGACGTATAGCTTCTTGCCGTCCGGCGTTCCGATGACGCCGTTGGGCCGGACCATGTCGTCGATGACGCGCATCACCTTCTTGTGGTCGGGCGTCAGGTAATAGGCGTGTTCGCCGTCCTGGGGGAGGTTGTCGCGATTGCCGTAGCGCGGGTCCGTAAAGTAAACGCCGCCTTTCGGATCGATCCACAGGTCGTTGAGGCTGTTCAGCGGCTTGTCAGCGTACTTCTCGACGAGGGCGGTCACCTTGCCGTCCGGGGCGATTGAGACGAGTCGCTGGCCGCCACCTTCGCAGGCCAGCAGGTTGCCGTCCTTGTCGAAATAGAGGCCGTTGGCGCCGCCTGAATTCTCGCGGAAGGTCGAGAGTGTGCCGTCCAGCGACCACACATGAATGCGGTTGTTCGGAATGTCGGTGAAGTAGACGTTGCCCTTGGCATCGGCGGCCGGGCCTTCGGTGAAGCGGAAATCGCCCGCCAATTTCTTGACCTTCGCCCCCGGCGCCACGACGCTCGCGTCCTGCGCGATGCCGCCCCCGGCGGCCGCGCACACGATCAACAGGATGGCATATCGTCTCGCATTCATTGCCGGTTCCTTTCTTCTTCGCCCCGTTACGGTTTCGCTTCAGCGATCTTCAGCTTCGCCAGATAGATACTGGTTTTGCTTTCGTGGCTGGAGTAGTAGCTGACGTATAGCAAGCCCTCGTGTTCGAGCAGGCCGCAGTAGCTGGTGTCGCCTCCGCTGGGCAGATCGAGCAGGTGTGTCATCGTCTTGTTCTGCACATCCACGTATGTCAGGGCGGTGTGAGCGCCTCCCTGGTGCATCCGGCCGGCCGCGATCCAGTGTCCCGAACTCAACGGGATCACATTGGGACCACCGAAGCTATTGAACTCGCTGCCCAGGTCGTGCCATTGCCACTCGGTATAGCCGGCCTTGCCCACGCCCAGCAGCGGTGTCATGGGGGCGTCGTTGCGGCGGTCGCGGCGCACCAGCGCGTAGCACGTGCCGTCAGCGGTGAAGCGCAGGGTCGTCTCGTTTGGGTAGCCCTCGTCGAACAGGCGTTCGACCAGGGGCTCGTACGTCAGACCGTCGGCGCTGGCGAGCAAACTCAAGTATCTCTCACCCGGACCGGCCGTGTAGGAAACACCATAGGCCTTGCCGTCATGCCACGTCACTTGCCAGAGCCAGCGGCCCGGCTCGACCACGATCTTCGGCTCGGTCCAGGTGACGCCGTCTTCCGAGAAGGCCACGAACGAGCCGGTGGGGGCGCTTTCGCCATCCTTCTTCCGCGGAGCGGCGCCGCCGATCAACATGAGGCGGCCGTCCGGCGTGACGCTCAGGTGAGCATCGCGAAAGTCGTAGCCCTGGAAAGAGACCAGAGCGGCCGAGTCCCACGTCTTGCCATCGGCCGAACGCAGTACGCGGATGCGACCATCGACGGACACGTGGCCCCGGCCTTCGCGAAACGCGCAGTAAAATTGGTCCCTCCAACGGGCCAGGTCCGTGAATGCGTTGTGCGGCGCCTGATCCCAAATTCTGTTGACCTCGACCAGTTCCAGGTTCACAGGCGCAGCAGCGGCCAGTGTCGCGGCTACACCGAAGGTGGCCAGAACCGCCACGGTGAATCGTCCCTTCATAGTCCTTCTTTCCTCCTGCCTCCCCCTCGTCAGTATGTGCCTTTGACGCGCATTTCGAGCGCGTAGAGTGAGTCCATGGCCGTGATGTAAAGCGTGCGCCGATCCGCGCCGCCGAAGCAGACGTTGGCGGTCCAGCCTTCATCGATGGCGATATGCTCGATCTTCTCACCACCCGGATTGAACACGTGTACGCCCCGGCCCGTCAGGTACACGTTGCCTTCGTTGTCGAGGGTCATGCCGTCCGAGCCCATCGAGCAGAAGAGCGTTCTGTCCGACAGGGACGCGTCTTCGTTGATCCGGAAGCGGTACGTCTTGCGGTCGCCGATGTCGGCGATGTAAAGGACCTTGCTGTCGGGCGTCCCGACGATGCCGTTGGGCTGAACGAGATCGTCGGCCACGCGAATGAGTGTCTTGCGATCGGGCGTGAGGTAGTAGACGTGCTGGCCGTCCTGCTGCATCGCGGGATCGCGCTTCCAGTAGGGTCGCTTGTAGAGCGGATCGGTGAAGTACACGCCGCCTTTCGCGTCGAGCCACAAATCGTTGGGCCCGTTGAGCAGCTTGCCCTTGAAGTCGCGAACGAAGATGGTGGCATTGCCTTTCGGGCCGATCATCCACAACTCGTTGTCCATGTCGGCACAGGCCCAGAGATTGCCTTGCTTGTCGAAGAACAGGCCGTTCGCTCGGCCCGGACTGTTGTGAAAGATCGATAGCTTGCCGTCCACGGACCATTTGTAGATCTTGTTGTTGGGCTGGTCGGTGAAGAACACGTTGCCGGCCGCGTCCGGCGCCGGACCTTCGGTGAACTTGAAGGTATCGGCACACAACCTGACCTTCGCCCCCTTGGCAATGACGCCGGCCGCCGGCTTCGCTTCTTCGTCGCCCATCGTGACCGCGACCAGCTCGATACCCACCGCCTTGCCGAGGTTGCGTGAGTACTTCTTCTGCTTCGGATTGTTCCAGTGCTCGTGAACCCCGAGGCTGGCCAGTCGCACGACGTTGCCCGCATGATCGGGATCGTAGAACGTCTTCGAAGGCGGATTCGACGCCAGGGCCGCCTCGTGCAGGTAGTCATCCGTGCCACCCATGCGCGAATATCGCTCGATGGCCACCTCGGCCTGGAGGAAGTCAACGCCCACCGAGTCAATCGCCACCGGGTCCTGCGAGGCGAAGAGGCTCGATGTCCAATCGTCGTTGAACGGCGCCGATTTGAACTTGCGCGGGACTTTCTCGGTATAGTGGACGCCGCCGTAAAGACCGTCGATGAGGTAGAGCATGGTCTTGCCACCAATCTGGCTGTGCCCCATCAGGTCCACCAGGTTGCGGTACTCGGCGCTGCCTTTGCTAAAGGCACTGGTGTGCATATCGTAGTAGCCCTTCTCCGGGGGCAGTCGCACGAGCGAGCCATAGTGGTTCTTCGCACAGAGCGTGACACCGGAGCCCGGATGGGCCTTGAGGTTGGCCAGGTTGATGATGTAGTTTGCATCGGCAAATTCAGAAGGCACGTAGTCGGGCTCGCAGCCGGTCGTGTCGCAGCTCCAGTTCAGTGTCGTGGAGGACAGATCCCACTTGTCTCGGCCGGACTTGCCCTGGCAGTCGAGGTACTGAACGTTGGGGAATTCCTTGTGCAGCATGTCGTAGTATTCGCTGGCAAAATACGCGAGGCTGTCACCGACGCCAATGTCGGTTTGCTTGACACCCGCAACCTGCGTCAATTGCTTTAGCAGGGCGGCGATCATCTGGGGCGACGTGTTCATGTAGTCACGCCAGCTTTTCAGTTCGTAGGTCTCGGGATCGACGCCGCCGTGGGTGCGAATGAAGCCGACGAAGTTGACCTTGATGGTGATGGTCTGGCCCGGTTGGTAGGGGGTGTCCCCTCGGCCTTGACTGTTGTTGTGAAAGCGGAAGAGCTTGTCCCATGCGGCGGCATCGTCGGTCGCGCCGGTCAGCGTGCGCAGGGCCTTGGACATCATTTTGTCGCAGGCCGCCTGGTCGGTGTGTTCGGCCTCCCACAGATGGCCGTCGCCCGGGCCTTCCCAGTCGGTGGCGTCGGGATCGTGGACCCAGACGACACGACCTGGATGAATGCCCTTGGCCTGGCCGATGGGCGCCAGCGGATCGGGCTCGGCCAGAGCGGGGCTCTCGCCGGTGACACTCAGCGCCGTCCAGATCGCGCCGACGCTGATGACCAGACCCAGGGCCGCAAACGCGTAACGCCTTCGGGTCAGGTTCACCTTGGCATGGCGAAAGGCGGCAACCGAGGCCCCGAGCCCCAGCAGCCAGACCACGAAGCCGGACGCCAGGGGCATCGCCACACGCTGGCACGGATACAGTGCCCGCGAGGGCTTGGGCACCACGCGGATCAGAAACCACACCAGTGCCAGCAGGCCCGTGATCGGCAGCAGCCAGAGCAGCCAGCGACGTTGGCGTTTCGGCGTCAATGGCTTGCCCGTCCTGGGGCAGCATCGGCCGGCGCGCCGGCGAGAAGGGCGGCAAGGGTCTTTGGCGTGGGACGACATCGGCTCAACCTCCAATAACGTGCGATCCAGTGTTGCGAACTCTATTGGCCGACTATTGTACCAACACCGCCGCTGCAAGTCCCGTCTTTTCGACCGCCGTGATCTCGTCGGCTGAGCCAGGTTGACCGGATCCCCTCTTGCTGGGCGATCCTCATCGCTGCTGCGACTGGCCTGCCGGGAAAGCCAAATTAATCAAGCACTGCTATTGCCTTTGCCCGCGTAGCCTGCTACGCTATTTCCCGGCAAGCGAAGCGCAACCAGGTGGCGAGAGCGGCAGCGAGCCAAGCCGCCACGCAGTTGCCACGACCATGATCGGCATCCATGTTTGCATCTGAGGCTGAAACGGCCGGGGAAGTCCGGACGCGGTATTGGGCCTGCTCAGCCTGGGACAGTGTGGGCGAGACGCTCATTCAGAACCGTTGAGAAAAACGGAGAGAACATGGTTTTGTCGACGACCAGAGTCGGCAATCACAGTGCGCGACGGAATCTGTCTATCCTCGGGCACCGGCGCGAGGCAAGAAACGGAATCTGTCGCGCCCCGCCCTCGTCACACCCCAGGAACGCAGGCGCGTTCGTAGTCTGTTCGTCTACAACAGTCGATCGTCAATTCCTCAAAGGGAGGTACCCAACCAATGGCGAAGAAGACCGTTTCACGCAAAGCCCTGAAGGCATTCGTCCGGAAGCACGCACAGGAGTATCTCAGGCAAGACAACGTCACGTCTATTGGGATCGGCTACAAAATCAGGAAGAAGAAGAAAACCAAAGATTTGTGCGTTCAGTTCACGGTGGGTCGCAAGATTGCCAAATTGGAGGGGCTGGAGAAACTGGAGGGCGTTGATGAGAAGCCGTTGCCACCGTTTGTGGAAATCGAGGGGGTGAAGGTCCCGACCGACGTGCTTGAACGCAGCTTTGATGCCACCCTGAGAGTCGTGGGGCTCGAAGCCAAGCTGCAGGCAGCTTCGCCACGCAAGGTGGCCGTCGATCCGATAGTCCCGGGCGTGAGCATTGGCCATGAAGACATCTCAGCCGGTACGGCTGGGTGTGTGGTCTATGACGCGGTTAACGGCGCGCCGTACGTGCTATCAAACTGGCATGTGCTCAGTGGAGAAGATGGGAAGATCGGTGATCCCATTGTGCAACCTGGCAAACATGATGACAATCGTGTGAAGCGCAATACCGTGGGTCGGTTGGTGCGCAGTCACCTTGGCGTGGCCGGTGATTGTGCGGTTGCCGCCGTGGAGCACCGGCAACTCTGTCCCGACATCCTCGATCTCGACGTTGCTGTGCAGCGCATTGGTGAGCCGGATCTGGGAGATCGCGTAGTAAAGTCTGGCCGCACCACCGCCGTAACCTACGGTATTGTGCAGCGTACCGATGTCATCGCGAGGCTTCACTACGGGAACAAGGTCGGTAACAAAGAGATCGGATGTTTTGAAATCGGCCCGGATCCGCGTCGTCCGGCGGGCCGCGGAGAGATCAGTATGGGAGGGGATTCCGGCTCCGCTTGGCTGGCCGTAGACCGCCGTCCTACTGATGTAATGGTAGGTCTGCACTTTGCCGGCGAGGTCGGTGATGCGCCAGAGCACGCGCTGGCCTGCTATGCGCCGTCCGTCTTCGAGAAGTTGGGCATACGACCTACGGCGCCCGAGGAAGTCATCGTCGAGCCGGAAGCAGGGCCGGGCTACGCAGCGGACTTCGTCGGTACGCCCATACTCGCTCCCACGCCCGACACACGCGAGGTGCGCGAAGATCTTCTGGATGTCCGAGGGCGAACGGTCTTCCACTACACACACTTCTCGCTGGCGATGAGTCAGGCCCATCGCTTTGCCCGCTGGGTCGCATGGAACATCGATGGAGGATCAATCCGTCGGCTTAGTCGCAGCGGAATACGCTTCAGGAAAGATCCCAACCTGCCCGCTCGCACACAGATTGGCAACGAACTGTACCGCAACAATCCACTGGATCGCGGGCATCTCGCTCGAAGAGCGGATCTGGTCTGGGGAACGCTGGCTGAGGCGAGGCGTGCCAATGTGGATTCCTTCTTCTACACCAATATCACGCCCCAGCATGAGGCCTTCAATCAGTCGAGAGCGAGTGGAATCTGGGGAGAGCTGGAGAACGCGATCTTCGATGATGTCGATCTGGAGGACCTGCGCGTTTCGGTGATGGGAGGCCCCATCTTCTCCGACCACGATCCGGTCTATCGCGGGATTGCGCTCCCTCAGCAATTCTGGAAGGCGATCTACTTTCGGGAGGCTGGCCGGCAAGAGATCACGGTCCGGGGGTATGTGCTCACGCAGGCTGACTTGCTGAACAGGCTCGAGGTGCTTGAGTTGCCCGAGTTTTCGGTGTTTGAAGTCCCGGTCACTCAGATCAGTGAGATGACAGGTCTGGCGCTCTTCTCTGGCGCGGCGGCGGCAGCCGCCCGAGGCCGACGTCGTCGCCGGGAGGCGGTCGAGGTGGTCGAAACCCGGCTGGTCTCATCCATCCGTGAGATAGTCCGGTGAAATGGACATTAGCGTGCGGGTAGCCTTGGGGCGACCCGCCGCACTATTTCTCGACGAGAGATTCCTCGACTTTCATGCCGAAGTGACGGCCGCCTTCTGCGATGTGGGCCAGGACTTTGTCGCCCGGCTTGAGGTGCGTGACGGAGGTGGCTTTTCCCTGGGCATCGACCAGGCGGATCGTCTCAGCGTTTTGGAGGACCAGGCTGACCGGATGCCCATCGGCCTCGGCTTCGATCAACATCATGGGACGCCGCTCGATCTTGTTGCGGCCCAGGTACGCGACCTGGCTGCCACCCTGGCAGTTGACCAGCATCACTTCATCCCCCGCCTTTAGATCGGCCAGGTACTTGGTCTTGCCGCCGGGCGCCATTGTATAGGCGTGCACGGCGCCGGCGTTCACGCGGAACGGGCGCGACGCGACGTACGGATTGTCGATCGATTCGGAATGGACGAGGAAGTAGCCGGACGCCGTGTTGCCGACGAGCATGCCCTCGCCCAGCGTCATTTGCGTGCACGTGTCCAGACAGGAGCGGTCGCCCATGCCGAGCTGCTTGATGCCCGTGATCGTCGCCTCCACCAGGGCGACCTTCTCGCTGATGCCATGGACAAGTTCGGCCGTCTTCTTGATCTCGTTGACGTCGGTGGTTTTCAGCAGCACGCCATCGACGCCTTTCTCCAGGATCTCGACCATGAGCTTAGCCTGCTCGCTATTGGCGACCTGCACGATCAGGTTCTTGCCCCGCCGTGCCAGCAGGTTCTCGATGGGGATAATCGTCCAGTCGAGCATCTTGAGCACCACGATCTTCTCCGGCGCGACGGCTGCGGCCTTGTCCTCATCAGCCTTGCCGCTGATGTCGATGAACTCGACGTCCACGCCGGGCTTCAGGTCGCCATCCTTCTCGACGGTCGTGATCTTGCCGAACTGCCGCACCGTTTCGCTCTCGCCGTCCGGCAGCACCACCGCCTCGGCCCCGCTCTCCAACGCCGCAATAGCGATTTCCTTCTCGTAAGGTACCACGTCTATCCAGAGTCTCTTCATAGTCCCGGCTCCAGTATGCATCGGTCGTATTTCCGTCTTTCGGCCCGATTAGATGGCAACGGGCCGCCGGTGTCAATAGTCTCGCCCGACTCGGTCGCCAGTCCGGACTTGACAATGCACCAGGGCTTTGCGAAGGTGGCGGGCGACGCGCAGACCTCTAATGACCTCTCGTGAAAGGGTGGCCCAATGAGACGGCGGCAGCACGCAACCGGCGACGGCAGGGGGGCATCGACCAACCGGCGGGAACTTCTACGCATGGGCGCCTGCGGCGCCGCGGCGCTGGCGGCCGGCGCGACGGGGCTGTCGTGCTGTCCGTCCTGTTCGAAGAAGGATGACGCGGTGGCCCAGGTTGAAGCCGAGAGTCTTCCTGCGGACTGGACCATGATCGCCTACTGCTGCCTCGAATGCGACAAGTGCGACGCCTATATCGCCACGCAGAATGACGACGACGCGCTGCGAGCGAAGGTCGCGAAGGAATGGAAGATGGATGCCGAGAAGATCCACTGCAACGGCTGCAAGGCCGACAACGCCCTGTTCAATTGCGAGGCCAAGAAATGCGCCGTTGCCAAAGGCCTGCCCACTTGTGCCCACTGCGACGGCTTCCCCATGTGCGATAAGGAAATCTGGACGAAGTGGCCGCAGTTGAAGGAAAAGACCGAAACCATGCGGGCCCGGCTGCGACTATCCTGACAGAACCAGGCGTCACGGACCGGTGACACCCGGTCGTTTGTGTGTCGTCGGTCGCGTGCAGAAGGAAACCGGAAATGGCAAGACAGGTTGTTGCCCACCACAAAGGCGGCGCCGTTCGCGGCGCGATCTGGATGTTCATCATCTCCCTGCTGCTGATCTGGCTTCCCTTCTTCGGACCGCTGATTGCCGGCTTCGTCGGCGGCAAGAAGGCCGGCGGCGTCGGCTCGGCGCTCGGTGCCGTCTTCCTGCCCGCCATCGTTTTGGGGATTGTCTTCTTCGTGCTGGGCACGGCCACGGGCCTGCCTATCGTCGGTGCCGTCACCGGCGGCGTTGTGTTCCTCACCGTCGCGGCGCTGGCGGTCGGCCCTCTGCTGGTCGGCGCCATCCTCGGCGGCGCCTTGGCTTGACACGACGTGCGCTCATCGGGTATCGTCACTCCTGCGTGCGGCATAAACCCAGGTCTGTTGACGTCAAGTCGGGAGCGTGTGATATGGTGGGCAAGCACACAAAGCGAGCGGTGACCCTCTGCATTCTCTGTTTGATCCTGTGCCAGGTTTGCTCGGCGGACTTCCTGGCTGAGCTGGCGAAGCCGCATGAAGGGCGTAGCATGCGGGCGACCTCCACCGCCAAGATCGGTCCCGATGGCAAGTGGGCCCTGGAGGGCGAGTTCGACCCAAACAGCAACCGCGACAACAGCCGGGTCGCGCCGGGCGATACCCGCGTGCTGATGGACGCCAAGGGCCCCGGCGTCATCACCCACATCTGGATCACCTTCCTCGGCCCCGAACCGCACGCCTGGGCCAAGGACGGCTCGGCCAATCATCAGGAGATGCTGTTGCGGATGTACTGGGATGGCCACGAGCGCCCGGCCGTCGAGGCACCCGTCGGCGATTTCTTCGCCAACAGCTTCGGCAGGCGCAGCGAAGTGATCAGCCTGCCCGTGGCCGTCGAGGACGCTGACTCGTACAACTGCTTCTGGCACATGCCGTTCCGCAAGTCCGCCCGCGTCGAGATTGTTAACCAGAGCGACAAGACAATTGGCTTGCTCTACTACAACATCGACTGGGTCAAGAAAGACAAGATCGACGAGGACATGCCGTACTTCTACGCCCAGTATCGCCAGGAGTACCCCGCCCAAAACGGCAAGGACTACGTGCTCCTCGAAACGCAGGGCAAGGGCCACTACGTCGGCACCGTCCTGAGCGTGCGCACCCGCAGTCCCTCCTGGTTTGGCGAGGGCGACGAGAAGATCTACATCGACGGCGAGTCCAAAGCCTCGATCTGGGGCACCGGAACCGAGGACTACTTCCTCTCCGCCTGGGGACTCAAGACCACCAGCACGCCGTACTTCGGGGTGCCGTATTTCGATCAATGGGGCATCGTAGGTGGCCACACCTCCGCCTATCGCTGGCACGTCACCGACCCGATCGTTTTTCAGAAGAGCATCAAGGTGACGTTCGAGCATTTTGGCTGGATGTCACCCGACGAGAATCCGGACTACAAGTCGCACAGTTGGAACGAGCGCGAAGACGATTACTCCAGCGTGGCTTTCTGGTACCAGACGGGCCGGCCCACCTTCACCGCCCGCGCCCCGCACGCCCGCCAGCGCACGCTTCCCTCTCTGGACCGGACCATCGCCGCCCGCCAGTACGCCGATGCCGCCCATCACGGCCAGGGCCAGGCCCAGCCTCAGGAGTTGGCCCTCTATCCCAATGGCCACCTGCTATACCAGCCCGAAGCGCCGGACAACGCCTGGGTCGAGATTCCCTTCGAGGTCGAGAAGAAGGAGCCCAAGCGGCTGCTGCTGGTCCTGACACAGTCCTACGACTTCGGTAAGTACCAGGCGTATCTCAACGGCATCAAGCTGGGTGGCGTCATGGACCTCTACAACAAGGACGTCGCCACGCGCGAATACCACCTGCTGGACTTCTGGCCCGAGCCGGGCAAGTACACGCTGCGCCTGGAGTGCGTCGGCAAGAGCGCCGCCTCGGGCGGGCACTACCTCGGCATCGAGTCCGTCCGCTTGCGCGAGCGTCGACCCCGCGTCACCGAGTACGGCCACGACGCCGACAAGGACTGGCGCGACAAGCCGCTGCTGTACAACTAGCGCCGCCGCCTCAAGCCCACCGTCACAGCGGCCGGACCCAGATGTTGCGGAAGCGCACGGGATTGTGGTGCGCCGACAAACGCAGAGGCAGCTTCGCCGGGATCGCCTCGTCATACTTGGCCAGAATCCGATGTCCCGTCGGGCCGTAGATCTGCTGGTTGTGGTGCACGAGGACCCCGTTGTGCAGGACCGTCACCCGCGCCGGCTCCTTGAGCTTGCCATCTTCGAAAACAGGGGCGAAGAAGACGATGTCGTAGGTTTGCCACTGCCCGGGCGGGCGGCACGCATTGACCATCGGCGGGGTCTGCGCATACACCGAAGCCGCCTGACCATCCGGATACAGTGGCGTCGTGTACGTATCGAAGACCTGAATCTCGAACCGGCCCATCAACATCACACCGTTATTGCCGTGGTCCCAATCCTCACCCACCGGCGGGTCCGGCGCCTGCCACTCCAGGTGCAGTTGCATATCACCGAACGATTCCTTCGAGGTCAGGGGACCTGTCACCGCAACCAGTTCACCATCCTCGACTCTCCAATCCGAAGCCTTCCATGCGCTGGCATCCGTTCCGTCGAAGAGCACCACGGCGTCGGACGGCGCCGTGCGCCGTCGCCCCGGCCTGACCTTCGGCGGGGCCGGCCGATCCGGATCGTGCACGTGATAGCCGCACCAAGGCAACACCGGCGTGTCCTTGTAGCCCACGATCCCCGACCCGTCCTTGGCCGTCACCAGCTTGGCCGCCACGCACGTCGCCGACCAGACGAACAATAAACTCATCCCAACCATCAAAACGGCAAAAGCGGCAGTACGATAGCGCCTCATGATCCTTCCTTTCATATGTGCATGGTGGTGTCTTCTCACTTGCAGCGAACGCTTTCTCCGTCCCCCGCGTCACTTCCCATAGGCCGGGAGCTGCTCCAGCATCATCGGCACGAACTCACCGAAGGACTTCTCGCTCTGTTCGTAGTCGGCCAGGAGGCGATAGAAGGGCAGGGCCAGCGTCAAACCGCCTTCGTCCAACTGCGCCATGCGCGCCTCGGCTCGCCTCTGGCCCTCCGGGCTGTCCGACAGCAGGGCGCCGAGCCGGTGGTCCAGGGCACGCACCAGGCACTCATACGTGAAGCAGACGGGGTCGCGATAGGACTGGCACATCGGCTTGTCCTTGCCTGCGTCGTAGTAAGGCATGACCCTATCCCTCACCAGGGCGGCGTTGGCCTCGACGATGGGATTCACGATCGAGTGCAGGTACTCGTGGATGTTCAGACCGTAGGAATGCGACCCCGGACTCTCCACCGTATAGTAGTAGTCTTCGTAGTGGGCGCCGATGGCGTGGTAGTGCGTCTCCAGCAGGTTCGGGACATTGACGAGCGTCAACGTATCGCGCCGCGTCATCCTCAGGTACTTCCACAGGAAGCCCATCTGCGCTTTCATGCGATCCAGATCGTACTTGTCCAGCTCGGCCATGTAGTCAGGCCGCACCGCCTCCCAGACAGACTCCAGGTTGGCAGTCACCCAGAAATCATTAAGGATTTCTGGGAATTCCCGCAGCCGCTCGGCGGTCAGCGCGTATCCCAGCTCGTCATCACCCCGCACCCGGCGGAACGGATAGTCAGTGCTCAAGCTCAACGCGTAGTCCTGGTACTGGAACGTCGCCAGCTTTCGCGTCTCGTAGTAGCGCCGCCAGCGGCCGACCTTGGCCGGGTGTCCGGCGAGGTTCTGCGACACAAACCGGCGTACCTTGAGGCGAACCGGATGCATGGATTGCCCCGCCGCCTCCTTGTCGTATCCCATGGCGTTGACAAATGCCATGACAGCGAACTCGCGCCGATCCGCCAGGACCATATAGCCTTGGCCTCTCCTCACCTCCGCGCCATGCGCGAAACGTGCCGGCTCGACCACCATCCCGGAGCCGCCCGATCCAGCGCATCCGACGAGGGAAATTAACATCACACCGCAGAGCACCTCTTTAGCCATCAGTTGTCTCCCGATTCTCGCCACCATTCGCAAAGACTCTCCACAGTCGCCGTCACTTGCTCGCAACCACTATAGCCCGTCCTGGGCGGGCCTACAAGGCCCTCGTACATTGCACGGTTCTGTCACGTGCGTGGGCACACCGACGTTCTCGTTACCTTTTTGACTAAATCCCTCTGCCGCGACGTCCTCAAAATAGGATTGATTTCGTGCCCCGATTGCGATACACTCCTATCTGCCGCAGACGATGTGGCAGTTGGGGTGGTATTGTCGCACGCACCGCAAGGATTCTCGACACAATGAGCCGCAAGATGAATAGACATCGCCTGTCCGTTAGTGCAGGCATCCTCTGCGCAATGACCGCATGGTTGCTGATGCCGTACGATCCCACGTGGGGGGCAGAATCACCCCTCGATCCGGAAGATGCCGTCCGCATTCGACGCGTCAAGTCCGCAGGCCACGTCAGCCTGTTCATTGAGAACGGGGCGCCCTGCGAGGTAACGGTCACCCTGCGCGTCCTGACGAAGAACGCCAATGTCTCGCGTGTCAAACCTGAAACGGCCACCTACCCGCCTCTGTCGGAGACCGAGGCCGCGCGCATCTCCGCCAGCGATCCTCACAAGCGATGGAAATGGCGCTGCCGGTTCAACTGGGTCAAGGGCCGCCTGCGCACGCGACACAACCGGGGGGCGCTCTATCAACTGCCCTTCGAGAAAGGTCGATCCTATCACGTCGTCCAGGGATACCAGGGCGCCTCGACACACCACGGCCGGGACGAGTACGCCATTGACTTCGGCATGAGGAAGGGCACGCCCGTCTGCGCCGCGCGGGATGGCATCGTCGTCGATCTCAAGGAGTCCTCCAAGACGGGCGGCTCCGATGAGAAATACCGCAACATGTCCAACTTTGTCTCCATCGCCCACGCCGACGGCACGATCGCCGAGTACCACCATCTCCACTACCAGGGCGTGCTGGTCGAGATCGGCCAGCGGGTCGAAGCGGGCCAGCGTATTGCCATCTCGGGCAACACAGGCTACTCCACCGGGCCCCACTTGCACTTCGGCGTCTATTCGGCCGTCGACGGCTGGCACCGCCAGTCCCATCCCGTCACGTTCGCCACCCGCCAGGGCCTGGTCCGCGACCCCGTCGAGGGCCAAAGGTACACCGCCAGATAGTTGCCGCGCCTTGATTTGCCGTCAGCAGGTGATGACAACGCACCCCGTGGCCGTCAGCAAAGCCAGGACCACCGCGCCGACAAGTAACATCATCTTGGTTGTTTTCATCGGTCTGTCTCCCACATTGATGTTCTCATTAGCAGATGAGCGGCTCTACAACTGAAAAGGCCACGAGATAGTGGCCCGGTAACGCTGGTTTGGCTCAACGAACGCCGGTCCGCGGACGCCACAGGCGGATTTGCCGAGAAGGGCCTTGACGGCCACGCCATTTCGCCTATCCTTTAACTTTTCACGCCGTGGAAAGGAGTCGATCAAGTGCAGGGAAGGACATCCCCGGGCCAATTCGTTTTCGAGCCCACGCCGGCCGAGCCGATCGGCAGCGTGCTCTACGACGAACATCTCAAGCTCACGAGCAAGTCACGAATGAGCCCGTTCGCGGGTTACGTGATGCCCCTGTGGTACTCGTCGATCGCCGCCGAGCATCAGGCGGTGCGCGAAGCGGCCGGCCTGTTCGACTGCACGCACATGGGCGTGTTGGAAGTCTCAGGCCGCCAGGCGGCGCCGTTCCTCAACGCCGTGGCAACCAACGACATCGACCGGCTCAAGGTCGGCCGCGCCCAGTACAGCTACGTCCTCGACGCCGCCGGCAACGTGCTCGACGACATCATCGTCTACCGGCGCGACGACACCGATTTCATGGTCGTCGTCAACGCCGCCAACGAACCCAAGATCAAGGCCTATTTTGACAGTCTGCTCCACGGCAGGGCAGTCGTCGATGCCGCGGACCCCGCTCGCAAACTCGAATACGCGCCGAATATCCGTGACATGCGCCACCCGGCGCGTGGTAAGGATTGCCGCGTCGACCTCGCCCTTCAGGGCCCGGCTTCGAGCAAGGTGCTGGCCAAGCTGTCCACCGACCCGGACACGCCGGCACGCCTGGCCGACATGAAAGGTTTCGCGTTCTTCGAGGATCGCCTTGGGGGAGTCGAATGCCTGATCTCCACCACCGGTTACACCGGCGCCGGCGTCAGTTTCGAGCTGTTCGTCCATCCCGAGCAGGCGCCGCGCCTCTGGAACCGCATCCTGGAGGCAGGGCAATCGCGTGGTGTCCTGCCCTGTGGATTGGGCGCCCGTGACAGCCTGCGCATCGAAGCGGGCCTGCCGCTCTACGGGCACGAACTGGCCGGCCCGTTCAACATCTCGCCTTTCGAGGCGGGCTACGGCTGGGCCGTCAAGCTCGACAAGGAATTCTTCATCGGCCGGACCGAGATGGCGCGCATCGCCGAAAGCTACGACATGCAGGTGGCTCGCATCGAGCTGCCCGCGACCAAAGGCATTCGACCCGTCCGTCCCGGCGATCCGGTCCTGAGCGACCGCGGAGCCTGCATCGGCTGGATACTCAGCAGCGCCAAGGCGGACGAGAAGCAGATTGCCCTCGTCTACATGGAACGTGACGAGTCCGCAGTCGGCAGTAATGTGGGCGTGTACTACCTGGCGCGTAGCCCCAGCCAGATCCAGCAGGGCAGATGTGAACGAATGGACAAAGGACAGAAAGCACAGGCCGACCTGACCGGGACCGTCGTCGGCCGCTTCGCAAAGTTCTAGCAGGAGGCAGGAAGCATGGTTGCAGACGGATTGCTGTACACGAAGGATCACGAATGGATAAAGGTCGATGGGGATCTTGCCACCCTCGGCATCACCGACCATGCCCAGGAGCAGTTGGGCGAACTGGTGTTCGTCGAGCTGCCCGAAGTGGGCAAGGAATTCACCGTCCACAAGGAGATCGCTGTGGTGGAAAGCTCCAAGGCCGCCGGCGACGTCTACTGTCCCGTGGTCGGAAAGGTCACCGAGGTCAACGACGAACTCAATACACAGCCGGAGAAGGTCAACGAGGACTGCTACGGTGGCGGATGGATCTGCAAACTCCAGGTCACCGAAAAGACCGCCCTTGACGACCTCATGGACGCGACCCAGTACAAAGCCTACCTGGAGACACTCTAGGCCCACCGCTTCACAAGGGGGTGCAAGCCAATGCCCTTTATACCGCACACACCGCAACAGCAGCAGGAAATGCTCGACGCCATCGGCCTGACCATGGACGGCCTCTTCGCCGACATCCCCGCCAAGCTGATGCACAAATCGTTCGACTTGCCCGACGGCCTCAGCGAGCAGCAGGTCCGCAACCGCCTGGCCGATCTGGCCGGCAAGAACTCCGTCGATCTGACGCTCTTCCTCGGCGGAGGGTTCTACGACCACTTCATTCCCTCGGCCGTCTATTCCATCATCTCACGCAGTGAATTCTACACCGCCTACACGCCATACCAGCCCGAGCTGTCCCAGGGCACGCTCCAGGCCATCTACGAATACCAGTCCGCCATCTGCCGCCTCACCGACATGGAGGTCTCCAACGCCTCCCTCTACGACGGTGGCACTGCCATGTACGAGGCGATGATGATGGCTCTCCGCATCACCGGCCGCAACAAGGTCATCATCGACGACAGCGTCAACCCGATCTATCGCGTCATGATTCATTCTTACACGCAGAACCTCCAGATCGATCTGGAAGAGACGCACTGCAAGAACGGCCTGGCCAACCGCGCCCAGATCCGCGATCGCCTCGACGACAAGACCGCCGCCATCATCGTCCAGAACCCCAACTTCTTCGGCTGCATCGACGACTTCACCGATCTGGCCGAAGCCGCCCACAAGAAAGGCGCCTTGCTCGTCGTCTCCTGCTATCCCATCTCGCTGGGCATCCTCAAGACCCCCGGCTCCATGGGTGCCGACATTGTCACAGGCGAAGGCCAGAGCCTCGGCATGCCCATGTCCTTCGGCGGACCTTACCTCGGCTACATGGCCGCCCGCAAGCAACACGTCCGCCGCATGCCCGGCCGCGTCGTCGGCGAAACCACCGATCGCGAAGGCCGACGCGCCTTCGTCCTGACCCTCCAGGCCCGCGAGCAGCACATCCGTCGGGACAAGGCTACTTCAAACATCTGTTCCAACGAGGCACTCTGTGCCCTCACCGCACTGGTCTACCTCTCGCTGCTCGGCAAGGAAGGCCTCAAGGAAACGGCCCAACGCTGCGCCGACAAGGCCAGCTACGCCTACAAACGCCTCACCGCCATCCCCGGCGTCAAACCCCACTTCAAAGCCAAGTGGTTCTTCAACGAATTCGTCCTCGATCTGCCCTGTGAAGCCGCCGACGTCATCGCCACCTTGATCGAGCGTGGCTTCGCCGCCGGCTTCCCCCTAAGCCGATACTACAAGGGCATGGAAAACTCCATGCTGATCTGCGTCACCGAAAAACGCACCAAGCAAGAGATCGGCATGCTGGCCGAGGCCCTGGAGAGCGTCTTATGAAACTTCTCTTCGAAAAGAGCGTCCCCAACCGCCGCGGCGTCGTCCCGGGACCCAGCGACGTCCGCACCACGATCAACATCAACGACGACCTGCTCCGCGATGAGAGCGCCGCCTTGCCCGAGCTCAGCGAGCTGGACGTCATCCGCCACTTCACCGAACTGTCCCGCCGCAACTTTGGCGTCGATACCAACTTCTACCCCCTCGGCTCCTGCACCATGAAGTACAACCCCAAGGTCGCCGAGCGCATCGCCACCTACCCGGGCTTCGCCCACCTCCACCCGCTCCTGCCCCAACTGCGCATGGGCGGCATGCTCACCCAGGGCGCCCTGGCTATCCTCTACGACATGGACATGCTCCTCCGCGAGATCACCGGCATGGCCGGCTTCACCATGCAGCCCATGGCCGGCGCTCACGGCGAACTCACCGGCATGATGATCATGGCCGCCTACCACCGCGACAAGGGCAACAAGAAGACGATCATCCTCGCCCCCGACAGCGCCCACGGGACGAACCCCGCCAGCGCCGCCATTGCGGGCTATCGTGTCGTCTCCGTCCCGAGTGACGCCGACGGCGTCATGGACCTCGACGCCCTCAAGAGCGAGCTGAACGACGAAGTGGCCGGCATCATGTTGACTTGCCCCAACACCCTCGGCCTCTTCAACCCGCACATCCGCGAAATCTGCGACCTCATCCACGGCGTCGACGGCCTGGCCTACTATGACGGCGCCAATCTCAACGCCATCGTGGGCAAGGCCCGCCCGGGCGACTTCGGCTTCGACATCGTCCACCTCAACGCCCACAAGACCCTGGCTACCCCCCACGGCGGCGGCGGGCCCGGTGCCGGCCCCGTTGGCGTCGCCGAAAAACTCGTCCCCTTCCTGCCCGTCTCCATCGTCGTCAAGCGCGACGACGGAACCTACGCGCTGGAGTACAACCGCCCCAAGTCCATCGGCTACGTCGCGCCCTTCTATGGCAACTTCGGCATCATCCTCCGCGCCTACGTCTACGTCCTCATGCTCGGCAGGAAGGGCCTGGCTCGCGTCGCCGAGAACGCGGTCCTCAACGCCAACTACATCCGCAAGAAGCTCGCCGGCCACTACAAACCCGCCGTCGATACCGTCTGCAAGCACGAGTGCGTCTTCAGCACCACCGAGAAGATGGCCGCCAACGGCGTCCGCGCCCTCGACATCGCCAAGACCCTGATCGACCGCGGGTTCCACCCGCCCACCATCTACTTCCCCACCATCGTCAAAGAGGCGATGATGATCGAGCCCACCGAGACCGAGAGCAAAGAGACCCTCGACGCCTTCATCGACGCCATGATCGAAATCGCCGCACTGGCCGAGAAGGACCCCGACCAACTAAAAGCCGCTCCCGTCACCACCCCCGTCTCGCGCCCCAACGAAACCGCCGCCGCCAAAATGCTCAACATCGCCTCGCTCTGACGCGCGCCTCGGTCGCGGACGTCAGTTCGCCAGACGGGACAACGTCGGCTGGCTACGGTCTTCGTTCCGGTCGCCGAACGAATCCGTGCTACGCTACTCTGCCGCGCCCTTTTGGTCGCCCGTCTGGCATTCCGTCTGCCGCTCGACCCTGGGCCTTCTTCTCCCGCAGGTACCGCGATGTCTTCTTCGTCTTTCTATCCGTTCCCCCGCGCCTGTTGTAAGCGCGAATCCATCCATTCTCGAGTGACTACGCCCTTGGCCTCACACCTCTGCACGAGATCGCTGTGACTGACCAGTCCACCCATCTCGTTGTGAACCAGATTGTACCAGAGACACGCCGCCAGCCATTCTTTGACCGCCGTTGCCTCTTCGCCCAGACAAGCGTAAACCCGAAGGATGTTGTTTCTTGGATCGAAGCCAAGGTCGATGTGCCCGAGATCCAAAAGCAGGAATTGCAGGGGGATACGCATCAGCCACTTGTCCAGGCCCAGTGCATACCCAAACAGCAGATGACCCAGTCGTTGTTTCTCGGTTTGGGCCTTGCGTGTGGGAATGCTCAATCGGCCGGTTCCGATGCCGTGAATCCAGCCTTCAATGTAGCGAAATGTGTTGTGATGACAGTCGGACAGCGTCTGGACGCCGGCAGCAATGGCACAGCAGACCGCGTAGAGTTCTCTCTTGTCAGGCTCCTCAACTTTGTCGAGGGTCTTCTTATATTCCGGATTCCATTGGGGGTGAATCTTCGGCAGTCCGGCTAGGTCGGCGATCTCAGCGTCAAGACGGGGGCCGCGTCCGTTTTCATCAGAGAACAGATCCTTTCCCAAAGCCTCTATGTCCTTTGCCAATGCCTCCCTGTCCAGTAGTGTGG
>Ga0272442_10001373_pt1 | contig 37301 bp, 2 predicted proteins | sample SSMForm2O_FD_200262 | JGI IMG/M metagenome (GOLD analysis project Ga0272442, IMG submission 200262) | Marine sediment archaeal communities from Little Sippewissett salt marsh, Falmouth, MA, United States - SSM-Form-2O | ecosystem: Environmental > Aquatic > Marine > Wetlands > Sediment ... | reverse complement strand
GACGATCGCCGCGGCCATCGGCGCTTCCGGGGGTCAGGGCGGCGGCTTCTCCTTCGCCGGGGCCGGCGCCGGTTCGGGCAACACCATCACGAACACGGTCAAAGCGGCGATTCTCAACGGCAGCACGGTCACCACCACGGGCGCCGGCACCGTGACGCTGACCGCCACGGATACCTCCACCATCATCGCTGATGCCGGCGGCGCCGGGATTGCCGCAGCCGGCGGCCAGGGTGGCGGTGCATCCATCTCCTTTGGTGTTTCGATCGCCGACAATGAAATCGGCAATCAGGTGATGGCCATCATCGACGCCTCGACGGTCGACGCAGCAACTGACGTTACGCTGTCGGCGACTTCGTCGGGCAGCATTGACGCATTCACCTTCGGCGGGGCTGTCGCTGTCTCCGGAGGTGCGGGCGGCGGGCTCAGCGGTGCCGGTTCGGGCTCCGAGGCAAGCAATTCGATTCACAATACGGTCATCGCCTGCATCCGCAACGGGAGTTCCGTAACGACTGCCAATGCCGGATCGGTCAACCTCACCGCCACCGACTCCGCCACGATCACCGCCGATGCCGCAGGCGGCAGCGTATCCATTGCCGCCGGCGCAGGCGGGGCTGGAGCCATTTCTATCGGGGCCGCCATTGCCGACAATGACATTAACAATACGGTCAAAGCCTATATCGACAATGCAATGGTTTCCTCCGCCGGGCATATTCACCTCATAGCGGAATCCACCTCAACGATCGACGCCCTTTCCATTGCCGTTTCCATCTCGGCAGCCGTGGCCCCGGCCAGTTTGAGTTTCTCCGGGGGCGGCGCAGATTCCACCAACGACACGACCAGTCAGATTCTTGCGTACATCGACAACAACAGCATCGTAGCCGCCATGGAGACGGTTGGTTTGTCCGCAACGGATTCCTCCACGGCGACGGCCGATGTGGGCTCCGGGGCCCTCAATATTGGGGTAGTCGGGGCTTCCGTGGGTCTCTCGCTCTCCGACAATACAATTGATAATACCGTCAAGGCATACATAAATAATTCTTCCCTAAACGCGGGGGGCAACGTCAACATCAGCGCCGGATCGACAGGCGTGATCGATGCGCTGACCGTGGCCACGTCGGTGGCTATCAGCATCGGTGGAGCGGGTGCCGGTGGCGACGCAGACGCGAAGATCACCACCGACGTGGAAGCGTACGCGGGCAGCGGCGCGACGCTGACCGCGGGCCAGGACATTACGATCGAAGCGACCTCCAATTACAGCGCCACCGCCAATTCCTACGGTGTGGGCGTCGGAATGCTGGCTGTTGGAACGAGCCTGGCAACGGCCTCCGCCAACGGCCACATAGAAGCCCATATGGACGGCTCGGTGACCGAAGCGCGAAACCTGACCATTGAAGCAACGGCCTCTAACACAGCAAACGCGGACACCACCGCGGTGGCCGGCGGCATCCTCGCCGGCGCCGGAGCCGATTCCACAGCGGTCGTCAGCCCCGCCATTGCCGCCTATATCGGCGACGGTGGGAAAGTGATCCAGGCTACCGGATCCATCACGGTGAAATCTCGATCGGGACTGGATGCCGACTCCGATGCCCTGGGGGTCTTCGTCGCGGCCGGAGCGATAGGCATATCGATATCCGAAGCCCAGGTCGCTCCCATCATGGACACGTACATCGGCCGACAAGCCACCGTTGTTGCCGGCCAAAACATCGTCGTCCAATCACTGCATAACTGTGGAGCGGATGGCACGGCGCTCAACAAAGGCGCCACCGCCTATGCCAACGCTTCGGGTGGCGGTGTTCTCGCCGGCAGGGGCACCCTGGTGGACGCCTCCAGTGATCCGCAAATCAGCGCCTCCGTCGGAGACGGCGCCTTGATTGAAGCTACTGGAGGGAGCATCAGCATCACCTCCACATCGGCGCCCTGGGTTAAGGCGACTGGAACCGGCAAATCAGGCAGTGTCATCGGAGTGGGCGTCGTCGAGTCCAATGCCGATGTCATCAATCGCAACAGCGCCGCCATCGGGAAGAATGTGACGATCGCGGCGGGCCAGGACTTCATGCTGCTGGCGTATTCCTGCAACACGGCCGATGCCAGTGCCACGGGCGGCAGCGGCGGAGTTGTTGATCTCTCGGAGGCCGAAACGTCCGTTTCGGTCGAGGATCACACGACCGCCGAAATCGGGGACGGCTCGGAGATTACGGCTGCGGACTTGCTTGCGGTCGAAGCCCGGATGACGAGCACGGCAACCGCGGATTCCGAGGTTGACACCGGCGGGCTCGGCGCCAACGCAGACACCGATGCCAAGATGACATTCGAGGGCTTGACCACAACGACCATCGGCGCCGCCACGCTGCGAGCCGACGAGGTTCGCGTGCTCGCCCGGGTCACCGACTTGACGACCGGGATAGATACCGAAGCCATTGCCGACTCCGAGGCTAGCGCCCTGGGCGCGGACTCCGACGCTCGCACGACCATAACCACCACCACGACGGCCGCCGTTACGGTGGGAGACGGAGCAAGAATCGTCGGACTCGACGGGGTCAGCATTATCGCGCAGCATCAGAGACTGATGACGAAGTCGAATGCGCGGGCCGAGACGAACGGTCTGGGCGGAGATTCAGACGCGTCGGCTTCGAATACACTCACAGCCAACACACTCATCACTTCCAGCGCGGGGGCTGAGATCACGACCAAGAACTTGTGGGTCGCAGCCAGCGCGCCAAGCTCACCCACCTATTCCGCGACTGCTCGGAAAGCAGGCGCTGTCATCGACACGGGCGAGACTACGGCGAAGCGCACCTTGAACATGACTCGGGCCATCAACTTCGATGCGAAGGTCATTCTGCCGGGGGTAAGCCGGGAGTTGAGGATCACCGCCGACGACGGCACGGTAGTCGGACAGGGCGACATTGCGTTTACGCAAAACGCCGATGAGATCATCGTGAGTGATCTCCACAACACCAGCGCTCTGGGCGGTTCGATTAGGTTCCTGATTCCCGCTTCCGTCTACGAATCCCAGGCCACGGTGAATGCGTTCATCTCCGGAACACCCACCTTCGAGTTCTGGACCGGGTTCGAAAGTGTCACGATCGCGAACGAGTCGGACAAGGACCTTCGCATCAACGATATCGGTGTCCAGAACGAGGCGGGCCAAGTGACCCAGAACATCAGTGTGTTGGTGGGCGATCAATCGGCGTTTTCTCCGACCGTCACGAAAGTGCCGGGTGATACGCCGGTTGTGATCCGGAACACCGGCGCCTCGGACATCATCCTGGACGGTGTAATCGACAATTCCTATGGCACCACCCGGATTGAGACGGCAGGCGGGGATATCTTGAGTGGCCCGTCGGCGCGCGTCATGAGCACCGAGCTTACTCTCAGTGCGCCGGGGGGAGCTATTGGGACGAGCACGGATCCGATTCCGATCGATTCGACCCTGCTGAGGGCGGACGCCGAGAGTGACGTCCACATCAACCAAGTCGCCGGAGATCTGACCATCGATTCGGTCGGCTCTGTTACCGGGCAAGTGGTTCTCCGTGCCGCCGGCTCTATCCTGGATCAGGGCGGTGACGATACGGTTGACGTCGTCGCATCGACGATTGTGCTTTGCGCCGTGACCGGCGATATCGGCCTCGACGATGAACCGCTGGAGATCGACGCTTCCGCGGCAAGCTTGAACGCCTCGGCGCAAGGGGACATCGTCATCGTCGACGTTGGCGGAGGTCTGGGCATTGGCGAAGTGCTGTCGCTTGAGGGCAGCATCACGCTGTCTGTGCGAGATACCGAGGGCTCGGATGATGACCTGTACCTGGGGCCTGCCGCGCTGGTCCGGGCGGTCCAGGGAGCCGTGACCCTCCGAGCCGGAGACGACTTCACGGCCGAGGCCGGAAGCCTGATCGAGGCGGCGATGACGGTGAACATTATTGGTGACTTCGACGACGCTGATGGGGGCGTTGGCGCCACGCTCAACCTCTGGGGGGCTATCAGCGGTTCCTCCGTTCTGGTCGAGGGACGGGACGACGCGGATTGGGTCGGCATCGTCGGGGTTCAGAGTCCAACGACAATCGAGTTGGGTGGCGACGTGGACGTCATCAACGTCGGCAGCCACGCGACGGCGACGACCAACACGAACGGAACCCTTGCCGACATCGATGCGGCGCTCACCGTAAGCGGCCTCGACGACGGCGATACACTGAGCCTTGACGACACGGGCTCAGGTGGACCGCGCGGCGGCACGTTGAGCGCGACGGAGTTAACAGGCTTTGCGATGAGCGGCTCGATCGCCTACTCGGGCGTATCGAATCTCAATCTCAACCTCGGCTCGTTCACCGACGCGCTCTTCGTCACGAGCACCGACGCCGAAACAGTCACCACGGTCGATCTCGGTGGCGGCGCGGACGTGGCAGTGGTGTCCGATGCAGGTCAGGTCGATTCCGTCTCCGGGTTCGTGACGATCCTCGGCGGCGAGGAAGCGGATGTCCTCCTGATCGACGACAGCCTGGATTCCGATCCTGCCCAGGGAGTGCTCGATGTCGCAGCTCGTGTCAGCCTCACCGGATTTGGTATGGGAGCCCCTGACAACGCTACGCCCAACGACCAGAAAGGCATTCGCTACGCGGACATAGAGACCGTCTCCATCAAGCTCGGCTCAGGGGCGGACCAGCTCGCGATCGGAGGCTTCCAGGGGGCGACGACGATTGACCTGGGAGGGGCCGCTGATGCAGTCAGTGTGGGCCCGAATCTGTCGGGCATCTCGGATTCGCTCATGATACTCGGCGGTGCGGGGGCCGATGCGCTCTCGATCAACCCGGCGGTGGCAGCCAGTCTCACCTTGGGTCGCACGTCGGCGACGCAGGGGGTGATCACCGCCGCATCGGCCGGGGGGCCGATCGGATTCGAGGACGTTGACGCGCTGGTATTCAATTTGGCTGATACCGATGACCTGCTAATCATCAATGACACCGCCGCCCCCGTGACCGTCAATGCAAACGGCGGAGCGGATACGATTCTGGTTAAGACGGTCAGCCACCTGACCGACCTCAATCTCGGAGATGGCGACGACACCGCCGCGGTCCGGGGCGCGACGGCACCGATTGCGGTACACGCCCACGACGCGGCGGATGACGATGACAGACTATTCATCGATCTTTCCGCCGAAACGGCGGTCATTGACGGCGAAATCCGTGGCGGCGGGACCGACCCCACCGTTCCAGGATTCGACCCGGCCGTCGATGCCGTGGCAAATACGGGAGTCGTCTCCGTGACCGAGTCGGCCTTCATCACGGTTTCAGACGTCTATTTCGACGATGTCGAGAAGGTTACGGTGCTGCTGGGTCGGGGCAACGACATCTTTGACATCGATAGCCGCTTCGCCGATCCCGCGAACTCCGGTGCGCTCACGGATGCCTTCACCGATACGGTTGTCACCGTCGACGGCGGTGCAGGCGACGATGACGTCTGCGCGCTGGCCATCGCGTCTCAGGTCGACACCAATGTCAACGGGGGCGGCAACGAAGACGAGTTGTTCGTGCCCATCACCGGTTTCCCGGTGGCCGACAGCTTCACGCGTTTGAACGTCAATATTGAAACGCTCATCATCGACAACTCAAGTCACGGCCTGAACGCAGGCGACCAGGCGGTGGCCTGGACGCAGCAGGACGGCGACCTGTTGAAGGCTCGCGAGGTCGGTCAGCCGGCCAGCAGCAACTTTGACGTGATTTCGACGCAGGGAGCCGATGTCGTACGCATCCTGGGTAGCCAGCTCGACGACACGCTCGACGTCATCACGACTACCGGCGGAGACATCGTTGGGGTGATCGACGGGAACCGCATCGAGTTGCGCTCGGGACTGGACGTGATCGCTTTCGTCGACCTCGACCGCTTCCAGAATTTCGATGAGGTCATAGACTTTGCGGGCATGCCCACGACGACGAACCAGTACGTGGAAGACGGTTTCGTCGTCGAAGCGATCGATGACCTGGTGACCGTAACGGATCTGGACGTTCAGAACGCCACGCGACGCACGTTCGGCCTGGATGCGAGCATCAGCGCAGCCGCCGTCGCGGATCTGGACGACTCGTTCGTGCTCACCACCAACGACGACACCGCCTTCGCTCTGAACCAGATCAGCCTCGGATTCGTCGGCTCGGGCACGAGGATGGTGACGTTGACGGGCATCTCGATCAATGGCCAGACGGTGACCACCAGCGCCCCGCTGATTGTGACCGGCGACCAGGGCCTGATCGTCTTCGACACCGAGATCCCGTCCACCTTCACCGCCCTAAAGGCGCTCGTGATCGACGCCGACGGCGTTGTAGTCGACAACATCGTCGCTACCAAGATTCCAGAGCTCAGCGGCACCAGCGCCACCCCGACGGCGACGGTCCCCACGACGACGTTCGAGAGTGGCACGATCACTTTCCAGACAGACAACGGTTACTGGTACGGAACATACACATACTCGGGCGCGGATTGGACCTGGGAGTTCGCCGGCGACATCATGGTGGTCACCTTCCCGGGTAACGTCGTGTTTGAGAGCGGCGTTACCGTCAAGGCGTATGGGAGCCGCGGGTTATCACTGGTCGCTCTCAATGACGTGACGATCGAACCGGATGTCACCTTCGACCTTTCCGGCGTTGGCCAGACGCCCGGCGCCGGTGGGGGGCAAGGAGGTCTCGGCGCCCCAGGCGGCACCGGAGGGTATGGCGGCTCCGACGGAGGCGACGGTGCCCCCGGCGGGGATGCGTATAGAGACACACACAACCCAGCGGGCGGCACCGGCGCTGGTGGTGCGGCTCAGAACAGTACCGCGTTGCCCGGCAATTGGGGAGCGGGCTCGTCTGCGGGCGGCGGCGGTGGCGGCGGTGGCGGCAAAGCTGGCAGCGGCTTCTCCGGATCCGGCTGTGGCGGCGGCGGCGGCAACGGCGGTAACGGCGAGCCGGGCGGAATTGGCACTGTCGGTGGCGCGGGCCTCCCGGGGATCAACACGGGCAGCGATCCGGTTGCCGGCGGCGCTGGCGGGATCGGTGCCTTAAAAGGCACTGTCAGGGTCTATTCCAACGGGACGGTTATTCTGACGCTTCCTGGTTATGTTATGCCGTACTCTGGCAATCTGGACGATATTCCCACGACCGTATATTTCACGTTTGCCTTCTTGCCCGCCACTCTGACTGTTGAATCCGTAACAGGCGGCGTCGGAGGCAGTGGTGGCACCGGCGGCCGGGGCGGTGCATCAAACGAAGGTGCCGGCGAAGATGGTACTGCTGGTAGTGGTGGCACCGCCGGCGGCGCCGGCGTCGATGGGACCAATGGAACCAACTCTGGCAGCGGGCAAACGATCTCGGGTGGCACAGGCGGTTCAGGCGGCGGCAGCGGCGCTGGCGGCGGTCGCGGCGGCGGCGGCGGCGGTGGTGGCGGTGCCGGCGGTGATTATGAGTTCTTTGGAGGAACCTTGGGCGGCAAAGGTGGGGGTGGCGGCGGTCAGGGTGGCGCCGGTGCATACGGGGGCGCAGGCGGCGCAGGCGGTGGCGGTGGCGGAGCCTTCCAAATCATCGCCAACGGCCGGTTGATTGTCGAGAGCAGCGGAACCGACGGAGGGTTGTTCGCCAAGGGCGGTGACGGACAACCGGGTCACGATATGGTACCGGGAGCAAACGGTGGTGGTCCGACGCCTCCCACCGACGATGGTCTAGGAGGTCCCGATGGAGGTTTAGGTGGCAATGGCGGCACCGGTGGTGTCGGTGGCGATGGCGGCGACGGCGCCGGTGGTGCAGGTGGCACGGTCAAGCTCCAGGGCACGGTGATCAACGGCACCAATGTCATCGTCAGCACGGATGGCGGGAGTGGTGGCGGAGACGCGGCGGACGGAGGCATCGGCCGGTTCATCCTCGCCGGGGATGATATCTCTTTCAACGGTGCCGACAGGAATGCTGATGATACGAGTCCAATCGGCAACGTCACTGCGAACAACTCGACATTTGATGGGTCGGATGTTGGGTCGCAGATTCCCAACCCGTTCCTGTCGAACAACGGGGAGGTCGCGCGAATCGCCGGACTGAGCGGCGGGGCGGATGTGTTCGGCCTGCTCGAGGATGTGACTGCCGATAACTTCGATGATCTGACCTTTGATGCGGATGCACTGGCGGCCGTGGTACGGCTCGATAAGGTACCGGCGCCGCTGATCAACGATGCCAATAACGTCGATGATTATGACGGCTTCGATGTGGTCCTGTTCATCAACCTTACGGACGTTGCCCTTGCGATGCCAAAACTGAACGTCTTGCCGGAGGGCTCGGCGTCAACCACGTACAACCAGCTCGCCGTCCGGGGCCTCGACCCCCAGGCGACGATGGCCAAGATCGGACCCAACGAAGTCTGGGCGACGTTGATTCCGGCCGAGACGGTGGAGATCAACGCATCGTTGTTCGGTGACGAGGCCAAGGACGCGGCGGCACGGATCAGCACCGTCCTGGACGGGGTAGCATTGGTCGCGGGAGAGGGCAATGCCCAGTTGATCAAGGCCGTGCAGCCGGCGTCGAACATCGTTCCGGTCCAGGTGCCCGGCTTCGACGCGATCGCGGCCTCAGCCGACGGCACACGAGTCTACGGTGTCAATTCCGAAATGGGCGCACTGGTCGTCGCCAATGGCGACGGCTCGCAGCGGCAACTTGTCAAGGACGGCTTTGGGAGTGTGACAACCTTGGGCGGAGCCTCGGCTGTTGCTCTGTACGAGGACACTGCAGGCTCCAACGCATCGTTCCTGTACGTCGCTGCGCCTGCCGACGGCAGGTTGAATGTGTTCTCTTTCAACGACGCCACCGGAGAGGTCTCACTGAGTTCCAGCGTAAGCCTTCCCTCCGGATCGCTGGGCAGCCTGGCGATTACGAGCGGCGACGGAGAAGCTCTGTATTCCGCCGGACCGTCTCAGATCACTCGCTTTACGCGTGACGCGGCGACCGGCGCACTGACCGTTTCTGGGAATCCGCTACTCACCGGAGCAGACGACCTGGTGTTGAATGCCGACGACAGTGTTCTTCTTGCGGTCAACTCTACGGCCGGGACGCTGACCGCCTACAACGCGACCGACCTCGAAGAGCTGGACACTCTCGGGATCAGCGACGGGGCCGGCCTGGCCGGAGCGTCCGACGTTGCGATGGACGCCGATGGTTTCCTCTACGTCACTTCATCTACCTGCGACACGCTGTCGGTGCACACGTTCGACGCGCTATCCAACAGTCTGACTCACATCCAGACGCGCAGCAACGGCAGCGACGGCGTCCGTGGCATGACGGCGCCTTCCGACGTTGAAGTCTCGCCTGATGGCCAGTTCGTGCTGGTTACAGGACGAGACAGCAACGCTCTTGCCATCTTCCAGAAACGCCTGGTGTTCAACCCCAACACCTCTCTGTCAGAACCCAACGGTGACCTGATCTTCGTGCAGGTGTTGCGTGACAATGTTGCCGGCGTAGACGGGCTCGGCAGGCCAACGTCGATCTCGGTCACCGTGCTCGACGCAGGGACCCAGGACGAGACGCACGTCGCCTATGTGGGGACGCTCAACAGCGACGGGGACGCTGGTCTGGCGTCGTTCACGATTGCCCGGAACGTCCCCGAACCGCTGGAAACGGTGACCGAATTTGCGTTGATTGAGGGAATCGGCCTCCGGACCGCGGGCGGAGAGGATACTGTTTCGCTGGTTGCGGCGCCGGGTGCGGAGGTCGCTACCACGACGATCGCGACCGGGGACAACAACGACATTGTTACTCTGCTCGATCTGAGTGCCACGACGAAGGTGGTCCTGGGTGCCAACGACGACGAGGTTCAGATTCGGGCCGGGACACCCGGCGTCGAACTCTTGGTCTACGGCGACGATGACCAGGACCCGACCGTGAGCGGAAACGACACGATCAATGTTGAGGTAGTCGGCGCCGATTCGGCGACGGAAGTCTTCGGCGGACCGGCCCAGGACACGGTGCGGGTCTCGGGCGGCAACCTGCCCGACTCGGCGACCACGCTCGTCCACGGGGATGATCCGAACAACTCGCCGGGTGACACTCTCGTATTCGACCCGCAGGATATCGCTCCGGACCCGGCCAACCCAAATTATACGTGGACACCATCGGCCCCGGGCGAAGGCGCCATCGCGGTGAACGGCCAGGGCACGGTCGCCTACGATACCATCGAGGACCTGCAGATCATCTCCGCTCCCATCATCGTGTTCGAGGGTCTACCCTATGAAATCGCCGAAGGGGACAACATGACCCTTCTGGATGATGTGACCCTCCAGGTTAGTGTTACGCCGCTGGGAGAGAAGAAGGAACTGAGCGAGAGCGAACCGGTAGCCTGGGACATCGACGGCGATGGCATCTTCGCCGAGGGCACGGGCGAGCTTTTGGAGCTGACCTGGGCGCAGTTGGTTGACTTCGGACTGGGCGACGACGGGACCTATCAGATCGGTGCGACCGCGACGAACGAAGACGGATTCACCGCGCAGGCATTCACCACCCTGACGATTTCCAATACGCCGCCCACCGTCACAATCCCGCCCGTCGAGTCCGCATCCGTTGCGGTACCGGTCGAAATATCCTTCTCCGCCACCGATCCCGGGACGGATCGGGTCATTGAATGGTGGATCGATTGGGGTGACGACACACCGGTTGAGGTCTTGGGCAGCGGTGCTGTTTCCGCACAGCACGTCTACGACAAGCCCCGCACGGTCACCGTTCAAGTGGGAGCCGTAGACGAAGATACCGATCCATCACCTGAAGCAACGGTCAAGGACCTGCCGCACGGCAGTATCGGCATCGATGTCAGCCTCCGCGAGGATGACATTAGTGCGGGTGGCCCGTATACGATCGCCGAGGGCGAAGGGGTCCTGCTTTCGGCCAGCGCCGCCGGTACACCGATCGCATTTGAGTGGGACCTCAATGACGATGGAGTCTTCGGCGATGCGACAGGCGAGAGTGTCTGGGTCGAATGGGAAGACCTCGAACCGTTCCTCCCGAATCTGATCGCGAGTACTGTCATCGTCCCGATCGAGGTCCAGGTATTCTACGAGTCGGAAGCGCCGCCCGCCGGCTCTTCCACAACGACGCTGACGGTTCTCAATACACCGCCGACGGCCACACTGAGCAACAGTGGGCCGGTGGACGAAGGCAGCAGTCTCGCCACGACCACGGTTTCGTTCGGGGATGTATATGATCCCTCAGCAGCCGACACGGCGGATGGGTTCCATTACTACTACGATTTTGACAACGATGGCATCTTAGACAATGCCCCGGATGAGGCATCAGTTGTGATGCCGGCCCAGCTTCTGGCCGATGACGGCACACGCACGATTCGAGCTATGATCGTCGATAAGGATGGCGGGACAACCGAGTTGTTCACAGACATCATCGTTGAGGAGGTTCTGCCGGAGCTGATTCTAACCGGCGCGGCCAGCATCGCGGAGGGAGCAACCTATACCCTGTCTCTTGATTCGTACGACCCTGGGGCTGACACGATTACCAAGTGGTTCGTCGATTGGGGTGACGGCGTTGTGGAAGCCTTCGGTCCTGGGCTGCAGTCGGCGCAACACGAATTCCTCGATGAAGGGGTTCGAACGATCTCGGTGACGGCGTTGGATGAAGACGGCGTCTATCTCGAGACTCTGTCGGTTGCGGTGGACAACGCGCCGCCGGAACTGTCGGTCCCGGTTAGCTTGCCGGACATCGTCGAGAACGGGTTTGCGATTCTGAACGCAGGCATCATGGATCCAGGCGCCTTGGATGCCTTTGTTCTGGAGGTTCACTGGGGCGATGGTTCGCAAGAATGGTTCGACCTGGGGGCCGGTACGACGGACGTTGCACTGGCACACCAGTACATAGAGGACGGCAGCTATGTGATCGAAGTGTGGCTGTCCGATGACGACGGGGGAGAGGACTTCGCTGGTACGAGTGTTACGGTAACCAATGCAGCGCCGGTGGTCAGCAGTCTCGCCCTGGCAAACGCCGTGGTAGGCGAAAGCGGGCTCGTGAGCATAGCCGGTAGTATAGCGGATGACGGCCTGCTGGACACCCATACGGTCTCGATCACATGGGGAGACGGCGGCACGTCGGCTGCGACGGTAGACCCGGTGGCGCGAACATTCAGTGCAACGCACCAGTACGTCGATGATGATCCGACCGACACCGCGTGGGATGATTATGCCATCCAGGCACAGGTATGGGACGACGACGGCGGAACGGGAGAAGCCAGCACGACCGTGACGGTGATGAACATGCCGCCGATTGTAACGGCGCTGCAGGTGAACGAGGCGAACGAGGACGGCTGGGTGGCTCTAAGCGGTGCCTTCGTTGACGTGGGCATCGAGGACGTGCATACCGTCACGATTGACTGGAGTGACGGCACGACGTCCGAGGCGATGGTGGATGAGGAAACCTGCACCTTCAGCGCAACGCATCAGTATGCGGGCAGCCGCAACGGACCCGCAGGCAGCTACTTCATCATAGCGACCGTCACGGATGACGACGGCGGTCAGGATACAGCAAGCGCTGCCGTCGTGAATGAGGGAGCAGTGGCGACGAATCGGGGCGCCATCCCGGGTGGGGAGGCAGTCTCGTTGACGACGTCGGTGGGCGACGTGGTGGACAATGGCGACGGGACCTGGAGTTGGTCCTTTGAGAGCACGGACGGTCCGGACGAAAGCCAGGCGGTGATCATCACCGCTGTGGACGGCGAGGGCCGTGAATCCATCACTGTATTTGACCTGGTGGTAAACAACGTGGCGCCACAATGCGCGTCCGGCCCGGATGAGACGCTCTTGCCTCCGGCCCAGGGTTTCTTCAGTCGCGGGATCATGCTGATCGATCCGGGCGCGGAAGAGCGCGGATTCGAGCTGGATGCGGTCGGTGCCCTTGTGGGTCCGGTCGACGGCATGCCGTGGTTCCCGTCTGTGTTGACGAGCAACCACACGGATGTCGGAGACGATACCTTCACCGGCCCGCCCGATGACGTGACATTCGATCTGAGGGGCGATTCCTGGGTGACTTTCAGCTTCGACGGGCACGAGATCTACGATCTGGACGGCGGCGACTTCAATGTCTACGAAAGAGATTTGGGAACCGCGGACTTCGAGGACATCCGGGTCTATGTGAGCGAGGACGGTTCGTCCTGGATCGACGTAACGGACACGGAAGGGCCGGCCCTGACGATTCCCGGGGGTGAAGCCCACGGCGACCCCGAGTTTGCGCGTTCCTACGACATATCGGACAGCTCGCTGGATTCGGTTCGATATGTCCGGGTCAACGGAATCGACGACGCCTGGAGCGGCACGGTTAACTTCGGGGACTCGAGCGGGGATCAGGATCTCGCGATCGACCGGTTCACTAAGACCTTCGACCTGATTCACACCTACACTGCGGAGGGCAGCTACGAGGTCAGCGTAACGATTCAAGACGAGGACGGCGCAAGCTGTAGCGACAGCTTCTGGGTCGAGGTTATCTTGAACACCCCACCGATTGCAGATGCCGGCGGGCCGTATTCCGTGCCGGAAGGCGGCACGGTCCAGCTCGACGCCTCCCAGTCCTGGGATGCCGAGCAGGAGGCCGCCACGCTGGTGTATCAGTGGGACCTGGATCAGGACGGTATCTTCGGCGAGACGGGTGTGGATGCCGCACGGGGCGACGAGGTTGGCATGCATCCGACGTTCTCGGCCGTCGGCCTGGACGGCCCGAGCTCCGTGGCCGCAGAGTTGCGTGTAACGGACGAGTATGGCGAAACTGTGATGGATGCGACCATCATTGAGCTCACCAACGTGGCGCCTACCCTCGCAATCGCCGGAGCTGGTGAAGTGGACGAAGGGGCGGCCTACACGCTGGAGCTGGCTGCCAGCGATCCCGGCGATGACACGATCAGTTCGTGGCAGATCGACTGGGGCGATGGGCCGGCCGAGACGGTCGCCGGGAATCCGAGCTCGGTACAGCACACGTACGCAGATGGACCCGCTACACACGCCATCTCCGCGACGGCGTCAGATGAGGATGGGAGCTATATTTGCCCGCACACCGTGGTTGTTGCGGTCCACAACGTTGCTCCGACCATCGACCTCAGCGGTGCGGCCGAGGTGAACGAAGGGGCAGAGTATATTCTCGCGTTCGGCGCCCCCGTCGATCCCGGAGACGACACGGTCACCGAGTGCGTTGTCCACTGGGGTGATGGCTGGATCGACGTCTATCCAGCCGGCGGTGAAGCCTCGCATACCTATGATGACGGGCCGGCCGACTATACCATCACAGTCGATCTGCTTGACGAGGACGGTGTGCATGAGGCAGCCGGCACGCTCTCTGTCCACGTTGCCAATGTGGCGCCGAGTGTGACCGCAGACAATCCGACCGTCATCTCGGACGAAGGCCAAACGGCGGCCAACACCGGCACCTTTGGCGATCCAGGAGAGGATGTGGTCACGCTTTCCGCGTCGGTTGGCACGATTACAGACGGCGGTGATGGGACGTGGGCGTGGTCGTTCACCGCCGGTGATGGTCCGGACCAGGGTCAGACGGTGACCGTTGTGGCCACGGATAGTGACGGGGCATCTACGAGTACGACCTTCGAGCTCGTCGTAAACAACGTCGCGCCGACGGCCACGATCGAGTCGATGGCACAGCCCAACGCAACGATTGTGCTGCCCGTCGTTCATACGCTGACGTTCACCGGCAGCTTCACGGACCCCGGCTGGCTGGATACGCACACGGTCAGTTGGGACTTTGGCGATGGGACCGTCGCGGCTGGCGCGGTCACGGAGGAGAACGACCAGCCGGATGCCACGGGCCAGTCCGTTATCAGTCATGTATACTCTCAGCCGGGGACGTACGCTGTAACCATGACCGTATGGGACGATGATGGCGGTGCCGGAACAAGCCAGACGTGGATCGTCGAGGTTCTCACTGCCCAGCAGGCGACCGAGGCCCTCGACCAGTACATCCAGGAGCTGCCCCAGGAGGCCTTTGACAAGAACGAAGGCCAGCGCAAGAACGCCCTCCACAACAAACTAATGGCGACGGCCCAATTGATCGAGGCCGAAGAATACGAGTGCGCCATGAGCAAACTCGTTCACGACGTCCGAGCCAAGGCTGACGGGACGGTCGATGGCACACCGGAGAATGACTGGATCATTGACCCGCTGGCCCAGTTGGACCTCTGCTCGATGATCGATGATCTCATCGCTTATCTCATGGTTGTAGCCGGTTGACCTTGACCCTTTCGGTCGTGAGCTCGTCTCACAAGGCGTGTGTTTGTCGCACGAGCGTTGGCCGGCGCGCGTCGGAATTCTGGAATTTTGGGGGTATGCGATTCCCGGCAGGCGGGCTCCTGACATGTGCCTTTTGCCTCGCCGGGAGGTCACGTTCCGCCTTCAGGGGCACCTGCGAGGGACCGGGCGTCCCGTTCTTCGCGGGTTTGCCGCCAGAAATACTTGCGGTTTCTTTTCCAAACGAATATGCTGGCAGGGCAGGATGCATGCAACGGACTCGCCGGTCTGGAAGGATGCCCGCCGATAGTCTCGTTGCCGGTGGATGATTGCTACTGTGCGAAGACGCCGCGTTTTCGCGGAAGGCTGTACTTTTTGTTCCTACTGTCAGGGGAGAACGCAATGGACCATCCTAACGAAACAAGCCAGGAGTTCGCCGACCATGAGCCGCCGGAGAAGACGATTGAGGAGCAGGGGCGCGATCAGACGGGGCAGAAGCGAATCCGCGTTCGCATTGATGAGAGGAATCTTCAGAGCAGCTATGTAAGTGGCTTTCGCCCCACCATGACGGCCGAGGAAGTCATTTTGGATTTTGGTCTGAATATGGTCCGGCCGACCGGGCAAAAGGAAGATCCGTTCGAACTTGTCTTTCAGGCCAACAACCGCCTTATCATGAGTTATTATTCGGCCAAGCGATTGGCCATCGCGCTGGCCCAGGTAGTGCGAAGGTTTGAGCAACAATTCGGAGAGCTCGAACTCAGCGCCGCCAAGCGACGGAAGGACCAACAGCCGTAAGTGGCCGACAGGGTAAGATATCCAAAGTAGGGCGGTATCGCTCGATAAGTGATTGTTCCGTTTTAACAGGATTGTCTCTGTTGTCGCGCGCATTGCAAGTCGGGGCGGTTTGCACAAGGTTGTAGCGACTTTGCTCCCGTCTTGCGGCAGTCAGATTCTGCGGGCCGCGCGGGCCAGGCTCGTCGGTTGCACGGCGACGAGCTTTGCGGCCCGGGCCCGTCGGCACCAAAGGGGGGAGGGCCCCCCTCGGGCGAGGTTTTTGACCCCACGGTTCCATCACCGTGTGTGTGGGCCGGGATCGGGAGCCGTGGAATGTGGTCGAGTCTTTGTAATAGAACGACTTGTGGGTTTTCTGCATGCGTGTGAACGGGGCTGTGATTGCCAGAGAAAAAGTCAAAAATACGTATTTTCCACAATAGACAAATCGCCATATAACGTGTTAGTATTACAGGTCTTTCTGCCTCGCGGTTCATGTACGAGACATGTTTGAGGCGGTCGAGTGGGGTCTGATGGAGGTCGGTCGCGTGCAGGACGGCACATCATTTCTGGGATTCGCTTCCAGGCAGCGCCCAGGCTCCACCAGGACAGTACGATTTCCAGGCTATGTGCGGCGTCGGCTTGCGCCCGCGCCGTTGCGCTGCTGAAGACGTGGACGACATCAATGTCCCTTCGCGTCATCAGGGCGGTCATATTACAATTCGATGTGGTTGGCTTCGGTACGAATGCCACTTAAGGAGGTGCGGGAATGGGCGCACTTAGAATGCTCCGGAGACGCATGCGAAAGGAAAGTCCTGCGCGCGAACGCCAAATGGCCCCGGCCCTGGAGCTGTTAGAGCCCAGGCTGCTGTTATCGGCCGACTTAGCCACGGCCGCCGGCGTACTGTCGAGCGGGTTAAGCGCGTTCGATAACCGGCTGGATGCGTTTGTCGATGTCAGCAACTACCCGACTGAGCTGAACACCCGTCTGCCATTGGTGGTGCGCAACGAGGGTGCCGACATTCTCGATTACCATAGTGTCGCTCCCACCATTCGGGACGTGCTCTACGTCGACGTCGATATCAATCGCGACGGATACGTCGGAACCAATCCCGATGTGTCCCTTCCTGGGGGGCTGACCGATGCTGAGACCGACCTTGACGCCCTGGACGGCAACAGCGACGGCAAAGTCGATATTCTGGAATTCCTCCAAGGCAACTTCTTCGATCCGATCGCGACGCATCTTTCGGGTAGCCCGAACAGCACGGACTTCGTAGACAATGTGCTGGTGGGCGCGGAAGCCGGCTTGGAGGACGGCTTGACGTACCAAGTGGAGTCGATTGATTATTATGCGCCGGCGCGGTGGATCGACCTGAATATCACCAACGTGAGCGACACAACTGATGACAACCAGGTCAGCTTCGACCTGGATTTCAGTCTCACACTCCGCAACGAGCTGGCCCTGGATCTCGGCACGGTGGCCGAAGATTTAGGCATTGCCTTCCCGGACACCAATCTCATCGTCGATGCGACCCTCGACTTCGAGGTCGAATTCGGCGTCCTCACCTCCGGCGAGACCCCGACGGCCGACGATTTCTTCCTCGATTTCAACCAGACCAGCGGCGACGACCTGACGCTGAAGGTCGATGGGAGTATTGGGACACTCGATTCAGACGTAAACATCGGCTTCCTCGGCACCAAGGTCAGCGGCGGTTCCGTCACGCTCACCGCCAATCTCAGCGGCGACGTGGATGACCCAACCACGCCTACGACCCTCGGGTTTGCCGAATGGCAGTTCGGCAACCCCCCCTCCCCCAGCGGTGTCATCACAGCCGCGAATGACCCCGGTGTGTACGTGCTCTCAGAGACCGCTGAATTCATCGTTCGCATTGGCGACAGCGACGCCGTAACGGTCAAGGTCACTCCGGGCCTAACGACGGGGAACACCACAGCGACCCAACTTGCCAATAGCGTTGACCAGGCCATCATCAATGCCGGATTAGGCGATGTTATCGATGCCGACTCCTGGGGCAACAAGGTCAGGCTCTCGGTGGTAAGCTATAACTTCACGGATCTGGGCTTTGCCAGTAATGAGCTTATTCTGGACGGCACTGGGCAGACGGCCGGCTCTGCGCCGACGCTGAGCACACCGGTTACATTTGTACTGTCGGTGGACCACGGCAAACCCACTTTGATATCGGTACCGGGGGGTACGGCAACGGACACGGTAGGTAAGCTGGTAGGCGAACTGAACACCGCCTTGAGCGGTACCGGCGTCACGGCCAGTAACAGCGGAGGTAAAATCCGTCTTGACCCCGGCAGCCATCACGTGCAAGTGTCGAACGATCTCACGTTTGACTCCAAGCTCACGACTGCCGATCTGGGCAAGCCCATCACGACTCTCATACCGACGCTGAGCACGTCGGGCTCATCGTTCGGGGTCACCTTGCCTATCGAGAAGACGGGCAGTGGGCTCGTCGGCGGGCTGGTGCCCGTTGCCGGGTCTCCGGCCATCTCCTTTCCCGCTGCCAGCGATCCATTCGGTCTCACAGCCCCGACTGCGGATGTCGACGGGAACATCCGTTTCGACTTTGCCGTGGATATTGTCGGGGTGACCGCTGACGACAGGCAGGACATACTAAATTTCACGAACATCAGCGCCTCGAACGTGGTCGGTTTGCTGCGACAGCTCGGCAACTGGCTGGACAACGCCCGCCAGACGGACTCTTTTGCGGCGCTCGACATCCCGTTGGCTGATGCCGACCTGAGCGATCTGCTCGATTTCGAGAACATGGTGACCGATGAGCTCCTTGCGGACGGCAAGCTGATTACCGCCAACAACGATCCGAGTTTCGCGACCGCCCAGGCCCTGGCGGCGACGCTGGGCGCGGTCAGCTACAACGCCTCGCTGGACGAACTGACCTACACCGTCAACCTCAGCCACGCGGTCGATTCACAGACGGTTCCCATCGATTTCAGTCTCGACCTCTCGCCCCTGCTCGACATCAGCAGCAACAGCCAGGTCCGCCTCACCGCCGATGCCGGCCTGACGGCCACATTGGGACTCTACCTCGGAGATCTGGGCGGCAGTGGGTTGACCGGCGCTACGACGCTTGCCTCGCTCGGCATCGACATGGCCGAGATCGAGGCGGGCCCGGCCGTCACGGCCGTCAACGCCCCTCGCATCATCTACGGCAGACTCACCAATGATGCAACCTTTGATATCGCCATCGGCGGAAAAGACTACAGAGTCACTGTTTACGCCAGTGATCCGGATGATGGAGGACCCCTTACGGGGACTGACGAGAATACGACGCTTGCCCACCTCGTCTCGGACATCCAGAATGCTCTTCAGAATGCGTATAACCTTACCGATGCGGTCTCAGCCAATTTATCCGGGCAGATCACGGTTTCGAATCCAAGCAACACCAACCTCATCCGACTGAGTGCTGCCTCGACCTTCACATTGACAGCCGAGGCAGGAGACCCTGCGGTCAACGAGCTGGGATTCAAGGCCGAGCATGTGGCCGAAGGAAGCGGGACGTACACCGTCACCACGACCAAGGATGTACCTCGTTTAGTCGGCCAACTTACAGCCGATACGACGTTTGATATCGTCATCGGCGGCACGCACTACACGGTCACTATCGAGGCCGGCGCCACGGACGCCAACAGAACCGTCATTGATGTCATCAATGACCTCACGCGTGCGTTGAAGACGCCATCGCTGGTATCCGGCGCGGTCACAGCCGTTTCTCTCGCCGGCAATGCAGATTTCAGCATCAGCATCAATGGCGCAACGGCAGTCCCCGTCCAAGTGCGAGCCGACGATACGGACGGGACGGCATTCGTTGCCTTCGACGGCGCCAGTGCCGTTGATCCGACGGAGGACACAATTACCCTCGCCTCCCACCGGTTCATCACCGGCGACAAGGTCAAGTACACCGATGGTAACGACACGACTATCGGCGGTCTGATCAACGATACGTTCTACTATGTCATCGTGGTGGATGGCGCGACGATAAAGCTGGCGGAGACAGAGGATGACGCGAATTCCAACACGCCTATAGACCTCCTCTCAGACGGCTCGGGCGCCAACCACCGTCTGACGGATGCGGCCAACGCCGATTTTGACGACCTGATCGCCGACATCAACCGGGCTTTCATCGGGACGGCCCTCGAAGGTCTGATTGTGGCGCAAGATTACGAGTGGCCGAGGGCGACGGCGACGACTCCCGCCACGCACCATGTCAGGCTCAAGGCGGCAGATAGCTCCGTCGTGAAATTCGAATTGACGGTAGCCGGTACAAATCCCGCGGCCACCGTTCTGATGCTGCCTGCCGGGGCCCATCTCTACGCGAACCTTAGTGACACCATTGAGGCCACCTCGCAGGGAGACCGTCTGGTTCTGAGGGCCTACGCCGACACCCTGTCTTTCCATGGAGCCGATGACGTCAACGTCAGCGACGATACAATCACCATCAACAATCACGGTCTCGTCACGGGCCGTGCCGTTACATACGACGCTGCTGGCGGTACCGCCATCAATCCTCTAAGCGAGAGCCCCACTCATTACTACGTGATCGTCGAAGATGCTGACACCATTAAGCTGGCGGCGTCAGAAGCCGATGCCCTCGCTGGGACGGCTATTGTCCTGACGGTGGCGGGCGATGGGGCCGACCACCAGTTGACGGCCGCAGCGATCTCGGCGTTCGATGTCGATGGCACGTCGGCATCGCAGCTTGGGTTCGATTCGTCCGTGCAACCGGCCAACAAAGACGACCTGGTCATTTGGCTCAGTGACTCCTCGGTAAACGGAGGCAAAGGCTATTATACTGTTAACCTCGACGGAGCCACTCAAATCTCCGACTTGATCGGTGTGGCCGGTAAGATTGCGGTCCAGACGGGCGGAAAGGTGCTTGCCGAGATCGATCCCGACAGCGAGACCGGCTTGCGCCTGAAGGATACCACCTTCCCGGATCCACCGACTTCGACTTTACCGCTTTTCCGGGTCGAGGCGACGAACGCCTCGCCAGCCGCCATTCGCCTGGGGATTCTGGCGGCAGATCCCGTCGGCGATCTCGATGATGACGGCGATGTCGATGCCGAGGACGGCGACGGTTACATCGATGGAGCTCCCTTGACCGGCGCGGACGTGGCGGAGCGGTTCTTTATAAAGGACAGTCCGAAACTGTCGGCTTCTTTCAAACTCAGCACGCCCGCGACGAGCTTCAGCAATCTGGCGACCCACGCTTCCAACCACAAGGTGGTCATTCATGACGATTTCACGCCCGACCTCGTCGGCCAATATCTGGACATCACCGGCGGTACCAACTTCAATACCGGCCGGTACAAGATCGTCAACGTCCAGGGCAACGAGGCGACGCTCGACGCCGATGTTTGGACGGCAAGCAGTACGAACGGCACCGGCGAGATCAAGGGCGTTCAGGCCTCTACTTCCTTCGGCTTCGTCGGGGTCGACCTGATCGGCACCGGAAGTCTCTCGAGCAAGATCATTTCTGCGAAACTTGTAGAGCCGGCGGGCACGCCGGCTGACGGGCGGATCTATCTTTCCGAGATGCTGGAGGATCTCAGCCGCGTCGGCGAGTTTGTCGATACGCCGACCTTCAGCGGTTCCGGAAGCCTTGGAAGCCTTACATTGGAGGCCAGGCTCGATCCGGACCTGTCTCTCATTAGCCTGGGAACCACGCCGCAGTTCACCATCACGGTCAACGACATGGGCAATCCCTTTGCTGATCCCGTGACGCTTCCTGATATCAGCGTTTCGGGAACGGATTTAGGGAACCTGGTCAAGTTCGAGGATATCACCTTCAGCAATATCCTCGACGCGCTGGAAGCCCTCAATACCTTCCTCAGCGGGATCGAGGGTCTGGAATTCCTGAGCAAGGACATTCCGCTGATCAACATGAGCGTCAATGACCTGCTGAGTCTGGCGGACAAGTTTACCACCGCCCTGGACGAGGTAAAGGACGATTCGGCCGGTACCATTCAGTCGTTGCAAGCGAAGCTGAGAAACGCTTTCGGCCTGCCTGCCGACGGGAGCGGTCCCTTTGACATCGGGCTGAACCTGGACGGAGATCTCCTCAAGTTCGAGCTGGATCTCGGGCTTGGTTTCAACCGGTCGCTCGGCGTGGAGATTCCCGACTTTCTCAATCTGCTGAATCTTGGCATTCCCGGTTTGGATGGGCTGATCGATCTGTCCGGCTCGGCCAATTTGAACGCCTCCGGCTCGCTGGTGGCGAATCTCGATTTCGGCGTAGACCTTGGCGTTAGCGATCTCACGAACCTGGGCGACGTGTACGTGTACGATACGACGGGGGTGGAGGCCAGCATTTCCGCCAGTGGATCGGATCTGAGTTTCTGGGCGTCCCTGGGGCCGTTCGGCCTGTTTATCCAGAGCCATCCGGACTTTGCCAGCCAGATCGCGATCAGTGGGACCTTCTCGGCCGGAGTGGAGGATTCGGCCAATAGCGGAACCAAGGCGCCGATCGCCGATGTGCTGTTTACCTCAGGCGGCTTCGACATCTCCACCACTGGCACCATCGGCGGCACTCTGCCCGTCTACTTCCCCACAGAATCCGCCTACCTCGGCAACATTACCTTGACCGACGAAACCCTGGATCCCTTGAAGCCCGGGCAGCTTAAAAACATTGGCAATTTTGTGTTCATCACCAGCAGCAGCCAATCTGCACCTGCCGATTCCATCGTCCTGAATGCGGCGGATGTGATCGAGGGGATCAAGAACTTTGATTTTGCCGGCCAGTTCAACCTGTTCGACAACATCCTTTTGGCCGTCGACGGCATCGACATGTTCCTGGAAGGCGTGCAGTACCTGCTGGACACGCAGGTCTTCGGCGTGCTGAGCCTGCCGCTGATCGGGGATGCCATGTCCGAAGGGGCCGGCTTCATCGAAGACGTTCGGGATGACTTCATCGCACCGCTTCGCAATTTCATTGAAACGGTCGAAGATGCGGCCAAGGATTTTTCCGAGGCAGACAAGAATCTCGTCTCCAAGTACATCTATCAACTCCTTGGCGCCCCGGGCCTGGACATTCTCCAGACCACCGGCAATGTACCGAGCGGCGCTGATTTCCAGGGATACTACACCGGCGATCTCATCGGACTGACGACCAACTTCGATAAATACCTGGATCCGCAGGATACGAGCGTTGAGTTGGACCAGACCTATATCCAGTGGAACCTGACGATGGGGGACACCTACGACTTTGGCACCGACATTGGATTTGACGTGGGGATTCCGGGCCTGGGTCTCGAAGCCGACGGGGACGTCAGCGTCACCATCCAGTGGGACCTGGATCTCGGCTTCGGCATCAGCTTCCAGGACGGCTTCTATCTGGATGTTTCGGACTCGAACGAGCTGACGGCCTGCATTGAGGTCAGCCTGGACGATAGCACACTCGCCGGCACGCTCGGCTTCCTCCAGCTCAGCGCCACGGTGAATCCCGCCACGGATTTAGGCGTAGCTCTTGCCATCGACATCGGGGAAAAGGACGCCACCGGCGCCGATGCCGAAAAGCTCAGCTTCACCGAGCTCGGGCGGATCGATTTGGACGCGGGGATTGCGGCCGCAGCCAATATCGATCTCGGGCTGGACCTGCAACTCAGCGAGGACGTCGTCGGGGCCGGCGCCGCCGCCGGGTTCCCCAGCGTGGGCGCCGACTTTGTTCTGAACTGGGGAATCGGCACCTATAACTTCTCCAATTGTGAGGAGAGTACCTTCGTTTCGTTCAGCAACATCGGCAATGCGATCACGGACGGCCTGACGCTGGTCGAATTTCAGAACATCACGCTCGATCTCGGGTCCTATGTCAGCGATGTGTTGGGCCCCATCGTAGAAAATGTGCAGGAATACACCGAGCCGATCCAGCCGCTGATCGATTTCATCACGACGCCGTTTCCCGTGCTTAGTGACTTCGGCCTCAACATCACACCGCTTGATCTGGCTGCCGCCTACGGCCAGATCGATCCCGGCTTGATCTATGCAATTGCCGACATTATCACGCTGATCAACTCCATTCCGGATCCGGACGAAGTCGGCTCTCTGCAGCTTAACTTCGGCAACATGACGCTCTATGATAACGATGGAGTCGGCACAGACTTCACGGGGATCGATCTGTCGGATCCGAACCTGGACCTGGGGACCGCTTTCGATACGATCAAGACAAACGCCGCCGATCTTCTTACGGGCGTCTTCGGTGACAACTGGTTCGGCGATACGCTCGGCACCCTGGCCGGCGAAGCCGCCGACATCATGAAGGACCTGACCAGCGAGGCCGCCGAAACCAACCCCTGGGCCTTCCCCATTCTGGAGGACCCGATGCAGGTCTTTGGCTTGCTCATGGGGCGTCCGGCGGTGCTTGTGACCTATGACATGCCGAAGCTGGAATTCGAGTTTGAGTGGGGCCAGTTCTTCTCCATCTGGGGCCCGCTCGGTGTCTCGATCAACGTGGAATTCGGGGCCACCATTGATTTTGCCTTCGGCTATGACACGCTCGGTATCCAGGAATTCATCGACAGCGACTTCCGCAATCCTCTGCTGCTGTTCGACGGGTTCTACGTCAGTGATACAGACCAACCGACCGGCGACGGCACCGATGTGCCCGAATTAGTGCTGAACGGCGGTCTCTGGGCTGCGGCCGAGATCAATCTGGGTGTCGCGCGAGCCGGGGTCGGCGGCGGCGTCTTCATTGAGATCGATTTCGATCTCTTCGACCCCGATCATGATGGCAGGGTGCGCATCAAGGAGATCATCGGCAACATCGTCAACGAATGGAACTACGGCGTGCCGGCGCTGGCGCCGCTGGCCATTTTCGACGTCCATGGTGAGATCACCGCCGAGCTCTTTGCGTTCCTGAAGATCGACCTGTTCCTATTTGAGATTGACAAGCGCTGGAACCTTACGCCTCCGATCACTTTGTACGAGTTCGACATCCCGTTCACTCGTCCGCCGAATCTGGCCACCGAATTGCCCGGCGGAGACCTCCAGATCAACGCCGGAGAATTCGCCGACCAGCGGCTCAACGGCAACATCTCCGATATCGACGAGCATTTTGTCGTCACCGGCGGTGGCGGCTCGGTCCAGGTCAGGGCGCCCGGGATATGGGATCACGCGCAGACATATGATGTCACCGGCACCATCATTTTCAAAGGCGGCCAGGGCAACGATACGTTTGACGCTTCCGGCGTAACGGATGCCAACATCAAGTTCGAGATCGACGGCGGGGTGGGCAACGATACGATCAAGCTGGGGCCGGCCAGTGCGCCGGGACCGGCGGTCATCTATGGCAGCGAAGGCGACGACGAGATTTGGGGCGGCAGTGGTGCTGACATCATCTACGGCCTGGGAGGCAACGATACGATTCACGGCGGTGGCGGCAACGACATCATTTTCGGCGATGACGGCCGCATTGCCACGGATTCCATCACCGCCTTCTTCGATCCGGCCGGCGACGGCAACGACACCATTTACGGAGACGGCGGAAATGACATCCTCTTCGGCAGCGGTGGGGATGATGTCATTTACGGCGACGACAACGACCCCCTGACGTCTCCTGCGAGTGACAAAGATATTATCATCGGCGATGGTGGCAAGCTGCTCTTCAATGATACAGGCGAAGACAAGACGGTCGTGAACGTGGACGAGATCAAGGACACCCAGCGGGATCGCTTTGAGCCCAAGGGCGGGAACGATCTGCTGATCGGCAATGGCGGGTCGGATGTCATCTATGGCGGGACCGGCAACGATATCATCGATGGCGGCGCGGGACCCGATACGCTATACGGCGAAGATGGTGCCGACATCCTGTACGGCGGCAGCGGCACGGATCACGTGTACGGCGGCGACGGCAGTGACACCATCTATGGCGAACGCGACCCGAATCTGACCGGTTCGGATCCGCAGGACAAGGAGGATACGGGAACTGCGGGTGGCGATTACCTGTACGGCCAGGACGGCCGCGATACCATTTACGGCAACGAAGGCGAAGATGAGATCCACGGCGGTCGCGGCGCCGATACCCTGTACGGCGATGACGATAACGATACGATCTACGGAGAGGGCGATCCCGACACCATCTATGGCGGCTGGGGCGACGATACCATCGACGGCGGCGCCAGCAGCGATGTTGTGTATGGCGACAACGGCCCCGATGATTTTCTTGCCTCACCGACGGAGGGCACCCTTTGGAACACGGACGTCTACGGATTCAACATTCCGCCGGAATACCTCACCTCGGGGACCGTCAAGAAAATCCTGCTGCACAAGTCGGACAAGTCCGCTTCCGATGACGCGAACGATACGATTTACGGCGGTATGGGAGGGGACTTTGTGGACGGGCAGGCCGGCCACGACACCTACATTATCCAATTGGAGGGTGCGGACAACCATGCCTTCACCAGCGTGTACGACTCCGGCGAAGATCAAGCCGAGACGGATTACATGAAGGTGTTTGGCACCATGTATGATGATGAGTTCCTGCTCCGCGCCAGCTCGTCTCTCAGCGGTCTGGCCTTTGTGGCCCTGCTCAATGACGACCCGAATTTCGAGCGAGTCAACTACTGGCAGTTGGAGCGCCTGCGGATCACCGGGTCCTTCGGCGACGATTACTTTGCCGTGGACGATACGCATGCCGAGGTGACCATCGAGGGCAACGAGGGGCAGGACCGCTTCCAGGTCGGCCAGCTCTACCGCTCGCCGCGCGATGGCGGAGCCTATGAATTCAATCACATCGAGACGGAGGATTTCTTCTTCACGATCGAGACCACCGTGGGATGGTTGAGCAACGGGATCAGCAAGCCCATGACCATTTACGGCGGTACGGAGAACGATTATTTCACGGTCTTCCATAACAAAGAGGTGCTCTCCTTGTTCGGCGAGGACGGCGACGACACCTTCCTCATCAAGGCTTTCGCGTTGGCGGGCTCCCAGGAGCCGCAGCGGGAGCGCACCGATGTATCGGGCGGGGCCGGCGTCGATCTCGTCCAGTATGCCATGAATGCACCCGTGAATATCGACGGCGGGGACGGGTTCGACACGGTGATTATCATCGGCACCGAGTTCGGTGACGATTTCATCATCACGAAGAACGGCGTCTACGGGGCCGGCCTGAACGTCAATTTCGTCAATATCGAATCCCTTTCCGTGGACGGCGCCGAGGGAGACGACCGATTCTACGTGATGAGCACCAGCGAGAAGTTCGCGACCCAGATCTTTGGCGGGTTGGGCAGCGACACCTTCAATATGTCCGGCGATACGCCGCCGGTTATCAGCAACGACCTGCGGGGTCACAGCGGCGTTATCACCCACGAGATCGAGAATACCGATACCGACACCATCTATGACGAGACCATCATCGCCGGCATCTCCGCCAATGTCGCCGACAACGACAAGCAGGATCCGACCGTCGTGATCAGTGAAGCGGACGGATCGACCGTCGTCACCGAGGGCGGTGCCTGGGACCTTTACCAGATTGTATTGTCCAAGTCGCCAGGCGCTGGGAAGGAAGTCATCGTTCAAGTCATGGCGCCCGTTCAGACCCAGGACCAGGAAGAAAAAGGATCCAAGCTGCTGATGCTCTACAGCACCAGCGAAACCGCATATACCCCGGATCGGACGACCATTGCGCTGAAGTTTGATGACAGCAATTGGGATATACCGAAGACCGTTTGGGTGGGCGCGCCAAACAACGCTACGGACCCGAAGCTCGACTACGACGATGATGCCATCGAAGGCCCTGCCACCGGGTTCATCAACCACGTGGTGACCAGCGATATCGGGATTCCGGGCCCTCTGCATCCGGAGGTCATAAGCTCACAGGTTTTGCCTGACGGTCGCAAGGTCACCTATTTCCGAGACAATCAAGTTGATTTTGAACTCGAGGGCGTCAGTTCGGGCTATATGGTCTACATCAATGACGGTCCGGGTGCAGGGCAATCCCTGCGGATCAAGGAGATATTGGCGACTGACTCCCATACTCTCGTCCTCTACGGGCATTTCCGATCCGACTACATGCCCACCGGGGCCAGCACCTATACGATCAACCAGGATATCAGTGCCGTGCGGGCGGTGACCGCGCTGGTACACGACAACGACAAGGCCGGCGTGATCGTCACTCAGACGGACGCCTCCACGGAGCTCTTCGAGGACGGCGCCACCGACGAGATCAAGGTCCGGCTGACCAGGCAGCCTACAGATGACGTGGAAGTCACCCTCCTGAGCAACGACGGCCAGGTAGAGTTCTCGACAACACAGCCGGATGCCTACTACGATGGCGACGGAAACCTGGTCTTGAAATTTACCAGTTTGAATTACGACACAGACCAGACCGTGACCGTAACAGCGCTGGACGACAGTGTGCGGGAAGGCTTCCATCACGGACTCATCTCTTTCGAGGTTGCCAGTACCGGAGATACGGATACCGACGTATCGGTCACGGGCGAAAGCACTACCCTGACCCTGGCCCAAGGCTACGTAGGTCTCAAGAACAGGCCCAAGAACGGTCAGGTCAGCCAGGTGAAGGTCGACAGCGCCGTGAGGAATCCTTCCCTCTATAGAGTCATATCGAATAAGGTCGTATTCCTCAAGGAGGCCGGCAGCAATGAATACGAGATCCTGCCCGCCGGAACCGTCATCGAAGTCCATTACACCTATGTGAATCCGGGATATGACAAGCTCGAGGCCGGACCGGTGCTGACCAACATCGCCGACGACGACGTGCCTCAGGTCAAGATTACCGAGAGCGGCGCCTCAACCGATGTCATCGAAGACGCGACGTATACCGGGATGGCCACTTCCGGCGGCACGGACACGCTGACCGATACGGGCGCGGCCTTCCCCGATCTCTCCGACTATCTGGTTCAGATCACCGAAGGCACCGGCACCGGGCAGGTCCGGACCATTGACTCCAACACCGCGACCGAACTCACGGTTACCGCAGACTGGACCACAACGCCGGATGATACCAGCAAGTACGCGGTGCTGCTGCCCGATCACGACGGTGTGCCCTTCACGGATACGTATGAAGTGGTCCTGACAAAGGTGCCGGATGGAGATGTTGAGATCCTGATCACGCCGGAGATCACCAAGACGTCCTCTGGCCCGACCATTCACTGGAACAAGCAGGTGGCGGTGACCAGCAGCCATCCCGACGCCGCAGACAACGGCGACGGCACGCTGACCCTGACCTTTACCACGACCAATTGGGATACGCCGCAAACGGTAAAGGTGATCGCCGTAGACGACGACTACTACGACGGTGATGATACGCAGGTCTTTGCCCCGCAGCTTCATACCGTAAGCGAAATTCAGGGGCCGCTCTACCTGTACGGCGACAGCGGCCAAGGCTCCATACTGGGCGTAGAGCCGCTCATGCTGCCCTACGAGTTGAACATGCTTCCGCCTACGGATGCCGTAGCCGGCGTCGGCGACGACGGCACCACCTTGACCGTCGAAGAGACCTCGTTGCTGACCGATGCCCATGCCCTCAACAGCGATGTCTCGACCATCCAGGACCTTGTGGATGAGGAGATGACGGTGACCATCGCCGATGGTGTCGAGGCCGTCGGTCAGTTCAGACGCATCGACGACGTGGAGGCATTGGCAGCGGTGGCCGGGACTGCAGAATCAGCCACGGAAACAACGCTGACCGATGACGGCACCAACTTCACGAACTTGCTGAGCCATGTGGCCATGCCGTTCGTCAAGATTACCGGCGGGACTGGAAGCGGCCAGTTGCGTGAGATTGCGTCGTATACGGATACGACATTGACAATCAGTTCGAATTGGAGCACTACTCCGGATGCTACCAGCACCTACGAGGTCGTTGCCGGCAAAGTAATGGAGGAGGGCGCCGTTCACAGCGCCGACGGGACGTCTCTGAGTGTCAAGGATCCCTCCTTCACCGCCAATGAATTCGCCGGTCTTACGGTCAAGATTGTCACCGGGCCCGGCGCCGGTCAGTTGCGACAGGTCAGCTCTAATACCACCACGAAGATCGTTGTCGGCGAATCGTGGGACACCAATCCCGATAACACCAGCACGTTCGAAGTCATTGACTTCAATACGATCGATGAGCTCGTGGTTTTGACCTTGAATGAGGCCTTCGTCCTCGATCCCGAAGACGGTGAGCAGTTCAGCGACATCTCGAAGTACGCCGTCAGCAATATGAGTCCCAACTTCTTCGCCGTTGAAGAAGAACAGATCGATTATCTGTTTGTCTACAACGAGGACAGTCCGGCGGACAACACGACGGAGTACCGGAAGGGGCTGCTGACCGATTCGACCATGGTGGGATTCGCCGACAATACCATTGTCGAAGAGTTTGTCACGAAACTGGACGGCAAGTGGCTGAGCGGGTTTGGCATGGGAACGGAAGATCTCAAGATCGGTCCCTTCTATCATCCGCGCGGCATCACCTACGGTGATATGGAAGTCGTTGAGATCAACCTGGGCGACGGCATCGATCATTTCGTGGTGGAAGACACGCACGTCCGAGCCGACGGGTTCCAGACCTGGACAATCATCAACACCGGCGATGAATACATCGGTACCGACGGCGACCACGTTACGGTCTCGCTTGATTCGCAGGTGATGGAGCTATACGGCGGAACCGCCGACGTTGGGACGACGGCAAGCACGCTTGAGGATGCCGCCGCAACCTTCCCGACGGAGACGAGCACACAAAAGGACCTTGCCGGCTACCTCGTCGAGATTACCGGCGGCACCGGCATGGGCCAGAGACGGGTCATCGCCTCGAACACGGAACATGTTCTCAGGCTGTCGAAATCCTGGAATGTGACTCCGAATCAAACGAGTACGTATAGGATTCTGGGGGCAGAGCTGGCTGCTGGATTGACGACGACAATTCTTGCCGATGCTACGAATACTCTTATCGATGCGTCCGCGAACTTCGATAGCGGATTACTGGGCAAGGTCATCGAGATCATCGACGGAGCGGGCGCCGGGTTCAAGAAAGAGATTATTGAGGTTGTAGATAGCAGCACGTTGAAACTCAGTTCGAAGTGGGTTTTTGATGAGGAACCTACCGAGCAGAGTCGTTATCGCGTGTACGGCGAACAGGATGGACCGGTATCCATTAACACGCAGGCCGGCGAGGATACCGTGGTCGGCTCCGAGTCCGGCATTCCGCTGATAATCTTCGGAGGCGAGGGAGTCGATACGATTTCGGGCGGCTCGGCAGACGACATCATCTTTGGCGACAACGGCATGGTGGCCTATGTCGACGAAGACTATGTGAGTGAAGAGTATGCGGGCGAGGATGGCAAAATCGTAACCCTCCTTGGCCTGGCCCGCAGGAAGATCGATCCGGAGTATGTGACTGCTGCCACGGATTCCACGCTCACCGATGACACGGCAGTCTTCCCGGTACAGACGATCGATCAACCCGGGCTTGAAGGCCTGATGGTATCCATTACGGACGGAGCGGGTTTCCGACAGGATCCGCGGCTGATCACGCAAAACACCGCGGACACGTTGACCGTGTATCCGCTTTGGGAGACAGCACTGAATCCTGATCCTACCGGAGTCTTCGATCCGACCAATCCCGACCTCAATCCCAGCAAGTATCGCATCTCCTACGTCCCCGAGGATCAGACGGACGCCGTGGTAAGAGATGCGAGCCTTATCATTGCGATCGACGAAACGATTGGCGGCGACGACACGATCGTCGGTGGTGCCGGCAACGATACGATTGTCGGCGGTCTCGGAGATGACGACATTCACGGCAACGCCGGCGACGACATTCTCTTCGGCGACCACGGGCGGGTCGATTATACGCCTGACGAGACCGTGGGCGGCGAGGACGGTCCGGCCCAGGGCGACTTCGTCCCGGCCACCCTGGATCGCATAAGGACGACGTTCGATGGCGTTGGCGGGGCCGATACGGTCCATGGCGACGAGGGCGACGATCTCATCCTCGGCGGATACAATCCGGCCGCCGGCACGAGTCCCGAAGACGATTTGTACGGCGGCACAGGGGATGACGTCATTCTCGGCGACAACGGCGAGTTGGATTTCGCTCCCGATACGACCACCACGGATGATCCACGCGATGTCATTCCGGTCAAGGCCAAGACCATTGTCCACGGGACCGGCGGTGTCGATATTATCTCGGGCAACGCCGGTGCGGATATCATCATGGGCGGAACGGCAGGCGATACGCTGTACGGAGACGATTCGACCGGCTCCGCCGGCACGGCCGACGGCGATGATGTTCTCATCGGTGACAATGGCGAAGTGGTGTACACCGACGGAGTCATTGCCAAGATTCGCACGACGGATGCGGTGGAGGGAACCGGCGGCGCCGACAATATCACGGGCAACGTCGGCGATGACCTGGTTCTGGCCGGGGTCAACGGCAGTCCGGATGTGATCAGCGGCAGCGACGACGTTGACATCATGCTGGGCGACAACGGGCAGTTCCTCTACAATCTGGACGGCGATCTGTCGACGCTGGACCGCGTCGAGACCCTCGATACGGGCCTGGGCGGCGGTGACGAGATTTACGGCCGCGGCCAGGACGATATCATCCTTGGCGGCAAGGGCGGCGATCTCATCGAGGGCAACGAGAATGACGACCTGATCCTGGGTGACTTCGGCAGAATCGATTTCGTCGACGGTGTGGCGCGGTACGCCGAGACGACGGACCACAGCGACGGCGGCGACGATATCATCTACGGCAATGAGGACGAGGACGTTCTGATCGGCGGGGTGGGCGATGACACCATCGACGGCGGATCCGAAGATGATCTCATCTTCGGCGACAACGTCATACTGGACCGCTCCGGCGCGAACTTCGATGATTTCACGAGTCCGCGGTTCCGGGCTCTGGCCGGGTCGATCATCTACGACGAAGACGACGTCGATCAAGTCGATGATTCCGCCGACTATGAAGACCCGACAGAGGTCCCGGTCTGGGCGAATTGGGACATCTTCATCGGCGATGCCGAGCGGTTTAACTCCTACGGCAATGACTACATCGCCGGCGGCGGCCACGATGACACCATCTTCGGCCAGTTGGGCGATGACGTCATCCAGGGCGACGGATCGATCGCCGGCAAACTGGCAGGCACTCCCGCTCCGGTAGAGGCGTATCGTAATGACGATGGCACGCTGACTGTGGTGCCCTCCTTCGAGGACGCCACCGACGGGGACGATTACATCGAAGGCAACGGCGGGGCGGACGTGATCTTCGGCAATCTGGGGCAGGATGACATCATCGGCGGCAGTTCCAGCTTGTTTAGCTTGACGAGCCCGGACCTGAGACCGGATGAGTCCGACACGATCTTCGGCGGAGCCGGCACCGATATCGCCAGGAACGACATCGGCGATGCAGAGATGGTTGACGGTGTGGTCAGTACGGATACAACCGGGCATGCCCGCGACGCCGACATGATACTGGGTGATAACGGGGACATCTTCCGCCTGGTGGGCACGGGCGGCATCTACGCCGGAGATTACCTCGAATTCCAATATGACAACTACGATCCAACTCTCAGCATTATCCCGCGGGCGGCCCGGCTGCTCGATTACACGCCAGGCGGCCCGGACTACGTTCCCACGGCAACGCAGGCGGGCGACGACATCGGCGCCGCCGACGAGCTCCACGGCGAGTCCGGGGACGACTTCCTCTACGGTATGAAAGGCGACGACGTCCTCTTCGGCGAAGGTCAGGACGACGACCTCATCGGCGGTTATGGCAACGACTGGATCTCCGGCGGCGCGGGCCAGGATGGCATCCTGGGCGATGACGGCCGCATCTATACCAGTCGCAACGGCACCGCCGAGCCGCTCCACGGGATCGGCGATCTGGCCGGCGAGCTGGACCAGTACATCGATACGCCGGGCAAGATTCAGCAAGCCACCATCAACGTCGCCGGCGCCTTGAAGAAGACGGTCAACCTTACGCCGTTCAAGCTGGGCGATGACGACACCGATTACGCCCAGAAGACGTACGACCCGGCTCAAGCGGACGACATCATCTACGGCGGCTGGGGCAGCGATTTCCTTCACGGCGGCGACGGGGACGACGCCATCTCCGGGGCCGAGGCCCTGGCCCTGTACTACAACGCGCCGGCGAATCCGGGTGACATCCTCAAGTTCGGGGTCTCACGGGCCGGGGAGTTCGGCGCTTACAATGAGTACGATCCGTGGTCCAAGGTCTATTGGGACCCGGCGAGCGGCGAATTTGTCACCGACGGCACCGGCGTCGAGTTCTTGCTCAACTTCGATGCCGACGGCGTCGACGGCCTCGGCCGGCAGCCGACGGATGCGTATCATGGCGACGGCTACGATCCGGTGATGACGGACGGCGACGACGTGATCTTCGGAGACGTGGGCAACGACTGGTTGGTGGGCGGCACGGGCCAGGATCACTTGTACGGCGGCTACGGCTCCGATCTGATGAATGCAGACGACGATCATGAGACCAACGGCGGGGCCAATGATACCTTCGACACGCATCCCTCGTACGAGGATCGCGCCTACGGCGGCGCGGGCCGAGATTATCTGATCGCCAACACGGGCGGCGATCGCCTGATTGACTGGTGCGGCGAATTCAACAGCTACATCGTTCCCTTTGCTCCGTATGGCATGGCGACCGTCAGCCGGACGCTCCAGCCGCAACTCATGGAATTTCTCTATGACCTGTCCGCCAGCGACGGAGCCGACCCGACCCGGGCCGCCGACACCGGCTCCGATCCATTGCGGAACGGCGAGCCCGAAGGCGAGCTGGGCCTGGTCAAGCAGAAAGACTTCGACTGGCACGATCAGACCGGAGCACCGGACGACCCGCAAGCGGGGAACATCCCCGGCGGCCCGCGCGACGTGCTGCGTTCGGCAAGCTTCAACGCAGGAAGCGCCGAGGGCTTCTTCGCCGACAGCGGTCTCTGGACGGTGGAAGGCGGAGCCCTGCAAGTATCGGCCGAGTCCCTCGGTGGGGACGCCGTCAGCGTCTACCACGTCGATGAAATGCTCCCCAACTACTTTGAGATTCGGGCCACCGTCAATGCCGACAAGCCGACGGGAGGCTGGAAGTCCAATGCCTTCGTGATCTTCGATTACCAGAGTGAGTACGACTTCAAGTTCGCCGGGATCAACGTGTCTCTCGACAAGATCCAGATGGGGCGTCGGACCGCCGAGGGTTGGATCGTCGATGTCCAATCGAACATCAAGGCCAAACCCAACACGAATTACAACATGCTGGTGGCCGTAAATGGGACCACCGTGACGGTCGTCGTAGACGGCAAGGACGCCTTCAGTCACGTGTTTGATCCCCGGGTAGATCAGGACGGCTACGTCTACGGTTTGAATGCCGGCATGGTGGGGGTTGGATCGGACAATTCTAGGGGCAGCTTCGACAACGTTGCGGTGCAGGTGCTGCCGCCGGAGATTACCTTCGAAGGCGAAGAGGGATTCCCCGATACGAACGAGACCATCAGCTTCGTCCCGGTTTCGGGCACCTGGCAAGTGGCCGGCGGCGGGTGGTACGTCGGGGCTCCGACGGCCGGCGGCGAAGCGGCCATCAGCCTGACCGACCTTGGCCTCGACGCGGGTCTGGCTGTGGATTCGGTCCTCACGCTTGAGGCCACGCTTAACACGAAGACCGTCGCAGGAATTTTGTTCGACTACTATGATCCGCAGCACTTCAAGTTTGCTGCCATCGACGCCGTCGGCGACAGGTTGATCATCGGGCATTGCACCGCCAGGCAAGGCTGGGTGTATGATGCGGTGTACGATACGTCGATCAAGGCCGGCACCGATTACGATCTCGCCGTGTCCCTCAAGGGTACAACGGCGAGTGCCGACGTAAGACCGGCAGGGGCCAAACGGGCCCAGGCGATGGTTGGCCATGTGTTCAATGCGGTGACCGTGGATGGCTCGTTCGGCGTGCTGGCCAGGGACGGGGCGGGCTCATTTGACGCCGCGAGCGTCAAGACCGATGATCCGGCTTTCAGAGGCGACGACTTGCGGGCTGCGGCGTCGCCCTCGGTATCTGACGGGGCGACTGCATTGACGTATGACTCGCTCGCCTCGATCGTGGACGAGGCCGAGGATCGGTGGTTCGAGATTCTCCCCGGTGCGGCCGCTCTGGACCTGCTGGATCAGGTCACGTGGGAGATTGTGGACCTGTCCGGCCTGACGCTGGGCCAGGCAAGGCCCGGGACGATACTGATCGACGTTGATGCGGCCGGCTATGGCTGGTTTGTCGATGACACGCCCGCCGATGACGTGGAGTTCGGTCTTCCGGGCGGCAACGGCGAACTCCTGGCAGGCAGCGCAAGTGATGCATTGGGCCGGATGGACCTGTTGACGGTGGTCATGCACGAAATGGGCCACGCGCTCGGGTATGCAGACCTGACGTCGGAAGCAGACGCCGGCGATCTGATGTATGAGATGCTCACGAGCGGTACTCGCCGTACGGAGACTCGGCTCGTAGCTGCGAGCGATGCCGGTGACAACGCAACGACGAACCAGCCGGAAGTGCGTGCTTCCAGAGACGGTGGTTCTCGGTTGAACGATAAGCTTGCTGACTGGTTGCGACGCCATCGCCTCTGGCCGAAGACCCGGTGACCGCATTGCACGGTCCCGGCGCTGTTACCCCGGCCGGCCGGTGACGTTCAGCGTCGAAGGACACGATGTGATTAAGGGGCCGCGCCCTTTGTTTTTGGTGCGCGGCCTGTATCTTTCACCGGGTCAGCGGTGTTTGACGACGCCGTAACGGACGGGCTGACGGGGGAAGCGCAACTGGTTCCTCACCGAGCGGGATCATTCACACGGTGGCCACGAATGGGAAGACGGCTGGACTCCTTCCACGGCTGATCTGCTGTAACCGCGCGCCAAAGTCACCGGACGGTACCCGATCTGTTTTTCTGAGTGTACGAGGGACAGGACGCCGCAAGTCTTTTCGGCCGCCTTGACTAATGTGTCTCGGTGGCTTATACATGATGAAAAAGTCGGTAAGAAGAAATGGACTCAAGCATGCATCGTAAATTTGTTGGCTTCGTCGCGCTCAGTGGTTTGCCGGCGTTGCTGCTGCTGGGGCCGGCGTGTGCGGATTCAGACCAGCCGTCGCGAGCCGCCGCCGGTCCGCTGTCGTGGGCGCGGGTCGAACGGGTGGGGCACTACGCATTCGAGGGGGGCGTGCTGGAAGACGAGGATCTCAGCGGTATCGCGTGCGCCTCCGACAGGTGTTGCCTGGTTGGAACCGACGAGGGGCATGAGGTCCAGCTCGTTGAGCTGGATCGCAAGACG
>Ga0272442_10001372_pt1 | contig 37316 bp, 35 predicted proteins | sample SSMForm2O_FD_200262 | JGI IMG/M metagenome (GOLD analysis project Ga0272442, IMG submission 200262) | Marine sediment archaeal communities from Little Sippewissett salt marsh, Falmouth, MA, United States - SSM-Form-2O | ecosystem: Environmental > Aquatic > Marine > Wetlands > Sediment ... | reverse complement strand
GGGGCCAATTCAGCCGCAGCGGTTAGATGGGCGTTCTGGAGGATCTGATGCACTTCCTTAGCCCTGGCATCCGGCTCACCTATAACAAAATTTCTTGTAATGTCAGACACATAACCCTCAAAGGCAGCCCCGAAATCCACAGTGACCCAATCTCCGGGATTGATCTTTCTTGAAGTGGGGACGCCATGGGGAAGAGAGCTCCGGGGACCCGAAACAACTACGAAACCATGATCAGGCCACCCGCCCTCGGCACCAAGGGATTTGATGGTATATTCCAGGTCATTTGCCAGATCCCTTTCACTTATACCAGACTCCAGTCTTTCAAGGACCATTAAAAAAGCTTCAGAGGCAATGGCGGCAGCCTTTTCTATAAAGCCTATTTCCTTTTCGTCCTTGAAGCGCCTCAGGGATGGAACAAGTCCTGAAAGATCCCTGAATTGAATACCCAACTCTTCCAAAGCCCTGAAATGGGCATAAAAGACCTTGTCTCCCTCAAAACCCAGGTAATTGATCTTCTTTTCCCTCACAAGCTCCTTGATGCTTCTCATCAGGGAACTCCTGCCCTGGGATATCAGCTTAAAGCTGCTCTGTTCTGAAGCCTGCTGCAGATACCTGCCGTCAGTGATCAGAAACTCTTCGGAAGGAGTTACCAGTATCGCGGAACTACTCCCCCGAAAACCCGAAAGGTAAAAAACACTCTCCCAGTTCAATCCCTCCTCCACCATGAGGAGCATGCCGTCCACCTGCTGGCTGGCGAGTTCTTTCCGAAGACGGTCCAGACGTTCATTTCCCCTGTCAGATGTCAATCCAGCATCATTCCTTCCTGTCTAAAGATCCAGCACCCTCCAGAGCTCTTCCCTGGAGTCAAGGGGAACTCCTTCTCCCGGGGGGACAAGTTCCCCTATCACTGAAGCGGGTATACCTTTTTCTTCAAGTCTTCTTCTGGCCTCATCAAGATCATCTTTTCCGATCACGGCGAGCAGGACCCCGGAGGAGATCATGTGAAGGGGATCGAATTCCAGTTCCCTTATAACCCTTCGGGTTAACGGATGGAGGGGAACCCTGTCAGGATCAAGATCAATTCCAAGTCCACTGAGACGCTGAAATTCAGAAAGCCCGCCCTTGATCCCCCCCTCAGTAGGATCGTGCATGAATTTGGCAAGATCTCTCAGCAGGAGGGACTCGGGATATACGGAAAGGTCAGAGGACCAGGAACGTATGGAAGCAATATCTTCCCTGTCCAGGAATGGTTCCAGAAGATCTGGTCTATCTGAGGCGAGGATTGACATTCCCTCGATGGCAGCATGTTTTGTCATGATCACAAGATCTCCGGCTCTGAGATCCTCCACCCTGTAAAGATAGGATGTTATCCCGATAAGGGTCCCTGAGATCACTGGATTATCATATCTGTCCGTGATCTCCGTATGGCCTCCCACGATGGAGATCCCGAAATCCCTGCAGGCAAGGTGTATCTCTTCCATGATCCTCTCGGCAAAAGGCAGACCTTCCTTTTGGGGTACCAGGAGGGTCAGAAGCATATAGGCGGGATCCCCGCCCTTACAGGCTATATCATTAACGTTCACGTTCACCAGCAGCTTCCCTGCATCTCTGCTGGCCCCTACGATGGGATCAGAGGCTACCACCAGGTATCGACCGTCAAAAAGGTCTATGACCGAGGCATCTTCTCCCACACCAGGTCCTACAAGCACTTCCTCCCTGAGCATTCCTGCAAAACTGAGGATCTTCTTCTCCAGTACTTCGGGTGGAAGTTTTCCCAGAGGAAGAGGTTCATTCAATGATCCCAAAGTCTTCATCTCCTCCATATGCTGTAACAGCATCCGCAATAATTCTGGCGGTAAAGTTCAAGGCGTCTGCTTTCTTTTATCGATAAAAGGAAGCCGCTGTTCTTTCTCCAGACCCTTTCGACCCATTCAAGGCCGTATTCCCGGGATACTTCCCGGCCGATCCTGTTGATAAGAAGAGGCTCCTTGTGAGGACTGATGGTCAGGGTAGTACATAAACAGCTACATCCTGTAAGGACAGCTTCTAATGCCGCAGCCCTGAGCTGTATCGCGAAACAGGCGGCACACCTGCCACTACCTTCTTTTTCGGAAGCCAGAGACCTGGTCATCTCCATCCAGTTAAAAGGCTCATAGGGATGGATCGAAAAGGGTGTTCCCTTTTCTTTTGCCAGTCTTAGAAAAGCTGTTTTCCGTGCCTGGTATTCCGCCTCAGGGTGAATATTGGACCCGAAAAAAAATCCTCTTACCTGGAAACCTTCATTTACGAGGCGTGTCCAGGGTATGGTGCCGTCAGGTGCACAACAGACATGCAGAAGGACTTTCGGCACTTTTTCCGGCTCCGGGACTGATCCGTTCCGTACATGGCCTGGAGTTGTATCCGAAAACATCTACTTCAGAAGGTCCTGTATTTTGTTCACGATGTGCTCAGCAGAAAGTCCCATTTCCCTGAACACATCTTCTGCTGGACCGGAAGTGCCGTATTTATGAACTCCCATCATCTGTATCCTGGTCTGAAGTCCGAGAGTGGCCAGCCTGGAAGCAACAACAGACCCCATACCGCTCTTCAGGTTATGATCCTCACAGGTCAGAATAAGGCCAGTGGAAGCAGCATTCCTCAGCGCTTCATCATCAGGCTTCAGAGGAGTGCTGACTACAAAGAGCTTCATCCGGATATCCATGGCTTTCAGTTCTTTCCATGCCTCGTAAGCCCTCGGGACCATGCTGCCCATCGCAAGGATAGCTCCATCACTTCCATCTCTAAGCAGGTCATATCTTCCATAATTGAAGACATGGTCCTGCCCGTAAAAGGGCTCTCCCTTTTCAGAAAGCAGTACCATGGTCTTGCTTCGACCCATGGCCAGACAGATATTTCCGGGTTCCCGCAGCATCCATCTTGTGGCCCGGTCGGTCTGGTTGGGATCAGCAGGTACCACCAGTTTCCAGCCAAAGGTGTTCCTCAGCAGCCCGGCGTAATCAATACACTGATGGGTCATCCCGTCCTCCCCCACATCGAGGCCAACATGGGTTAGGACAAGCTTAAGGTTGGTCCTGTTGATATCATTAAGTCTCTGCTGGTTATAGACCTCGCAAAGCCCAAAGACACCGAAATCAGCCCAGAGGGTAACCGCACCTCCAGCTGATGCAGCTCCAGCAATGGTGGCCACCGAATGCTCCTGGATACCCGCCTGGATGAACCACTCAGGGCAGGTTCCGGCAAATCCGGTGGTCTTGACCGAACCGGCAAGATCACAATCGAAGACCAGTAAGGGTCCATGTCCCTTTTTCCCATAGGAGGCCTTTCCCGTTTCTTCCAGGGCCCTTCCGAAAGCAGATCTGTTATCTGTCCTTTCTTCGGGTCCATAGATATAATTTTTCCCTGTATCAAGAAGGACCGAAGGGAGTGAAACTTCCCTTCCCGAAGGAGGATCTTCCTTTCTCTGTTCCCTTATCCTGACCAGATGGCCCGGGTCCCAGCCAAGTTCTTCCATGGCTTTCAGCAAAAGGTCGCCGCAAGGTACAGCCTTGCCATGAAATTCCGGAGTATCCTCCATGAAAGATACTCCTTTACCCATGGTGGTATGACACAATATAACCACAGGAGAATCTATATTATCGGCCTCATAAAGACACCTGTACATGTCCTTGAAGGAATGTCCGTCACATTCAAGGACCACCCAGCCGTCTGCTTTCCAGAGAAGGGGAATATCAGCAGGCATGATGGCTTCAGTTCTTCCCGATATCTGGATATGGTTCCAGTCTATGAGGGCAGTGATACGTGAAAGACCCTGCTTTACAGCTATTCTCCTGGCTTCAGCGATCTGTCCTTTGGTCTGTTCTCCATCGCTGCCAAGGAGGAATACCCTTCCATCATGCCCTCTTGCCTTCTGGGCAAGGGCATATCCCACAGCTGCAGAAAGACCCTGTCCGAGGTTCCCTGTGCCCCAGTCAATTCCCGGGACTTCTCTTTCCACATGCCCCTGGAAAGGACTTCCTGCCTGTCTGAAATGCGCAAGGACATCTTCCATTGAAATAAAACCGTAGTATGCAAGAGCAGAATAGGCCCCCGGAGAGGTATGACCGTGACTTATAACAATATGGTCCCGGTCCGTACTATTACAGTTTTCCGGAGAGACATCCGCCACTCCGTACGTGAGAAGATACATCTCCATGCTGGAAAGAGAACCGGCAGGATGTCCACTATTTGCGACGGTGGTCATGAGGATGGACATGGCTCTCCCTATCCGGGCAGCTTCATTTAGCTCCCCGATCATTGAACCAGGAAGCTCTTGTAAGGTGAAACCTGGAATATCCACAGGATCCATTCTGTTCATGATAACCCTCCTTTCGGGATGACCATAACATTATATCTTGATAGAGGGTCCGAAGAAAACAGATCAGGGGGCATCCTGAAGGACACCCCCTGATCTGGCAAAGGTAAATAAGACCGTTCTCTTTTATTCCTGAACATACACCCTGGGAACCCTCTTGAGGAAACTGATAGGTACCTCGTAATTGATGGTGCCCCTCGCAGCAGCTATCTCTTCCGGGGTTATCTCTTCGCTGCCCTGGCGACCGACAAGAACAACCTCGTCTCCAACATGGACATTGTCGAGATGGGTAATATCCACCATGGTCTGGTCCATACAGATATTACCGACTATGGGTGCCCTTTGTCCGTGGATCAACACATCCATCTTCATTGACATGGCCCTGGTGTAGCCATCAGCATAACCTACCGGCAGAACAGCTGTCTTTTCCATTCCCCTGGTCATGTACCTGAGACCATAGCCGATACCGCTACGGGGAGGAAGTTCCCTGACCAGGGATACCTCGGTCTTCACCTGGAAAGTTGGATGAAGTTCTATAGGTCTTATACATTCGGAAGAGGGCCACATCCCGTAAAGTATGATACCCGGCCTGACCGCATCAAGATACTTGTCTGGGGAATTAAGAGTCCCGGCAGCATTACAGACGTGTCTGAGAGAGATTTTGAAGCCCCTGTTCTCCAGATATGAAAGAACCTGAGTGTACCTGGAAAACTGCTCCGAAGTATAATCAAGACGCTTTTCATCTGCCGTGGCAAAATGGGTAAAAAGCCCCTCCATCCTGATCCCCGGAAGAGAAGCTATCTCGTTAATGACCTGTGGAACTTCTTCTGGCAGAAAGCCTATCCTTCCCATGCCAGTATCAATTTTCATGTGAAGAAGGGCTTCCTTTCCCTGTTTCACTGCTTCTTCACTCATAGCCTTCGCAAAATCCAGATCTGTGAATGCTGCAGCTATGTCCAGCTTTACGTATTCTGCGGCAACGCTGTAGGGGGACGGCCCAAGGACAAGGACAGGATCGCTGATACCGCCTTCCCTCAATTCAAGAGCTTCATCCGGTATGGCCACTGCAAATCTCTGACAACCTTCTTCTATAAGGGCTTTTGCCACCGGGATGGCCCCATGACCATACCCATCGGCCTTGATCACAGCCATGACCTGGGAATTCTGACCTACATGATCCCTGATGGATCTGTAATTCTTTTTAAGGTTTTCAAGATTCACTTCCATTCTGGTAGCACGAAAAGTCATTGAGACACACCCCTCCATGGAAAAAGGGGCGGAGGGTAACCTCCGCCCGCATCTATGCATTACAGTGAGTAGTTATGACAGAGAAGAATTTACCTTTTTCAGATAGTTGCTATTTGAGCTCTCCGGATTTTCTCTTTGCATCGAAATCGTGAACGAGTTCTCTCAGTTTACCGGAAAGCCAGAGAAGAGCCACAAGGTTTGGAGCAGCCATGAGCCCGTTCATGGTATCGGACATGTTCCAGATGTTGGAAAGGAAGGCCCCTCCTCCACCATAGGCACCGATGACCAGAACTACGACCCAGAGGATCTTGTAGACCGGAATGACCTTTGTGCCGAAGATATAGACAGCACCGGTCTCACCATACCAGTACCAGCCAAGGACCGTTGAGAAAGCGAACATGGCCAGACCAGTGGAAAGGATCATGACACCAGTCTTACCCAGAACTATCTCAAAGGCAGAGAGGGTAAGCTGTGCACCTGTAAGATCCGCATTGCTTGTAAGAACTCCTGTGGTGAGGATGGCAAGTGCAGTCAGGGTACAGATCACGATGGTATCTGCAAAGACCTCGAAAAGTCCGTACACACCCTGGCGGACAGGATGATCCACCTGGGCTGTGGCATGAACAAGAGGAGCAGAACCAAGACCGGCTTCATTAGAGAAGACGCCTCGCGCTATACCCTTCGTTAACGCCATCTTGATGGTCCACCCCGCTATCGCTCCAGGCATGGCCATGGGATCACTGATAGCATATTTCACGGCTGAGGCAAGAGAAGGAACGATAAGGTTGGCATGCAGGCCAACGGTGATAACTGCACCAATAACATAGAAGACTGCCATGATGGGAACAAGATAGGTGGTGACCTCGGAGATCCTCTTAAGTCCACCGTAAATTACAAGGGCTGTAAGGATAGCCATTACGATACCGGTGGCAAGGTGAGGGATCCCGAAACCAAGGTTAAGGCCTTCAGCAGTGGAGTTGGCCTGAATGGCGTTACCGATACCAAAGGCAGCGAAGGTAGTGAAGAAGGCGAAGAGCCAGGCGAGCCATTTCTGTCCAGTGCCTTTTTCCAGCATGTACATGGTACCGCCACGGATATTGCCGAGTTCATCCTTGTCACGGAAATGAACAGCCAGGGTAACTTCGGCGAACTTGGTGGTCATACCGAATACAGCAGAGATAAGCATCCAGAACAGGGCTCCAGGGCCACCAAGGTGAAGGGCGGTGGCAACACCGGCAATGTTTCCCGTGCCGATGGTGGAAGCCAATGCCGTTGAAAGAGCTGCAAAGGAAGAAATACTGCCTTCCGCCTCGCTTTTTTCTCTCTTGGCGAAAACAACTTTGAACATGAATCCAAAATAACGAAGCTGAGGGAAGCCGAGGATAAAGGTAAGATAAACACCGGTACCTACCAGAAGGGTCAGCATCCAGGGTCCCCAGACAATACCATTGATAATTCCATTAATCCGCATAATTGCTTCCATTACTACAATTCCCCCTTTTGACTGATAAATGGAACGTTACTACTGGAAAAGTCACTGTGATAAAAATTCTCCCCGAAACTCTCACTATAAGCATCTGAAAACAACATTACAAGCATGGGAAGTCCGATCATCCACCCCCTTTGGATTATCGTCTTTTATGGGTTGTCTTATTCCCCGAAACAAAATGGATCCTGAAAGGTGAATCAATTATATCATGGCATGGAGTAAGAAAAGAACGAAGTCAAAGGGCAGGCAGAAACCTGCCCTTTCAGGATCTAAAGGTAATTATTCTCCTTGAGAATTGCCTCTGCTTTTTCCATGAACCTGGAAGGTAGTTTGACAACAGGGCCAGTACATCCCATTGCTGATTCGGCATAAATACCAGCTTTCCAGAGTTCCCGAACGGCATCTTCAACGTCAAGGACATCTATTCCGTGTATTTCCTCATCTGTCGGTTCGGAGGGAGGTGCCGAAACCTCTTCTTCACAGACCTGCTGTTTGGGCTGAAGGGACTGGATGATATCTTCGAGCCCCGCCTTTCTGGCTTTCTTCATTTCCTCTTCCAGCACCTGGGGAAGTTTACCTGATGCTGCAGAAGCATTGAAGGAAATGGCGCTGGCGATCACAGGTGCTCCAGAAGCCCTGGAGATGATGGATACCACATGGGGCCATCCTTCCCCTGCGGAAGGGCCATAACCCCAGCCCAGGGACTCGTAGGAGCCCCCAGTGGTGAAAGAGGAAAAAAGTTTCATAAGTACATTTCCCGTAAGGGTATCGCTGACACATATATCAACAGCCCCGGCAAGGATATCATTACCCCGTAGAACGGCTCCTCCATCCTTTCTTACACTCTGGCCGAAGGTCACCGGGTAACCCTTTTCCTTCAGCTGGTTCAGCGCCCGGTAAACCGGGTGGGCTCCCTCAATGTTCAGGATACCTACAGAGGGATCCTTTTTCCCGGTGGCTTTTGCCACAGCTATGCCGTAGATGGCATTTCGAAGCATGGCTTCTGTCCTCAATATGGCAGAAGTACCAGTAGAGGAAGCGATTATCATATCCTTACCCCTGCCAGGGGTCACTACCCGCCCTATGGTGGTCACTCCCATGGGGAAAGGATAATGAAGGGCTACTGCCCCCTGGATGGTACCATCCTGCAGGGCTTTTTCCATGGCCTCGGCGATCTCTGCATCACAATCATCGGTCTCGATCCATTCAAGCTCATCGAAACCCTCACTTCTGGGTCCGATCATGACCACTTTTATGTTGGGGTACTGCTGTTGTGCCAGTCGTCCACCCAGGGCAAGCTCCTCTTTTCCCAATTCACTTCCACTGGCCATAAGGCCTACCCTGACTTGGGGACCTCCTGTGGAGGCTGATTCTATTATTTCGGAAAGGGCCTCGCCTACGATCTTTCGCATCTCAGACATCACTATCACCACACAGTTTATTTCAGGGAATCCCTGAGATCACCAAGGACCTCCAGGATGAGTTTCTTGACGTCCTCTTTACTGACCGCACCCATGGATGCAGCGCCAGTACTCTTTTCAATAAAGAAGGAGGCACCGTCGGAGAGATTGGTAAGTCTCGCAAGGAAAAGGCTTCCCTTTCCGATGATCATGACCCTGTTCAACTTGCCTTCCTTGATAGCATCACATGCATGGCCAACAAAGGGAACCCCTGAAGGTATATGCCCCTGGGTATGGGCAAAACCGGTAAGACCTTTCTCCTTAACAAAATCCATCATGTCCTTCTTTTCAAGCTGTTTCTTCATTACCGCCAGGGCTGCGGTCATCTTTGCATTGGCCATGGGCACATCTCCGGCTCCTGCAGGCAGGGTGATCTCCGGAGTATGGAGCTCGGCCGCATACTTGTCCACATCATTGAAGCCAAGTCCACGCTTCTGGAGAGGCTCCCAGACAAGAGCACTGGTCACTGCCTGGGGGGATGCACCTGCCCCTACAGTATGTTTTCCCAGTGCATCCAGTCTCATAGCCGGATATTCGCCTGTGTCCTCCGTGAGCAGGATGGCAAAACTTCCAAGACAATCCTCGAGAGCAGGCATGGACTTCCTGACATGATCCCTGGCGTTCATATAGAGCTTGGGAATGGCTCCTCCCGCCACTACAAGACAATTCTTTCTCGCACCCGAGGCCACCTGTGAAGCCGCAGCGATCATGGCGTTAACCGGACCTGCACAGAATCCCCTCACATCACACCCACTGGAATTGACAAGACCTGCGATCTCGGCAATAGCCTTTGCAAAGTTGCCTCCTGCCCTCTGGTTCATATCACCGGCACCCTCTTCGGAACACTCGATGACGAAGTCTATCTCGGCAGGATCAATATCATGGTTCTTCAAAAGATGAAGGACGGAAAGCACCGCTCCGGCTTTGGAAGCAAGGTTCTCCAGCAGCACATAGGGGAAAAGGCACTCGTCCACTTCATGTCCGCTTCTGGCACATCCCGCTACCTGGCCCTGGAAATAGAGGGGAAGGGCTTTGTGATCCTTTATCTCCACCTGGATCTCTTCACTGTCATGACCTTCTTCAAGCCTGGCAAGCACATTTTCATTTAGCACAGGATCCTGTTCGAGTTTTGCCCTGATACCGGCGGCAAAATCCTTCTCAAGCCATATTATGTCGAAGACATCACATATATCCATAAGTCCGAGGAATTCATCCTCAGGCATGATTTCACCGTATTTTCCGTAACGCCCGGCATCTTCCATGCGATTTTCATACCAGGGTTTCGGCTGAGCTTCATACTGGTCCAGCGTTATACCGCCGATATAGGCCTGGTTAGGTGCGTAACCTCTGGCTTCATCATAGGACTGAAGCCACTCTGGCAATTTGGACAGAAACTCCGTCTCTCCCTTGGTGAGTCTCTCAACATAGGGCGTGTTTCCGTAATGCAGCCCTAATTCGGGTACATGATTCAGGCTATAGGCATAACCCTTTATTCCAACACTGGACATTCTTGAAACAACCTCCTCGATTAGTATTGCCTTTTGGATTGATGATACGGGCCCGGAATAAGCTCCGGACCCGTATCTGAAACACTAGTCCTTGAAGACCGTCTGTTCCTGTACCTCAGTCTGAAGGGCCGCAAGGGCTTTCTCGAGCAGGTGGCGCCTGATAGCTTTCTCTTCATCCAAGGATTTCTTCGGGTCTCCGAAGGGATGAGGAATAGCTACAGCAGGAACGATACGGTTTGCACCAACTGTAAGAGAAATAGGAACGATAGTGGCACAGTGAACCACGGGCAGACCTGCCCTTTCGATCTCTTTTACGAACGTTGCACCGCAACGTGTACAAGTTCCTCAGGTGGATGTGACGATAACCGCGTCAACTCCGTCATTTTTAAGCTTCTGGGCGAATTCGGCCGCGAACTTCTTCGCATTGCCCACTGATGTACCATTTCCGACAGAGGAGTAGTACTTGTTATGTAGTTTCTTGAAAAGCCCTTCCTTCTCCATTTCCCTCAATACGTCCACGGGAAGGACCCTGTCGGGATCATCACAGGCATAGGTACTGTCGTAACCGCCATGACAGCTTTCATAATCCTCTGATGTAAGGTCCATGACACCGGTAATATCATACTCACCATAGTTCTGTGCGCTGGAAGCAGCTATATGATCAGGATTACCCTTTGGAACGATCCCTCCTGAAGTCACCAGGGCAATGGTGGTGTTCTTCATGTCCATGATGGGAGGATTTGGGGCCACCCTGTCAAAAACAGGCATCACATACTCCGTGGTGAAAGGCTGACCATTGATCTTGCTGACGAACATGTCAAGAGCACGTTCGGCAGCTATCTTCTCAAAGAACATATTCTTCCTGATGCCTCTTTCGATGTATCCTTCCTCGGAAGGACTACCGAGCTTCTCTCCCTTGAGAAGCCTGAGGACCAGTTTAGCCATGGCAGGGATCGCTTTTCCCATGCCCCTGGCGCTATCCGGGGTTTCAACGATGTAAAGGCTCTTTTTATACATCTCCACCCCTGGATTCTCGGGATACATTCCGGAAACCACAGGAACACCGAGTTCCTTTGAAACGGCATCTCCCATAGCTCCGCAGGCAGATCCGTAACGACCTGCGTTAAAAGCCGGACCAAGAACCACTGCATCAGGCTCGAACTTCTTTATCAGCTCGAGTACCTCTACACTGGCCTTGTCCATATCGGTGGCGAAATAGGTGTCACCACAGATCACGGTACCCACTATTTCAGCTTCATCACCCAGGGAAGCATTAAGAGCCATCCCCGGGCCTACAACGCCCTCTCTGGATTCTGGTGCATAATCGGCTTTTTCCTCGCCGCCTATACCTGCAAAGAACTGATTTATGTAATGAACAATACGGTAGGACATTGTTTCCCCTCCTTTCATGAAAGACTATAGAGAATACTTGCTGAATTCCTTTCTCATAGCTCCAACGGCCTCAGCCAGGGATTCAGGGTCAAGGACCATCTCCATCATGGAGATCTGTTCTTCCCAGGCTGAAGGATCGGCTTCGGACCTCACATCTTCCTCAAAAACATGGTAAACAGCGAGTCCCAACTGGACTCCGGCTAATGGGCCTGCGAAGGTGGGGTCGCCATTGGCGACGGTTTCCGCGTAGATCTCTGCACCTTCTGCATCAGAGGATCCAAGAATAACAACCAGTTCCTCAGGATTATATTTCTCGGCTGCATCCTTTATCCTCTGCTGGTTCTGCAGGTCCATTGCTCCTGCTGCGGTTCAGACAAAGCATTCTGTGACGGAAAAGACCACTTCTGCTCCGCTGTTCTGGAAGACAGCTTCCATAGCAGGGCTTGGGACTCCGTCACGTTCGCCCAGAAGAAGAAGCTTCTTGCCGGCAAACTTGCCCATCTTTGTGCACCTCCTTGATAAGTCTTTGTTGTAAAGGCTTCAACTGCCAGGTTTACTTAAAGGGTATAAGCACCGTTCCTGGTGTATCCCAGCTGGTTCGTGGCTCCGATTATGGTCTGGATCTCCACGGACATGCTTCCATCTTCATGGAGGGAACCGTACCAGCCACCATCGATAACATCGGCAGCCTCTGGGAACCCGATGACCTTGTCCATCACGGGCAGGTCTATGGTCTCGTTGGCATTACCCACGCTGACCACTGAATCCCCTTCCTTGCATGAATCTGCAAGTCCCTGGCTGGCACCATCACGTCCCGCATATTCGTCAGTGATGAGGGTGGTCTTGATGCCTGCCTGCTCAGCCTTCCAACAGTTCATTACGAGGTCCGCATCAGGATTGCCGAAACCTTCCTGGGAGATGACAACTCCATCAACACCAAGAAGCCTGGCAAGTTTTACCGCATAGGAAGAGCTTCTCTTCTTGTCTGCCAGGGTTACATTCTCGTTGGTGAGAATGACACCCACGAAATTGAAGTCCTTACCGTTCCGGGCAAACATTCCTTCGATCACGGGGTTGTTCAGATGTGCATAAGTATTGTTCTTATCGCAAGCAGATACGCAGTTACCTGATAATACTGCCCCGTCCATGACCTCGGTGGGACTTATCATGGTGGACAGGGTCTCCTTGGCATCCACGCCGTACACATAGGTGTCATGAAGCAGCCCCTGGGACTGAAGCATGTAGATATAGGCTACCTTGGGAAGACCAGGATACATCTTCATAGCTTCGCACAGAGGAGGAAACTCATAAGTTTTTATCTCATCTGCTTTGACATCCTTCACGCAACTGGCAAGATAGTAGGCTGTTTTCAGACCAGCCATCCTGCAGGCGGATTCATAGGAGTGCTTTTCCAGGTCAGGAGTGCACGGCTCAAGCACTACTGCCACATTACAGGTCTTGGAGTAAGGTGTATAGTCTGCACCAGGTCCGGACATGTCAATGATACCTTCCTGGGTGGCGACTATCCTTCCAGTGGTAACCACGGCAGCTCCTGAAAGGACCAGGGTCTTGCCTTCTCCCACAGTGTCAACATCGCCTATGAAACCCGGGAAGACCTCATTCTTCCCTTCCAGCTTGCAGCGGGGCTCCACAACATCCTTTACCGGAACGATGCGGGCACTGTCTCCAGGATGAACGAGCTCGATATCCACACTTCCGAGTCTCTCGTCACCGGAAAGGTACTCCACCAGTTCCTTTTTGTTCACGTAAAGGACTCCATCCCTGAGTTCCGTCTTGTCACCCCAGGCTAACTTGCTGACCTTAACTTTATGGAGTTCCAGTTTCAAAGAAAATCCCCCCTTTTGATAGCGTCCATGATTAACCGAGGAGTTCCTCGATCTTGGCCTTGATTTTATCAGCAGTGGCTTCTCCGCCACTGACCCTGGCCACTTCCGCTCCGTCCTTCCAGAAAAGAATGGAAGGAAGGCCCATAACCTTGTTGGCAATGGCGACTCTCCTGTTACCACTGACATTTACCTTGGTGAATTTGACCTTATCCCCATACTCCTTCTCCAGCTCTTCTACCTGGGGCATAAGAGCAAGGCAGGGGCCGCACTGGGGTCCCCAGAAGTCAACGAGTACAGGAAGGTCACTTTCCTTTACCTCTGCATCAAAAGTTTCCTTGGTAAGCTCTATCATCTATTTTCACCTCCTTTAATGAGATCTTCTGGACTCTGTATCCTGAAAAATATTCGGCTCAGGATCGGTCCGAATGGTCCTGTGCAAACATATGGTGCTCCTCAAGGCTCTTGTTCATCAGCTCAAGGTCCAGGAGTGCACAATCATCTTCCGCCTGTCTGGAAAGAAAACCCGGTTCGAGCAGCCTGTCCTGACAGGATCGATACACTGAAAGAGCGTTCTCGATCAACTCGAGAGACCATGGGTCTACCTTTGCCGGGTCCGCCTGAGGGTTCATCTCGATAAGAACACTTCGAAAAGGCTGCTGATAGGGTCTAAGGTTTCCGCAAAGAGGGTGGGTCAATAACCTGTTACCCTGATGTACCAGGTCTCTCGACCGGACAAGTACATCCAGGGAAGTTTTAAGCATTTCAATGGAGGATACACGGGGTACGAATTTTGAATTGTTAGTTACAAGAAGGCAACGACAGGTCATTCAAGAACCTCCTGAGTGGGAGATATTTGAACTTTCTCTGTCGTAAAGCAGCTGGGATCACCCAGAGCTTAATCTTTCAGAGACCCGTCCAGCCGCAATCCTTTGGCCTGAGAGTTTCAGCATCATCAATAACAGAATACCTGATGGCCTTGCCCCTTCGGCGCCCCCTTACCTCTTTGAAAAGATGATCGGGATCTCTCTTGCGACTTTCATCCGGAACATACGGGATGATTTTACAATATGGAAATTTATAGTCAAGACATTATGTGAAAAAGTAAACTTAATTACCCTTCTTTCAGCAATTGTATATAAGATTTTTGTCAATTAACAGAGTTCACAAAAAAAACAGGGGGGCCTGAGCCCCCCTGAAAAAATTGCTGATACCAGCTATCCTACCACTTGAGGCCAGTGATGAAGATATAGGCAAGGGTAAGAGGAGCCACGATCCGGCAGACCCAGACCCACGGCGTATGGAGACCGAAAGGTTTGGTTCCCTGGTTCGTAACTTCCTTCTCTGCCTCGTCCTTCCAGAACCAGCCTACGAAGAGGGCTATGAAGAGGCCGCCGAGAGGCAGAAGGACGTTAGATGCGACAAAGTCTGCGGCATCCAGGAAGTCCTTGCCTGCGATCTTGAGCCCACCGGTAAGTGAGTAGGCAGAAGGAATACCCATCAGGAAGATAACGATACCAAGAGTCCAGGCTGTTTTCTTCCTGGTCCATTTAAGTTCGTCCATGAAGTAGGCACCCACCACTTCGAGGAGTGAAATGGATGATGTGATACCGGCCACCATGAGAAGAAGGAAGAACAGGGCTGACCAGACGGCACCGCCAGGCATCTGGGAGAAGATCCCGGGAAGGGTGACGAAGGTAAGTCCAGGACCTGCACCAGGTTCCACACCAAAGGCGAAGACGGCGGGGAAGATAACCAGACCGGCCAGGAATGCCACCGCTGTATCGAGGAAACAAACCTGCGCAGCAGCTCCGGGAATGAAGGTCTGCTTGTCAAGATAGCTTCCGTAGGTGACCATGCATCCCATACCGAGGGACAGGGAGAAAAAGGCCTGTCCGGCGGCCGCAAGAAGCGTAGGCCCTGTGATCTTTGAGAAATCCGGCTTCAGGTAGAAGGCGATACCTTCTCCTGCTCCAGGAAGAGTGACTGACCTTACGATCAGGACCAGCAGGAGGACAAATAGCATGGGCATGAGGATCTTACAGTATTTCTCGATCCCTTCACCCACACCCTGTGCAACGATGAAGATGGTGATGAGCATAAAGAGTGCCTGGTAGATGACCACTTGCGGAGTATTCGTAATGAACCCGCCGAAGATATCTCCAGCCTTGCCTTCGGCACCGGCCTGCATAAGACCTGTGAAGGAGGCGAGGATGTACTTGATGGTCCATCCGCCTATTACACAATAGTAGGAAAGGATGATGAAACCACATGCTACACCCATCCATCCAAGGAGCACCCAGGGCCCTCCAGCCACTTTTCTGAAGGAACCTACCGCGTTGAGCTCTGCCTTACGTCCTACGGAGATCTCTGCCATCATTACGGAATAACCTATAATGAACACGATGGCTACATAGAGGATCAGGAAGGCCGCTCCACCGTTCATACCACAGACGTAGGGGAAACGCCATATGTTCCCCAGACCTACGGCAGAACCTGCAGCTGCAAGAATAAATCCAAGTTTACTTCCCCACTGTTCCCTTTCAACGCCATTACTCATATGCAACAATCCCTCCTTTTTGACTTGCAAGCATAATGAAAAATAAGACGACTCCTAAAAGGTTACAACACATTCATTGATGTTTTTCTGCACCATCACCTCCACCTGATCCAATTGTCTTCTCATTACAGGTACAAATATGAGCTGAAAAGCATGTTCCAAACCGGAATTGAAGCTACTTCCCCTTATCCACTGAAAAACATTATACAACAGTATTCCTGTATTCTAGTCTAAAATAAGGGAAAAGAGTCATTTTTTCAACAAGAAACTTTTTTCGCAATTCTTGATATAATATCCCCTTACTTGTATCGGGAATTCTATAAGTTAGAATATCCCCGAAAGGTGGTATCCACAAATGTGTCTTGCCATACCCTACCGTATTATTGAATTGCTTGATGATAACAGGGCCTTTGCCTCTACCGGCAACGTTAAGGCGGAAGTTCGGACCGACCTTGTGAAAGACCTTGAAGTGGGAGACCCTGTGCTGGTCCATGCAGGTTTCGTCATCGAGAAGATAGATCAGGATTATTCTGAAGAGCTTGAAGGTCTCTGGGCCAACATCAGGGAACTGGCCGGAGAGGACCAGTAATGTCAAAGAAGGACCCTTCAAGGATCGAACCTATCCTCAAGGCAATCTCTAAACTCGCCCGAAGGCCCGTGGTCCTAATGGAAGTATGCGGCACCCACACGGTATCGATCTTCCGGCATGGTATCCGTTCCCTTCTTCCCTCATCCATAAAACTGCTCTCGGGGCCGGGGTGCCCTGTATGCGTCACCGCCCAGGGAGATATCGATGCGGCTCTTTCCCTTTCCAGGATGAAGGACACCATCATAGCTACCTACGGGGATATGCTCAGAGTTCCAGGCACCTCTACATCCCTTATGGAAGAACGATCTGCGGGACGGGATATAAGGATCGTGACCTCATCATCACAGTGTCTTGATATTGCCAGACAGAATCCTGGCAGGGAGGTTATATTCTTCGCCGTGGGTTTTGAGACCACGGCTCCTGCCACAGCATCCATGATCGTGGAAGCAGCGGACCTGGCTCTTGATAATCTTTCGGTGATCAATTTTCATAAACGCACCCCTCCTGTTCTGGACACTCTTGCCCGGGAGCCTGACCTCCAGATCGACGGCTTCATCCTGCCGGGTCATGTAAGCGTTATCCTCGGCCATGGGCCCTATTCCTTTCTGGCGCATAAATACGGAAAAGCCTCGTGCATAGCCGGTTTTGAAGGAGAGGATATTCTGCTGGCCATAGCCGATCTATGCCTGCAGATAGAAGGGAACCAGCCCAGGATTTCCTCGGTCTATCCCCGAGCTGTGAGACCTGAGGGTAATGCCACAGCCCTGGAACTGATGGAAAAGGTCTTCAGGCCAGGGGATGCCATATGGAGAGGAATAGGGAGTATTCCGGATTCCGGACTTGTGCTCAGGGATAAATACTCCCTTTTTGATGCAGCTGTTAAGTGGGAACTCAAAATCCCTGAAGTGGCACCTCCTGAGGGATGCAGGTGCGGAGAGGTCCTTTCAGGCAAAATTGAACCGCTTGACTGTCCGTTGTTCGGAACAGCCTGCACCCCCCTGAAACCTGTAGGACCCTGTATGGTCTCCAGTGAAGGGACCTGTGCCGCCTATTTCCGATTCGCAAGAGGAGGTAAACCCGAGTGGAAAAAATAACCATAGGGCATGGCAGCGGGGGGCGCCTTACCCAGGAACTGATAGGTAAGGTACTGGAGCTTTTCCCTCCCCAGCTTGTGGCCCAGGATATGGAAGACTGCACATTCGTGAATGATTATATGGCCATGACCATCGACAGCTTTACCGTAACACCCCGGGTGTTTCCCGGGGGGGACATCGGCAAGCTCGCTGTTTGCGGCAGTGCAAATGACCTTGCGGTCAGGGGTATCGAACCTGAACATATGGCCATGTCCCTGGTCATGGAGGAAGGGTTTGATCTTGACGAACTTCGAGGTTACATCAGAAGTGCCGTAAAGGTCTGCAGGGAACTGGGACTGAAGCTCAGTGCCGGAGATACCAAGGTTGTCCCCAGGGGAGCTATCGACGGATTATTCATTACCACCTGCTCCGTGGGGAACAGAAAGACTCCTGAACCTCTGGGCATGACCAGGCTCAGACCTGGAGACCAACTTGTGGTCAGTACATCCATAGGCCGTCATGGCGCCACCATAGGTGCCAGCAGGTTCAACCTTGATGCAGAGGGCCTTCGCAGCGATTGCGCATCCCTATGGTCCTTCATCCGTAAGATCCTTCATCTTAAGGGCCTGAGATGCCTCAGGGACTGTACAAGGGGAGGGCTCGGGACATCTCTTTGTGAATGGGCAGAAGGCACTGGTCTGGGTATCGAGGTCAGAGAGGAAGGAATACCGGTTTCCGAGGAAGTGTCAGCCATCTGCGACATTCTGGGCTTCGACCCCCTCTATCTTGCATGTGAAGGATGCGCTCTGATCGGGGTAAGTCCTGCAGATACGGAAGAGCTACTTTCCATTCTCGGGGAAGATCCTCTGTGCGAAGATGCTGCAGTAATAGGCGAAGTCGTCGAGGAACACGAAAGGATAGTTGGAATGAAAACCCGCATTGGAGGAATGAGGATAATTGATATGCCAGTGGGGGAAATGCTGCCCAGAATATGTTGAAGCCCTGTAAAGCGAAAGGGGCCGCTATTATCGCGGCCCCTTTTTTTATTCCATAGGCAGGTTGATTCTCTCGATCCCTGTAGCTAGACACCTTTCCTCATCTATATCCACTATTACGGCATTCATCCTGATGCCCTCCGATGCAACCTGAAAGCGGGAGGGTAATCCGGTCAGGAACTTTTCAAGTACAGAATCCAGCTCCATACCAATGGCTGAGAGATGGGGCCCGGTCATACCCACATCAGAGATATAGGCCGTTCCTTCAGGAAGGATCTCCTCATCTGCTGTCTGAACATGAGTGTGGGTCCCAAGGAAAGCAGAAACCTTCCCATCCAGGTAAAGCCCTAGGGTCCTCTTCTCTGAAGTGGCCTCTGCATGAAAATCCACCAGCACTGGCAGGCTATCCGCCTGCTCCAGGATCTCCTCTGCCTTTCTGAAGGGACAATCAATGGGAGGCATGAACACCCTTCCCTGCAGGTTCAGGACCAGGAGTTTCCTGCCCTTTTTTTCTATGATACAGTGACCCTGCCCAGGGGTTCCCGGCGGGTAGTTTGCGGGTCGGATCACCCTGGGTTCTCCCTCAAGCACAGGAATGAACTCTTTCTTGTCCCAGATATGGTTCCCCGAGGTCAGGGCATCTATGCCCATGGAGAAAAGCTCTTCCATGACCTTTTCGGTCATCCCTTTTCCACCAGCGGCATTCTCGCAGTTTGCGATCACAAAATCAAAGGGCCCCTTTTCCCTGCCGAGAAAAGGAACAAGCCTGGCAGCAGCTTGCCTGCCAGGCTTTCCAACAATATCAGCGATAAAAAGTATTCTCATGACAAAACTCCAGGATCATTTAGCATACTCCACGCTTCTGATCTCTTTGGTAACGGTCACCTTGATCTGACCTGGGTACTTCATCTCTTCCTCTATCTTTCGTGCTATATCCCAGGCAAGTTTGTTGATGATCCCTTCCTCGGTAACGCTGGAAGCCACCACAACCCGAACTTCCCTTCCTGCCTGGATGGCATAGGCCTTACTTACTCCGTTGAATGATTTGGCCAGTTCCTCAAGTTTCTCAAGCCTTCTCACATAGGCATCAAGGCTTTCACGCCTTGCCCCTGGCCTGGAAGCACTCACTGCATCTGCTGCAGCAACTATCACATCATACACGCTCTGCTGTTCCACATCCTCATGATGGGAAGCTATAGCATTGATCACCACAGGGCTTTCATTATATCTCTTTGCCAGATCGGCCCCGATAAGGGCATGGGGTCCCTCGATCTTGTGGTCCACAGCCTTCCCGATATCATGAAGAAGTCCGGCCCTTCTGGCAAGATCCTCGTCGAGTCCAAGTTCTGCAGCCATGATCCCCGATACGTGGGAGACCTCAAGACTGTGTTTCAGGGCATTCTGCCCGTAACTGTATCTGAGTTTCAGTGACCCCAGGATCCGAACCATTTCGTTGTTCATGTTCTTGATACCTGTCTCAAGAAGAGCCTCTTCACCAGCTTCGATGATCTTCTCTTCCACCTCGCGACCGGCCTTCTCAACCAGTTCCTCGATCCTTGCAGGGTGTATCCGGCCATCCACGATAAGACGCTCCAGGGAAAGCCTGGCGATCTCCCTTCTTACGGGGTCAAAACTGCTGAGAGTGACCGCTTCAGGAGTATCATCGACGATAAGGTCCACCCCCGTCAGGGACTCAAAGGCCCGAATATTCCTTCCTTCGCGACCAATTATCCTGCCCTTCATCTCATCAGATGGAAGAGCCACGGTGCTGACTGCAATATCAGAAGTGTGCTCCACTGCGCACCTCTGTACCGCCGTCACGATTATCTCCCTGGATTTCCGTTCCGCTTCCCTTTTGGCTTTTTCCTCAAGTTCTTTCAGTCTTAGCCCTATAACATGCTGCGCATCCTGTTCAACTTCCCTGAGAAGAATGTCTCTTGCATCCTCCCTGGACATCTGGGCCACTTCCTCGAGCCTGCTTACCTGCTCCTGGCGAAGGGCTTCCACTTCTTTCATCCTTTTTTCAAGGTTATTTTCCCTGTTCCTTATCTCCTCTTCTTTCTGGGAGATCTTTTCCAGTTTCCTGTCGTAATTCTCTTCTTTCTGTTCGAGTCGTCTTTCTGACCTCTGGAGCTCTCCTCTTCTTTCCTTGATCTCCTTTTCTGTATCCTGTCTCAGCTTGAAGATCTCATCCCTTGCTTCACTAAGCTTTTCCCTTTTGGTCTGTTCCGCTTCCTGAAGGGCTTCCCTGAGCAATTTCTCTGACTGGGCTTTAGCACCTTCGAGATGTTTGGCACCTATCTTTTTTGAAAGCAGGAAACCTGCCACAACTCCGACAGATACTCCTGCGACAATTACAAGAATTATCGGAATATGCATCTTCAAATATCACTCCTTATTTATTTTTCAAGGTGCAGTCTATATGGTAAATAACACAAGTTGACTTCCGACCACACATCGAATTTTCGCAGATTATTTTACCTTTCGGACTTCCTATTCACAAGCTACTGATACAGCTTTTCCTGCAATTTCGTAAGAAAACCCTCTAGAAATAAGTCTGGAATATATCTTTTTTTCCGTAACACCATGTTCAAACCAGTTTATAGCAAGGGATAAAGCTTCATCAAACTCATTATAACCGGTATCCTGAAAAGCTTCTTCTATCTTTTCTGCTTCCACACCCCTGATACGAAGCTGGTGGGCAATCTTGATACTACCCCAGGAGGTATGGGAAATTATATACAGTTTAGCATAAGCAAGGTCATCTATATAACCAAGATCCTGATAACGATCGAGAAGTTTTTCCGCTTCCTCTTTAGCCAGATCCCTTCGGATAAGCCTGTCCATCAATTCCTTCCTTGTGTAGGCTCTTTTTGAAAGAATCGAAAGGAGGTATTTTTCCGGATCCATGAAGATCAGCCCGTTTCTACAAGATGTAGTGTTTCGCCCAATTCAGAGAAAACCCTGGATCTGAGCTCTTCATGGTTCCCCAGAGAGGGATCATCTTCAACAAGCTTAAAGGCATCATCTCTTGCCAGATAGAGCAATTCCCTGTCCCTGAAAAGATCCGCCACCCTGAAATCGGTAACTCCATGCTGTCGAAGACCGCATAATTCTCCTGGCCCTCTAAGCTTGAGGTCCACTTCTGCTATCCTGAACCCATCATTTGTGGTACACATGGTCCTTATCCTCTCCAGGGCATCCGGATTTCCAGGATCGGATAAGAGTATACAATAACTCTTGTGTTTTCCCCTTCCCACTCTTCCCCGAAGCTGATGGAGCTGGGAAAGGCCGAACCGGTCAGCATCGTCAATTACCATGATCGAAGCATTGGGTACATCCACTCCTACTTCGATTATGGTGGTAGCCAGAAGAATATCCACATTCCCCTTCTGGAATTCTTCCATTTGCCGGTCCTTCTTATCCTGGGGAAGCTGACCGTGAAGCACTCCTATGTGCAGATCAGGAAAGGCCTGATGGAGAAATTCCTCTCTCTCGCCAAGGGAAGTGGAATCAATTGCATCACTGTCCTCAATAAGAGGGCAGACCCAGTAGATCTGTCTCCCCTTCCCTACTTCTTTCCTTAGAAAATTCAGCAACCTGTGGAGATTGGCCGGTTTTATCCATTTTGTATCCACCGGCTGCCTCCCGGGAGGCATTTCATCCATTACCGATACCGCAAGATCCCCATAAACGGAAAGGGTCAGGGTCCTTGGTATGGGTGTAGCTGTCATAACAAGCATATGAGGAGCCTCTCCCTTCGATTTAAGGGCATTGCGCTGCATAACCCCAAAACGATGCTGTTCGTCAACGACAACAACTCCGACATCGCGATAGGACACATCATCCTGGAAAAGGGCATGGGTTCCAACGACCACCTTTATCGAACCGGTTCTTATTTCCGACAGGATGTTCTTTCTCTCCGCCGATCCCATAGATCCTGTGAGAAGGGCTGACTTTACACCCATTTGGGAAAGAAGTCCCTTAAGTCTTGAAAAATGCTGCTGAGCAAGGATCTCCGTGGGAGCCATGAATAATCCCTGGTAACCGTTATCGACTGCCAGCAACAGTGCATAGACAGCGATCACGGTCTTCCCTGATCCCACATCTCCCTGAAGCAGCCTGTGCATGGGGACATTCCCGGCCATATCGGATGTTATCTGGGATATAACTTTTTTCTGGGCCCCGGTAAGTTCGAAATCCAGCATGCTTGAAAGCAGTTCTGAGGAACCTTCTTCTCTCAATCCGCAGCGCGGGGCTTTTCCGGAACCTTCCTGAAAGGAGCGTTTCCTTAGAGCAAGAGCCGTCTGCAGAAGGAAGAACTCCTCATAGGCAAGCCTTGTCCTGCTTTCTGACCAACTTTGCCTGTCGGAAGGATAGTGCATGTCCATGAGGGATTCCCGGATGGGGGGGAAACTGTGTTTCTCCATGACCCATAGAGGCAGTATTTCCCTGACATCCTGAAGATGCAGGGAAAGAGAACTTCGGATGGTCCTTCTAAGCCATTTCTGATAGATCCCTGCGGTAGATGGGTATACAGGAACGATCTTACCCATTTCCTGGAGTTCTTCTTCATCTTCCTCAATAATTTCAAAATCAGGGCTCTGGATCTGAAGGCGACCGTACTTTCGTTCGATCTTTCCGTAAAGAGCAAGTTTCCTGCCAGGAACCATGATCTTTTCAAGACCCCTTACATTGAACCATACGACCTCTGCCATGGTGCTTCCGTCAGTTATCACTACCCGGCTGATGGTCATCTTCCTGGATCTGGCCTTTCTACTCTGAAAATCCACTACCCTGGCCAGAACGAAAGTTACCTTTCCGGGAACAAGGTCTTTGAGGGAAGTGAGTTCCCTTCTGTCCTCGTACCTTCTCGGGAAAGTAAAGATAAGATCCCTGACAGTAGTTATCTCAAGGCGGGCAAGAAGTCTTTCCCTGGCAGGGCCTACCCCCTTGAGATATCTTACAGGAGAATCCAGGGTGGACGAGAGGGTCAATCAGCCCTTTCCTCCTGAAGTTCTTCCTCCTCCTGTCCTTCCAGAAGGACCTGGAATCTGGATATGAGACCTGCAATTTCAGCGAAAAGCTCGTTCTTTCTTTTCTTGAGATCGCTCAGATCTCTGCGGATCCTCTCCCGTTCACTGGAGGCATCGAACAGTATCTGCTCGGATTTCGCCCTGGCTTCAGCAATTATGGCTTCTCCCTGTTCCTTCGCTGCCTTGATCTTATCATCCGCACTTCTCTGAGCCATAAGAAGAGCTTCCTGAAGGGAGTTCTTCAGGTTGGTATATTCCCTGAGCTGGTCCTCCACCAATTGTCTTTCCTGTTCCAGACGCTTGCATCTTCCCACATAATCATGAAGACTTTCTGCGACCTTGTCGAGGAATTCATCTACCTCGATAGGATCATATCCCCTGAGTACTTTTCCAAAAGCCTTGTTCTCTACATCAAGAGCCGTGAGAACTTCTCTCACCATCTTCAACTCCTTCCGTCGTAAACTCTTCATTGAGAATCTCCTCTTCAGAGGGTTCTTCCCATTCTTCCACAAGATAGCGCCTTGGGGATGCCATGAACACTCCCGGACAAAGCCTGGATACAGAGCCATGTATAGAACAGGTTACACCGGAAAGGAAGTCCAGGATGCCCTGGCCGCTTTCTTTTTCCATGTTTCTCAGGTCGGCTATTACGATCTGTCCTTTCTGAAGGGCTTTTGCAAGAGCCTCCCTGTAAAACAGGCAGTTATCCTGTCGACATATGATCAATGATGCCTGTCCTTTAGGACTGGAAAGGATCCGCTGTTTACGGTTCTCCTGCTCTTCCTGCAAAACCTCTTCCTCGAACTCGTCCTCCTCTGACTCCAGAAGTCCCAGGAGTTCAAGAAAAGCCTTCAGCATATTGTCATCTCCCTCTTTAATTGTACTCTCTCGGGCCAAAAAGAGCTGACCCTATCCTTACCAGTGTACTGCCTTCCTCAATAGCCCACTGAAAATCATGGCTCATCCCCATGGAAAGCACAGGCATTTCCCGGTCCAGTTCTCTGGCTATAACATCAGAAAGCTCCCTGAGCTGACTGAAAGAAGTCCTGACAATACGTTCTTCCCCGGTGAGAGGACCAATTGTCATAAGGCCCTTCAGAGAAAGGTGTTCACATTTTTCGCAGATATAGGAAGCCAGAGAGAAAGCATCTTCAGGCTGGACACCGTACTTTGTAGCTTCACCCGAGGTGTTCACCTCCATAAGGACTGACACTTGTTCCTTTCCCAGTTCACAACATATTCTCTCAAGGGTATCCGCAAGTGCCCTTGAATCGAGACTCTGGATCATGCTGAAATGCAACAGGGCCTTCCTCGCCTTGTTCTTCTGCAGATGTCCTATGAGATGCCATTCCGCAGGAATATTCCCTGGCCAGGAGGAGATCTTGGGTATAGCTTCCTGGACCCTGTTCTCCCCGAAAAGAGAAAGGCCCAGGCTGGTCGAAGCACGAAGGATCTCTTCCAGAGACCTGGTCTTGGTTACACCCATTAACGTTATATCCGCAATGGACCTGCCTGCCTTTTCAGCAGCAAAAGCTATTCCCTTACAGACAGTTTCATAGCGTTCATGCAATGTTCTCACCAGAACCTGACTCTCCCTTCTCTTGCCTTGTTCCCCTTCTGGAGAATAAGGTCTCCAGGGGTCAACCCGTTTTCGACGAAGACCCTGCCTCCCGGGATGGGTACCCCCTCCACAGGATGGAAAATCGCCCGGTCCCCTTTCAATCTGAAGACCCCGGATCGCCCCTCCCGCACGGTCAGGGCCGATTCAGGAATGGATGCGCCGAATGTTTCTCCGGTATAGATCGAATATGATACTGTCCTTGAAGTGGTCATCCGGGGCGGAAAAAAGGGAAGACTCAGATAGACTTTCACCCTGTGACCATATTGCCTGTAAACCCGAACCCTGCTTCTCCAGGGCAATTCCATTGAACGGGTCTTGATATCGAGATAACCCCTTTCCATATCCCTCATAAGGGCCGGATGGACATCTGCATACCCTATAAGTCTCAGGTCCTGGGGAAGGGAAATGATCTTCCCCACGGGGGTATTTCTGTTGACTCTCATACCGGATCGAAAAGGGGTAAAATCACCCTCTCCAGGAAGGGCAGAAGAACCGATCCAAAGGGAACCGTAATTCCATAACCCCTCTCTGCCGTCAAGACCTGGTACAAAATACCCCGGACAGGATGAGTATATCCTGTGTTCTTTTCCTCCGGATCTGACCATTGCAACCACTTTACCTGCAGGCACCCTGGAAGGCTCAAGACCTCCGGGATAGGAAACCTCTCCTGTCACAGGGGTGAGAACCAGTTCCTCATCCCAAAGAAGGACACCATCCAGGGGTATCTCCTTGCAGAAACAATAGGATCTGACCTTGACCACTTCAGCATGGATTTCCTGGAAATTGCCCAGCCACAGGAAATAGAGAACCGAAAAGATCCCTATGATTACCATGCTTAGAATTATCCTGGTTAAGGTCCTGACTTTTCCATTCATAATAAATTATCCCTGCTCCCGGATGGAAGGGAATACCTCAAAGGACCCTTTATTGCCTCAATTTTCCGCAATTGAGGCAGGAGAAAGGCTCCAGTCCCCTTGCAACTCTATGAACATTTTCCGCGATGAATTTCATTACCCCTGCCAGGGATGCATCGGTCACCCCGCCGATATGGGGGGTTATTATGACCCGTGGATCCTGAAGAAGCGGGTCTCCAGCTCCAGGAGGCTCTTCCCACAGCACATCCATACCGGCCCCTGCTATCAGGTCCTCATCAAGGGCTTTTTCCAGGGCCTGGCGATCCAGGACAGGCCCCCTGGCGACGTTTACAAGAAAAGATCCTTCTTTCATGTTACGAAAACATTCTTCGTTGAAGAACCCCCTGGTATGTTCATTCAGGGTCAGACAAAGGACAACCCAGGATGCTTCTTTCAGGGCAAGACCTATCTGCTCAAGAGGATATACCTTTTTCAGACCCCACTCCCGGAACTCTTCCTTCATGGTCCTGTTCACTCCCACTACTTCCATACCAAGTCCGAGAAGTCTCTCCACCACACAATGCCCCACATCTCCAAGGCCGACCACACAGGCGGTCTTCTGCCACATTACCCTTCCAGGCGGCGTAAAAAATTTTCCTTCCAGAAGTTTTTCCTGAGATCGCTTGTATCTTCTACCGAGAAGCATCATGTGCATCAAAGCTATCTCTGCAACTCCTTCTGCATTTCCGGTACCCCTGGAAGGAACGTTGCACGCATATACACCATATCTGGTACAGGCCTCCACATCAAGACCTTCTACACCTACACCCCATTGCTGGGCCAGGATCAGGTTACCGGCACGGGAGAGAAGCTCTTCCCCAAAAGGGACAGGCCTCAGGATGATAATATGGGCCCAGGAAATACAATTCTGCAGTTCCATATCGTCCTCGATCCTGATAGCATGACCAGGGAAGACCTTTTCAAAGTCAGACCTGAATCGTTCAAAGGGTTTTCCGGCAAAAAGGATGTTCATTTGCAACCTCCCTGAAGATCTGTATCATCTCTCCATGCTGCGTTCTATCTCGGCAAAGGCATCATGATTATGAATGCTTTCCTGACTTATGACCTTTACCCTGAACCAGGTTATACGATGATCTTTTTCAAGGGACAGCACTGCTTCCCTTGTCACATCTTCCACAAACCTGGGGCGGGAGTAGGCGAACTCAGTAACAAACTTTTCATCTTCCCTTTTCAGAAGGGAAAAAACCGGTGCAGAGGCTGCTTTTTCCCCGATCTCAGCTATCTCCTCGATCCAGACGAGGCTCTTCATTCGAATTGCAATATCCACAGATGCCCTCTGGTTATGAGCTCCTGCTTCAGAAATCTCCCTGGAACAGGGGCAAAGGGTTTGAACAGGTATTTTCACTTCAAGGATAAAATCAAACTGTTCTTTTTCCTTGGAAGCCAGGAAAAGAACATCATATCTGGAATAGCTTTCGATCCTGCTGACCGGGGCTTTCTTTTTTGCAAAATAGGGAAATTCAAAACTGAGCTGAGCCTTTTCTGCGCTAAGACTGTCCTTAATGATATCCACCATGTCTTCCAGACTATCCAGGGTCACCTTGCCCTGAAAATCGTTCAGGAGGCCTATGAACCTGCTCATATGGGTACCCCTGGTATCTTCGGGAAGGGATACGGACATGCTTACTCTTGCCACCGTGTGCTGCTGACTGAACTCAGGATCAAGAACAACAATGGGATAGGATACACCGCTTACCCCTACCCTGTCGATGGAAATGTTCCTGCTGTCCTGCTCGTTCTGAACATCCTTCATTTCATGTCATCCCCGGTAATTATGGCTCCGCTGGTCTCTGTCTCCCATACCTCTATATTATGGATACTGACATCAAGAGATTCCAGAGGTTCCATGAGTTCCTTCCATACCCATCTGGAAATATTTTCCGCAGTAGGCTGGGGGATAACGTCGTTTAGATAGGCATGGTCAAGGCGACTGATAACCTTTTCCTGCACCAGAGCTTTCAACTGTACAAAATCAATGACCATTCCTTCATGATCAGGTTGGCCTTCTACTGTCACCACAAGACGATATGTGTGTCCATGGAGGGCCTCGCATTTTCCATGGTAGCATTCGAGTTTATGGGCTGCATCGAACTTAAAGACCTTTTTCAGTAACATGATTCTTTCTCATCCCCTTCCTCGGAGAAATGCCACAATGATTTTACAACAATCCCCCATGGTATTTCTCATTTCCTTTCCATGATCTGAAGTTTTCCCCCTCTTAAGGATCAGGTTTTGAAAATACTGTCAGGGAAGAAAGCAGGGCCTATTTTGCAATATACCTGCTGAATTACTATAAAATGCTTTGTTTGGCATGTGTATTCTTAATAGCTTGCAGGTAATTCTCAGAAAAACTTGCATGATCTTCAAGAAAATGGTATAAAGGTGCATCTTTATTTTCCCCCTTATATTACAAGGATAAAGGAGTGATATCCATGGCCCTGGAAAGGCCCAAAGAACTGTTTGGCGTCAACGTATTCAACAGAAGGGTTATGAAAGAAAGACTGCCCAAGGAAATTTATCAGAAGCTGATCGCTTCAATAGAGGGCGGACAGAAGATCGACCCCAATATCGCAGACATGGTGGCCACCGCCATGAAAGAATGGGCCACGGCTAACGGGGCGACCCACTATACCCACTGGTTCCAGCCAAGGACCGAATCCACTGCGGAAAAACACATGGCTTTCCTTTATGCAGATGAGAACGGTCTTCCTATCGAGGCATTCAAGGGAAGCGAACTTGTCCAGAGTGAACCTGATGCATCCTCCTTTCCTTCAGGAGGGATAAGATCCACTTTTGAAGCCAGGGGATATACTGCATGGGATCCAAGCAGCCCGGCCTTCCTCCTGCCGAGCAAAAAGGGCGGAACCCTGTGTATCCCTTCCGTCTTTATCTCCTATGACGGGACACCCCTGGATGTAAAGACCCCTCTTCTTAAAGCCCTGGACGGCCTTGAGAACTCTTCCATGAGGCTCCTCAAGCTTTTCGGCAACCGTGGGGTCAAGTGGGCGAAAGCCACAGTGGGTGCCGAACAGGAATACTTCCTGGTGGACCAGAAAATGGCCTCAAAAAGACCGGACCTCCAGTTTTGCGGAAGAACCATCCTCGGATCGGTCCCACCAAAGGGTCAGCAAATGGAAGATCATTATTTCGGTTCCATCCATCCCAGGATATTATCTTTCATGGAAGACGTGGAACGAGATCTTTACAGGCTTGGGGTTGTCCTTACCACAAGGCACAACGAAGTGGCCCCCTGCCAGTTCGAATGTGCACCCCAGTTCGTGGAAGCCAACCTTGGCTGCGATCAGAACCAGCTTGTCATGGAAACCCTGAGAAAGATGGCACGGAGACACGATCTGAGCCTTCTCCTTCACGAAAAGCCCTTTGCCGGTTTAAATGGAAGCGGCAAACATACCAATTTTTCCATCATGGACAGCGAGGGCAGGAATCTGCTGGAACCTTCAGGTAATTCCAGAAGAAACATCCAGTTCCTGACATTTGTCAGCTCCCTACTTCTGGGCCTCTCGAAATACATGGACCTCCTCAGGGCTGCCATAGCATCTCCCGGAAACATGCATCGCCTTGGAGGGAACGAAGCTCCTCCTGCAATAATGAGTGTTTTTCTTGGAGAGGAACTGACCAACATTCTGGAGACCATAGAAAAGGGACTTCCCGAGGATCTTCCGGTAAGAGGCTCCATGGATCTGGGACTGAACAGACTGCCTTCCATAATTCCCGATAATACGGATCGGAACAGGACATCTCCCCTGGCATTCACAGGTAACAAGTTCGAGTTTCGCGCTCCGGGGGCTCCTCAGGCCCTTGCTCCTCCCCTGACCATGATACTTGCGATCTGGACCTGGGGAATAAATGAAATGGCTTCGAAAATAGAGGCACGGATCAACGAGGTAGACGTGGTGGACGCTGCACTTGACGCCATAAGATATGCTGTGAAGGAAAGCAGGAACGTCCGTTTCGAGGGTAACTGCTATTCAGAGGAGTGGAAAGATGAAGCCCTGAGAAGAGGTCTGACCATTGCCAACACCACCCAGGAAGCCCTTTCTCTTTACCTGGTCCCTGAACACAAGGCGCTCCTTTCTGGGCTGAATATCTTTTCAGAGAGGGAAATATCAGCATATTATGATATCAGGCTGGAGCAGTACGTCAAAACCCTGGACATAGAAATGTCGGTCTTGAGCTCCATGGTCTGGGAAGGTGTTCTGCCCGCCCTGTCCAAACAGATGGTGCTGGAGAACACGGCTCTTTCATCACTTTCTGATGAAACCCTTGGTTCCCTTTCTCACTGGAAGAAATACCTGGGCAGGCTGGCCACCATGAAGAACGCTCTCATTGACTCCATTGACAGAATGGATGACCTGAGGAAGAGGATCCAGAGTGAGGATCTGGAGAAACAGGCGGAGATTCTTACTGGAGAAGGCCTGGAACTTTACGAAGCTATCAGGGGAATATGTGACGCTTCGGAACAGGTCATATCCCACGACCTCTGGCCCTATCCAAGATACAGGGAACTTCTCCAGATATCATGAAATGTATTCGGAAACCCCCTGTATAAGAGTATAAATATGAGGGCTGGCTAAAGCCGGCCCTCATATACTGTACATGTAACTGTTATGGTGAAGGGGAATTCATCTGATCCCTTTTGGAGGGACAGGTTCCAGGGAGTACAGCTTCCATCAGGGAAAAAATAACACTCCTTCACTTCTGCTTTCCATTTTCCATCAAAATAAAGCCACTTAAGATCCAGTTCCTGCCATGTGGATCCTTCTTCCTCAGAGGAAAAGACAAGTTTCTGGGCCTTGAGTTCTTCTCTCTGGTCGATCCATAATCTGACCCTTTCTCCTTCGGAGGCCATCTCAGAGAGTTCTTCAAAGGTCCTCTGCAATTTAACCTGAGGTGAAGCAAACTCCATGTTTATTCTCGGTGCAAGGATCAGGGCCAGTGATGCCATGATCACCACCACCAGTAAGACCTCTACCAGAGTAAACCCTTTTCCTGGGCCGTTCATTCTATGCTGCATCCCTATTCCCAGCTGACAATATCCGCGTTCTTCCCGTCGCCTCCCTCTTCTCCATCCGGTCCTGTGGAGAAAAGATCATATTCGTCATGATCTCCAGGTGATCGATATATGTATTCTCCTCCCCATGGATCCTGGGGGACCTTTTTCATATAGCCTGATTCCCTGTATCTCCTGGGCTCCGGAGATATGGCAGGTTTCTCTACAAGGGCCTGCAAACCCTGTTCCGTGGTTGGGTAGAACCCGTTATCCAACTTGAAAAGATCGAGAGCCTGTTCAACTTCCCTGATCTGGACCAGAGCAGCCGTCCTTTTGGCCTCCTCTCCCCTTCCTACCACCCTCGGCACCACAAGAGTGGCGAGAAGACCCAGGATCACTACCACGACAAGGATCTCCACCAGGGTAAAACCCTTTCTTCTATCTTCTCTGATCTTCATCCACGCACCTCCAGTTTTAATCTATTCTGAAAAGGACTATCAGTGTTTGGCTATGTGTCTGAAATGATGGCCCCTGTCCTTATCTGACAAGAGAAGATATATCAAAGATCGGAAGGAGTATGGCCATTACAACAAAACCCACTATCACACCAAGGGCAAGTACCATTAAGGGTTCGACCAGATTAGCCAGCCTCTCCATTCGATTTTCGCATATCTCCCAATAGTTCTCCGATAACTGCCTGAGTGATTCCGAGAGATCCCCGCCCATTTCTCCGACCCTTACGATATATATCATATCCTCAGGGAAAGTCCCCGTTTTCATCAGGGCCTGATCGAAGCGGTATCCTTTTTTGACCAGATCTGCAACTTCCGTCCATTTTTCCGGTTCCGGATCAAGGGTAGCAGACATTTTCAGGGCCTGAACAAGGGGGATACCTGAATCAAGAAGTGTGGCTATCTGCGAGGATATGACAGAAATATCTATCATGCGGCGAATATTCCTGAAAAAAAATCCCTTTTTCTTTTTCCTGCGTCTCTGGATAAACATAAGGATAAGCAGAAATACCAGACCAGGCAACAACATCATTTTTACAGAACGTGAAATGAAGATAAGGATCCTCGTGATCAGTGGGAGGGATTGACCGATCTCCTGGAAAAGTGCCGACAGCCTTGGGACTACAAAACCGATCAGGAAGGTCACCACTCCTGCGCCGATGACCATCATTACCAGGGGATAGGTCAGCGCTGATCTGACCCTGCGTCTCAGGCGAACCTCCACACGGAACTGTCCTGCAAGCTGTTCAAGTACACTTACCAGGTTACCGCTCTGTTCACCTGATTCCACGACCCTTCTCAGGCTGTCCCTGAAAACCCCGATATCCTCCACAGCTCTGGAGAGTTTTTTACCTCCCTGGACTTCCTCAAGAAGGAACGAATAGATCTCGGAAAGCCTCTTCCCTGCTGCCTGTCTTGATAGTAATCTCAAGGCATCGGAAAGAGGAAGCCCACTTTTCAGGTAGGAAGCCAGGCTTCTGCAGAAGAGAGCCTGCATTTCCAGAGAAAGCTCCCTCTCAGTGCCTCTTCTCGCAGCTGTCCTGGCGATCTGTTTGACCTCCACCACGACCAGGCCCTGGGCCTGCAACTGCTCCAGGGCACCGGAAGAAGAGGCTGCTTCGAGATTGCCCTTCTTTATTTTTCCATCTTCATCATAAGCCTGATATGTGAACTGGGGCATTGTCAGTCCTCGCTGGTAACCCTGAGAAGTTCCTCTGGGGAAGTTACACCCTTCTCAACCTTCTCGAGACCTATTTCCCAAAGGGTCCTGAAGCCCTTTTTCCTGGCCATCTGTCGCAACGCGGATACGGGCTGTGATGAAATTACAGCCTCCGCAATATCCTCATCAAGGACAAATTGTTCATAAATTCCGACCCTGCCCCTGTATCCTGTCCAGTTACAATGATCACATCCCCTGCCTCGGAAAGCTTTCGAGACACCATGGGAACGAAGCAGCTGACCCGGGTCGACCTCTTCCCTGCAGACCGGGCATATACGTCTGACCAGCCTCTGGGCCACTGAGGCGATAAGAGAGCCTGCTGCCAGGTAGGGTTCAATACCCATATCTATCAATCTAACTACCGCGCTGATCGAATCATTGGTATGAAGCGTGGAGAGCACCAGGTGTCCGGTAAGGGATGCCTGAACGCCGATATGGGCCGTATCGAAATCCCTCATTTCTCCGATCATCAGAATATCCGGGTCCTGTCGAAGAATGGATCTCAAGGCTGAAGAGAAAGTGACACCTGCTTTCTCATTGACCTGCATCTGGGCTACTCCCGGAAGGTCATACTCGATGGGGTCTTCCACTGTAATAATGTTCACCTCTGGAGTAGAAAGGGCCTGAAGGATGGCATACATGGTGGTAGTCTTTCCGGAACCGGTAGGACCTGTAAAAAGTATCATACCGTGGGGAATATGGATGATATTCTCCATGACATTTCTCTCCCGGGCAGACATGCCCAGGTCCTCCAGGAAAAGAAGCCCTTCTCCCTTATCAAGGACACGGAGGGCTATCCTCTCTCCATGCTGGGTCGGTACCGAACTTACCCTTATGTCCACGGCCTTTCCACCAAGAGTTACACCTATCCTTCCATCCTGGGGCACCATGTGTTCGGCAATATCCATCCTTGCCATTACCTTTATACGACTGGTTAAAGGGGCCTGGTGGCTTCTTGGTATCTGAAGCCGGTCATGAAGGACACCGTCAATGCGAAAACGGATCTGGACCTGGTCCTCATAAGGCTCCACATGGATATCTGTAGCTCTCTGCCGAATAGCATCAAGGATAAGACCGTTCACAAGCCTTATGACCGGGACATCCACCGAATCTGACAGGACGTCCTCCCTGGCAAGATCATCCAGATCCTCAATGCCCTCCATGGCTTCCACAGTCTCATCAGCAACTCCGCTCCTGAAATCATAAAGCCGTCTAAGAAGAGCCATAAGTTTTTCTTCCGGAATTATCCTCACTTCCACGGGATGTCCCATGGAGGCCCCCAGTATCTGGGCATTCTGAAAATGGTCCATGGCAGGTATTCCCACTTCAAGGATATCTTCTTCTATCTTCATGGGAAGAACCTTCCATTGTCTCAGGGAATCGATACTAAGGGATGAGGGGATAATAGCAGCTATTTCCCGCGGTGTGGGTATACCCCTGTGATCTGCATCCTGACTTTCATCTTCATGGCCAGACCCGGTTTTAATAGTGGCCTCATAGATCTCATCTGGAAGGAGACTCCCTTCCATTCCGGATGATGAAGTATCCTGAGCAGTAGCTCCATCTTCAGGGAAAGGTCCTTTATCCTCTTTCAGGAAAACCGCATTTTCCTGAGAAAGGCTATCCGTCTCAGTCTCCTTTTGAGATACCCCTGATCCTGCAATATCCTTATCTTTTTCCTTCTTGTCCTTCTTGTCCTTTTTCCCCTTCCCGTCCTTCTTTCTCGCCTCTTCTTCCTCGCCGAAAGTCTCAAGAACCATTTCTCGAAGGGGATTGTGTCCTTTGTACTTAAATTTCCTTGCTGTCATTTTTTACCAGTCCTAACTCCTCTAATATCCTTCGGGACAAAAGCTGATTCTCCCTGAAAGATCTTGATCTCGGGGCATATTCAAGCAGGGTCATTCTCATGGCCTCCGCTTCCTGTATCTTAACAGAACGATGGATTATTCCAAGAAGTTTTTCAGCGAATTCCTCTTCCAGATAATAGCGTATCTCCTTCTGCACAAGCACCCTTTCGGTGAACATGTTCAGGATCACACCAAGAAAGGAAAGCCTTCTGTTTACCCCCCTGATAGCATGTACCTGGCTCATGAGCTGCCGAAAACCCTGGATGGCCAGGTCTTCAGGAGGAAGAGGCACCAGTATCTTTGTGGCAGCATAGAATGCATTCAGGACGAAAAGGTTGATGGCAGGGGGGCAGTCGATAAATATCAGGCTGTAATCCTTGCCAACAGCATCAAGAAACAGTCTAAGCCTCTCCCCCTTTTTCTCCCTTTTCGTAAGCTTCATTTCTTCAGAGGCCATGAAAGGAGAAGCCGGAACAAGATCGAGATTTGGAAGGGAGGTTCCAAGAATAAGCCTTCCGGGTTGAGAAAAAAGTTCATCCTGGTAAATGGAGGCAAGGGACCTGGAGTACTCTACTTCCTCCCGGGTTAGAAGATACGTAGCATTAGCCTGATGATCACTGTCCACGATCAGGACTTTTTTACCCTTTTCAGCCAGAAGATGGGAAATGCCTGAGGAAAGATTCACAGACAGAGTCGTTTTTCCGACTCCCCCTTTCTGGTTAGCCACTGCAATTATCTCGGGCAAAAAAGACACTCCTTTCCGTGGAAAGAATCTGGGCCTTTGTGAAAGATCACCATAACTGAAGGGGAACCCGGATCTTCAAGGGTTCCCCAGAAAAAATCGGAAATATCTCGAGAAGGGCTATTGTGACTCCCGCCTCAGGATCTCCCTGTATTCCATTTCCAGCCTTTCCTGCACCTTTTTCTCCGCTTCACTCATGCCATGTTCTCCGGAGAGAACCACACCCTGGGTAAACTCTTCTGCATCGGAAGGTGTTTCAAGGATGTAGGGCGTAAGGAAGACCATCAGCTCGATCTTCTCGCGCTGCCTGGTGGAACTCTTGAAAAGGTTTCCGATAAGGGGAATGTAGGAAAGACCCGGGACTCTCTGTTTCATGGCTTTTTCAGCTTCCCTTATAAGTCCACCAAGAATTACAGTCCTTCCATCTCCCACCTGGACGGTGGTCTTGATCTTCCTCTTGGCGGTGACAGGCGTGGTAGAGGTCATTGCACTCAATACATCTTCTGTGCTCTGCTCTATCTCGAGAGAGACGAGGTTCCCACTCCTGATATGGGGGGTCACATTAAGGATGAGACCCGTATCCTTGTATTCAAAACTGTTCTGGATAGCACTTGGATTGGTGAGGTCAGAAGCCTGGGAACTCAGCTGGGGTATCACCTGTCCAACCTGGAGTTCACTGGGCATATTGTCCGTACAGAGCAGCCGGGGCATGGAAAGAACATTTATGGCATCGAACTGTTTCAGCATTTTGACATAGGCAAATACAAGCCCCTTGCTGTCATAGGTAGTTGTGGTCCCTATTACGTCCCCTTCGTTGTTTCTCAATTCCTCTTCTGTTGTCGTAAGATCACGGAAATAATCAATTATGGTATCAGGAATGGAGATGTTGCCCAGCTGGGCCTGGGTAGCTATTAAAGCATCTCCGGTCAGGGTACCACCCCAGGTTGCCCAGTCCACCCCTGCGTTATTAAGTTTCGTCAGGTTCACTTCTGCGATAAGACCGCGCAACAGGACCTGTCGTGGCTGGATGTCTATTTTCTCTATGATATCCAGAATGGACTGGAACTGGTGCTGGGATGCTGCAAAAATAAGGCTGTTGGTAGGTACATCAGCAACAACAGTGTTGGGAGCGGCTCCATCCTTCTTTGACACTTCCAGCCTCGCTGCTACCGCAAGGATCTGGCTGAGCTGTTCGGCCACGGTCTGGGCATCAGCATTTTTCAGTTTGTAAACATGAAAATCGCCGGACCTGACAGGCACGTCCAGGGCACGGACGATCTTGGCTGCCTCGGCAAGAGTGTCCCTTTCGCCCACCAGTATAACCTGGTTGCTCGCCTCATCGGCAGTTGCCATGAGCCCGTTAAGGGGTCCGGACTTGTCCTTGGCCAGTTCTGAAAGATGGGTTGCTACGATCCTTGGAGAAGCATATCTCAATTGAAAGGCCTTGCTGGTCCTTATGCTGTCCGGTACATCAAGGGTCTGAATTAGGCTTACAGCCCTGTTCACATCGGAAGCCTTTCCTGTAAGGAGTATCTCGTTCCCCATGCCTATGGGAAGGATACCGACGTCATTGCCGGATATCTGCTTGATAGCATCTGCTACGAAGGCGGCTGCCACATAATCCAGAGGCACTACCTGTGCAACTACCTGCTCTCCCATACCCGGGCCGAGTTTTCCTTTTCTTACCAGATTCTCTGTTCCCGCTCCGGCCTTTAGAGGTATCACTTTGCTGTATTCTGCCATCTGCTGGACTGTAAGACCATTCATCTCGAGAACGGAAAGCATGACCTGCCTTGACTGTTCCAGAGGAACCGGCTGGGGAGAAATGACAGAGATGGTTCCCTTCACAGAGGGTGGAACAATGATATTCTCCTGGAGAAGTTC
>Ga0272442_10001370_pt1 | contig 37337 bp, 29 predicted proteins | sample SSMForm2O_FD_200262 | JGI IMG/M metagenome (GOLD analysis project Ga0272442, IMG submission 200262) | Marine sediment archaeal communities from Little Sippewissett salt marsh, Falmouth, MA, United States - SSM-Form-2O | ecosystem: Environmental > Aquatic > Marine > Wetlands > Sediment ... | reverse complement strand
TTGGAAAAAAGTTTTCATATATCTATGCAGAGCTATACAAAAATGATTCAATAAAATCATCTGGATCTGTAGGTAGAATTTCACTTTCAACAGTAGATTTTAATCTTGAAGGTATGAATATAATTGAAAAGTTAAGATTTGCATTAAATATCTTTGATTGGAAGAACATATCTTTTTTTAAAAAGATAGTTTTCCCGGACCTTCTTCCTGGAAAATATATAATTAAGATTTATAGAGAAAATCCTTTTTTATCTTCAAAAAGAGAATTTATCGGCTTTAAGATAATTAACATAAAAAAAGATGAAAAAACGCATATCTTTTGTAAAAAAGAGGCAAAAATAAATGTTAAAATTTCAAATCAAAATAATGAAAATATTGAAGATGCAGAGATTTTATTGTTAAATGATGATCAAATAATTGATTCAAGGATTTCTGATAAAAACGAGTCAATTTATCTTTTCTCACCTCTCTATAATAAAGAAAATTTTGTCTTAAGATTATTATATAATGGTTTTTTAATAGGTGAAGAAGATATTGATTTTTCTTTTGTAAATCGTTTTAAGGAAATCAATAAAGAGTTTTTCTTTGATATTTTCAGTTTAGACCTAATTATTAAGGATAGCTGGGAAATGAACCCTGAAATAGAGTTAAACCCAGTGTTATCAAGTAATGAAATGTATAAAGAAACCCAAATTCTTCCTAAAAAAATAAGCTCTTCAAGATTTACTTTTTCAAAACTTTCAAAGGCAAACTATTTTATAAAAATCAAGTACAAGACATTTGAAGTTTTAAAAGAACTAAAAATTAATGATGATAAAGAGATAGAACTAGTATTTCCTGCTGAATTTTCTCTTTTAACAAATATTTATGACTCATATGGAAATCTAATTGACAAAGGAAGAATTGTTATTAATAGAAATGGTAAAGAAATATCAAAGGAAAATGAAGAAAAAACACAATTTGACTTACCTCCAGGTTCTTATAATATCAAGGTGTTTTTGGGTCAGGATAAGATATCTGAAGAGGATTTCTTCCTTCAATCAGGAAAGGAATTAAACATTGTCAGCTCTAAAAAATCTGATTTTAATCAAGTGATATTCTTTCTTGGATTGATTTTCCTGATATTTTCATCTCTTTATTTGATCTTTAAAAGAAATCCAAAGATTGCAATAAAACTTATAATAATTTCACTTTTACTTATTTCTTTAGTCTCTCCGTGGTGGAGTCTTAGTGGAGAAACAGATTTTATTAAAACAAATACGAAATCTTATCTTATTCCTTCAAAGATTGTAAGCCTAACTTCGTCAGGTGATATAATTGGAGGCGAAATAAATCAGGTGCCTGAAGAGGTAAATATTGCTCTAATGGCAATTTCTATTTTGATTGCTTTTTGTATTTTTTTAATTCTTTTTTCATTATTTCTAAATAATAATCATAAAAAAACAATGTCAGTGATAAATTTGTCAGTATTTGTTTTATTAATTGTTTGTATAATGCTTTTTTATTATCTACTTCTTCAATTAACCCAAGTAAGTGTTGGTAGTTTTATTGGTGGTGGAGAAATTGATATATCTGTTCCAGGTATTGTTGATAGTAAGATGATTTTTTGCAATTGGGGGCCAGATATAGGTTTTTATTTAACACTATTCTCAGTTATATTATTTTTTGGATACAAGATTTTAAAAAAGGTCAAAATAAGTGCTCCCATCGGGATTCGAACCCGAGTCTAAGCCTCGAGAGGGCTTGATGATTGGCCGGACTACACTATGGGAGCATTAGTTTACCCACCAGATGAAATTTGTGTTATTGTAAGCTCTTTTTCTCTGTTTATTTCTTCATCTATTGGAATTGGTCTTCCTTTTTCCATTACAATTACTGTATCTGGCTTAAGTTTTTCTTTATTTAAAATATCTTGTATTTTATCTCCTTTAGTTATTTTAATTGTTTTTTCTATCTTATTTCTAGTAAATTTTAGCTTAACTTTCACCTGAATCGATACCCATATAAAAAAGGCTTTGATTAAGCTTTTGAAAGAAGAATTGTTTTGCAGGGGTAGCCAAGCCCGGCCTAAGGCGGTGGTCTCGAAAACCGCTGGTGCTTGCACCTCAAGGGTTCAAATCCCTTCCCCTGCGTAGTTTTTAGCAATTAAAAACATTTTTATAGCAACAACCTTTATATATAACTTAAAATAATATTAATTAATAAAAAATTAATTATGTTGGTGCGAGAAATGAATAAGAAAATAATAAGCTTAACAATTGTATCCTTTCTACTTTTTACCTCAATTTTATTACCAACAACAATTTCAAAAGAATCAACTGCAGATGAAGACTCTGGCGTTATTCAATCTGATATAGAATTTGAAAATGAAGGAGAAATAAACAAACCTTTATCTGTAAATTCTACTCAAAGTATAGATATTAAGATAAAATATAAATTAAACATAGGAAATTTTGAAAAATGGTTCTTCTTTAAAAGAAGAATAGGAAGAGCTGTTATGTTTGGCTCAGAATATTTCCTTAAAATTAAACAACTGCCAAAAGCAGTTGTAAACCTATCAGTTATAGAAAAGCCAGATTATTGTACGGCTGAGCTTGATAAAAATACTGTGGAATTTGATTTTAATAATGTTTTTGAGGAAAATAATTTTGTTTTAACATTTAAAATAAATGACTCAGAGGCCCCTGCACTTAAAGAAAGTGAAATAATAATAAAGGCAGATTTTAAATATAATGGCTCTGGTTTGATTGCAACAAGCTCAAATACCACAAGTATTTCATTTAGACCAAAGTATAATTCTTCTATTGATATAAACCTAAGTAAAGAAGAAGAAATAACACCACTTAAAGAGACAACAATTCCAATAAATATTACAAATATTGGAAATGGAGATACTATAGTTGATATTATAATTAAGGACATTCCAGAGGGATGGAATGCATCTGTTTATCCTGAGGAATTAACAATAGATGTTGGAAAAACTGCAGACCCTGTAGATCTGGTTTTTATGTCAACTAAAGATTTTGAAGAAGAAAAAATAAATCTAACATTCTCTCCACGATCTGTAGAAATAGATGATGTTGAAGATAAATATCTTATTGGTGAAAATCTAACGGTTTCAATATCTTTTGTTAATGATGGAAGTCTAAAAGAGGAAAATGATGATGATGGAATTGATATAACATTAGTAATTATAGTTGTCGTAGTAATGCTTGTGTTAATTGCAATTTTTTCATTAATTCTTAAAAGAAGAGGGTAAATCCTCCTTAATTTTTTACAAATAAACTTTTAAATCAAAATATATTAGCAAATTGCTTAAAAATTAGGGAGTTTTGATTTGAAAAATAAAGAGGATCTTGATGAAATATTTAATTTACTAAAAGAAGAGTTAACAAATTATAAAAAGCCAATTCTTTCTCAAGAAAGATGGGAAAAGGTTGTCCATACTCCGTTTACAACTCTAATTTCATGTATTTTAAGTTTAAGGACAAAAGATGAGGTAACTGAAAAGGCGTCAATTAGGCTTCTTGAGAAATATGACACTCCTGAAAAAATATTAAGATTAAATGATGAAGAGATTGAGAGATTGATATATCCTGTTGGTTTTTATAAGGTTAAAACAAAAAGAATTAAAGAAATATCAAAGACCTTGATGGATCAATTTAAAGGAGAAGTACCAGATAATATAAATGATTTATTAAAATTAAAGGGAGTTGGGAGGAAAACTGCAAATATTGTAATGGTTTATGGTCATAATAAAGACGGATATCTTCCAATTGATACACATTGTCACAGAATCCCAAATAGAATTGGATGGATTAAAACAAAAACACCTGAGGAAACTGAAGAAGAGCTCAAAAAGTTCTTAGGAAAAAAATACTGGAATGATTTCAACCATCTATTTGTTAAGTTTGGGCAAACAATATGCCTGCCAATATCTCCTTTTTGTAGCAAATGTCCAATTGAAATATATTGTAAGAAAATAAATGTTAAAAAAATCAGATAATATTAGATTTTATTATTTTTTTTTTATGAATTTTTCTATTTCTTTCAGACTTAAATCTCCATGATCGCTCATCATATCTACGATTTTATCTTTTTCTTTCCAATCTTCATAATATTTCTTTTGAGTATCATTCATTTTGAATTTAATACCCTTACTTTCTGCTAGTTCTTTTAGCTGTTTTTCTGTTAGTTCATTTAGTAGTTCTTTTTTTATTGACATATAGCTCACTTCTTTTAAAATCTTGTAAGCATAAATTGTTTATCTAAATTAATCTTTTCGTTTTTTTATTTTTTATTTCAAATTTAAAAATAGAAATTATCGATTAATTTATAAATAGAAATACTATTCATTTTCTAAATGGGATGGATGGGATGCAGAGTGACGATAAATTTACTTCTTCGATAGATATTAAAAGACCAATGGTTATAAGGTCTTTAAGGAGAAGTAATATAAGAAAAAAGATTACAGAATACCTTTTTGATATAAGTCCAAGTGGTAGTTATACTTCCGAAATTGCATATAACATTAAGACAACTCCTACAAATGTTCTTGGTGCAATTAGAGGAATGGGTACAAGATATAAAGAAAATGAATCCCTCATTGCCTTGGATATTGTAGAACAGATTGATAACAAAAATGATGTAAAGATCTACAAACTTACTGATTTTGGAAAAGAAATGATTACACAGTTAAATAAAAAATAGATTTTCTATATTTCATAACCTCGTCTATTTATTTCAAACATTGTTGTAACATAGCGCTCTTCAACTTGAACAATGTCTCCATTATCGTATTTTACCACAAGCCATTGACTTGGATGTGGATATGTGTTTACTACAATTCCTTTTTTTTCGGGTGTATCTGGGTTAACTGGGTCTTTTACAAAGACTTTGATTCCTCTTTTAATTCCTCTATCCTTTAACATCTATTCTTCATCCAATTGTAAAATTGTTATTGGCTATAAAAATTTTGTTTAGAAATTAAAACTAAAAAGAGAATTTAAATATCATATTTGTATTCATGGGTTTGGAGGTTAGTTGAGATGCAATCAAAATTTATAAGAGCTATAATAATTTGTATATTTATTTTATCAATTATTTTGTCAGTATTTAATATTGGATGTGGTGCTAGTAGCTATAAAATTGATATTGATGAGATATCTCACAAATGTATTAGTTCTTTTAACAAGGGGGGTATTAAATATTCATATTATGATATCCTTGTTACTTTGTCAAATTCTGGTATTGCTGATTCAGATAATATGACAATTGAATTGATAGACTCAAGTGGTTCATATATTAAATATTTTAATGTAGAATCTGAATCTTCAAAAATTGTTATATATAAAGATCATCCTCTAAGTAGTATCGAGACAAATAATATTGAAATTAAATTTTATCCAACTTCAAAAGATGTATTAATTAATTCAAATAATAGTGGTACGAAAGCATATAATATCAAAGATAGTAATTCTAATGAGTCAACACCAGGATTTGAATTTATTACATTTATTATCACATTATCAATGTTAATATATATTAAGAAAAGAAAATATTAAGTTTATTAAGCAATTATTTCATAATCCTCAATATAAATATTTACATGGTCATATTTGTATGCATCTTCCCCACTATATGAAAATATGTTATTGGATTGTTCAATGTAATTAGGTGGAAAATTTCCAATCGTATATGTTTTATGATAAAGTGTATTGTTTTCTTTATCACAAAAATCTAATGCGTAATTAATAGTAATCCTTTCATTTAACAAATTTTGAAAACGAATTGTAACTTCTACATTTCTGATTAAACCATTATCTTTGAATGTTTCTACAGAACTATCAATAATTGCTAAAACATCTGATTCGAAGAAGATATCTTTATGTTTATTTTCTATCTTTGTTGATTGTTCCTCGCATCCAGCTAGTGTAATAGCTAAAGATATAAAAATTGCTCCAATAATTATTATTTTTTTTTGCATAATTCCCCATCCTAAACATTAATATTTACCAGTATATATTTAGTATTATAAACATTTTTTGTTTTTCTATATTTTAACTCTATACTACAAAATATTTAATAACAAATTACAGATATATAATAAAGACTTTTAATAATAGGAGGGATAGTTATAGCAAATTTGGAAAATTCTGAACTTGTAAAAATTTTGCTTAATATATTAATAGACATTTCAAGTAGAAAAACAGATAGAGGCCATGCTATTTATACAATGGAAGGTGTGATGGAAAAACTTAAAAATAAATATATTTTTTTAAAAAATGTACAAGTTACTGATAATAGATTTATAGAAAATAAAGAACTAATCGATGTTTCGTCAGGAATTGATGATATTGATTCAACAGAGATGGGAAGAGCAATAAATGATATAATAACAACTATGCACTATTCACTTGGTGATAAAGCAGGTCATTTTTTTATTAAAGACCTGCAGAGGAATCTTGAAGATAAGTATTCTTCTCATATCCAAGAATTGGGTGTTGATCTAAGTATATTACAATTAGAAAAACAAGTTAAAGACTTAGAAAAAACTACAATAAAAAAATAACAATAATGAAAGGATTGTATCAAGGAACAATATTTTGATAAATATTCTGATGAGTTTATATTTGATTATCCACCTGCATATGCATCTGTATATTCACATGCAAATAAAGTATATAAGTCCACCACTTATTATTGAGGATAGCACTCTAGAAGTTGTTTATCATGCAACTAATAGGAGGGATGTGAAAAAGATGGGAAAAGAAATATATAGAAAATTAAAGAAAGAAGAAATTGGTGCTATTGGTATTGGTGCGATGATTGTTTTTATCGCAATGGTACTTGTTGCAGGTATTGCTGCTTCGGTTCTTATTCAGACTAGTACTAAACTGGAGACTCAAGCAATGGCCTCAGGTCAAGAAACCATTGCAGAGGTATCAAGTGGTATAGCAGTTACTCAAGTTCAAGCTAAATATGATGGGACAAATGGTCTTGATTATGTAGCAGTACATATAAGAGCTCGAGCAGGATCTAGGGATATAGATTTATCTGAAACAGTAGTTGAAATATCGGACTCAGCAACAAAGGATTTACTGGTATATAACACTGGGTCAGATAGATTTGATGATACTTCAGATATTGGTGGTGACATATTCACTGGCGGTAATGCCTTTACAAATGCTGATGGGACTCATTTTGGAATAATTGTATTAGAAGATGCAGATGACTCTATAAGTAATACTAACCCAGTATTGAATAAAGGAGATCATGTAATTATTGCAATTGATGTTAGTGATGGTGGGTGTTTCAATCATCTTGGAACTAGGACAGATGTATTTGGAATGATAATTCCTGAAGAAGGTTCACCAGGTGTAATATCATTTACTACTCCTGAATCTTACAACAGCAATGAACCTGTTGTGGAGTTACAGTGAGGTGATTAAGCAATGAAAAATATATTTAAAATAATGAAAAGAAAGGACGTTGGTGCTATTGGTATTGGTGCGATGATTGTTTTTATTGCAATGGTACTTGTTGCAGGTATTGCTGCTTCAGTTCTTATTCAGACTAGTACTAAACTGGAGACTCAAGCAATGGCCTCAGGTCAAGAAACAATAGAGGAAGTATCAACTGGTCTTGCTGTATATGATGTAACTGGTAAGAAAGGAACAGACCTTAGAGAAATAGCAATTACCGTTAGACCAAGAGCAGGTGCTCAAGATATTGATTTAAATGAAACTGTAATTGTAATTAGCGATGGTACAACAAAGGCAGTATTAACCTACTATGGTTGGAGTGATGGAGATCTCTTTAATTCAAGTGTAAATGAATCAGGTCAACTATTTGCAAATGGTTGGGTAGAAAATCACAGTACTGGAACATTAAACTGGTCTAACTTAACTAATGCAAGATTTGGAATTGTAGTATTAAGTGATCCAGATAGCTCAGTTAGTGCATCAAATCCTGTTATAAATAAAGGAGACAAAGTCGCAATATGCATTAATGCAAGTACAGGTAAATTATTCAATAGTGAAATTGCTGAAAGAACAGATGTGTATGGTAGGGTTATACCTGAAATTGGTTCACCAGGAATAATATCATTTACTACACCTTCGTCATACTCAGATACAATATTTGATTTACAGTGAGGTGATTAAGCAATGAAAAATATATTTAAAATAATCAAAAGAAAGGACGTTGGTGCTATTGGTATTGGTGCGATGATTGTTTTTATTGCAATGGTACTTGTTGCAGGTATTGCAGCATCAGTCCTTATTCAAACTAGTGTAAAACTTGAATCACAAGCTATGACAACGGGTCAAGAAACAACTGATGAAGTTGCAACTGGCCTTGCTGTATATGATGTAAAGGGATACAGTGCTTCAACGGGTACAGATATTAGTAAGATGACAATAAGTATCAGACCTCGCGCAGGATCTGCAGATGTTGATCTAAGTCAAACTGTAATAGAAATATCGGATACAAACTATAAGATAATACTTGACTATGATTCAGGGTCCTTTGTAGAGGATGCAGGTGATGGTAAAGATAATGTCTTTGGTCAGAGCTTCTTCCCAAGTACTGCATATCAATTTGGAGTACTAGTAGAAGAAGATGCCGATGATTCATGCACAAGTGGTACACCAACAATAAACAGAGGAGACAAAGTAATACTAGGTCTTGACACCTCAGAGATATTTGGAAGCATTGCAGAAAGAACAGATATCTGGGGAACAATAAATCCTGAAGTTGGTTCACCTGGAGTATTAGCATTTAAGACCCCAGCATCATACAACGACAGAGTAATGGATCTACAATAAAACATATAAATAAAACGTGTGGAGCTTTCCGCACAAAAATCTTTTTTTTATTTTTTGTTTTTTTTATTATATTTATTTGAATAACAATAAACTTTTATTCTTATTCTTGTTTACTATTTATTGGATGGGCTTGATCAAAAAGGCCTTAACCCTTATTATATAGGGAGGTGAAGAGGAGTTAGTGTCTCTATTGGAGGGGGGAATATTTATTGAATGATGATACTGCTGCAATTGGAATTGGTTCATTAATTATTTTTATTGCAATGATTCTTGTTGCAGGTATTGCTGCATCAGTAATAATTGAGACAATGAATAGTCTCGAGCAACAAACTCTTAAAACCGGTCAAGAAACCTTAAAAGATATATCTGGAGGCCTTCATGTTTCTCGTATTAGCGGATATAATTCTGCGTCGTCTATTACACAAATTGCAATATTCTTAGAAACAGCAGCAGGCTCTGAAGATATTGATCTAAGCTATTCATTAATTGAACTATCTGATTCAACAAAACAAGTTATTTTAAATTACACAACTAGTGTTTTTAGCTCAACTGTCTCAAATGGACTTTTCAATACATTGAATTCAAGTAATCTTAGCTCTACAACATATGGACTTATGGTTGTAAGAGATATTGATAGTTCATGTAGTTCAACAAACCCATCAATAAATGATGAGGACCTTGTTGTTTTACTAATAAACACAACTAAAGTTTTTTCAGGAATTTCAACCAGAACTAAAGTATTTGGTCAAGTTATGCCTGAAGAAGGTATAAGTGGAGTAATAAGTTTTACAACTCCAAGTGCATACATTGATACAATAATTGAGTTGCAGCCTTAATTGATTTTTTATCCAAAGAAGGTTTTTGCTATTTCATAAAGGCCCATGTCTACTGTTTTTAGTTCTGATACTGCATCATCAATTTGAATTGATATTATCTTGTTGCCTTGAAGGGCAACCATCTTCCCAAAATCTTCATTTTTGATTAGGTCTACTGCTGCAATTCCAAATCTTGTTGCAAGGACCCTATCATATGCAGTAGGAGTTCCTCCTCTCTGGACATGTCCTAATACAGTAACCCTTGTATCAACATCCATTTTCTTTTCAATTTCTTGGGCAATATAATTACCAATCCCGCCTAATCTGACATGACCAAAAGCATCTTTTTCATCTGTTTGAGTGATAAGTTTACTAGTACTGTCAGTATTTGTTGAAGCTTGGTTATCTGTTTGATTTTCAAAATTTTCATGTTTTGGGTGAGCCCCTTCAGCTACTGCAACAATACTAAAGGTTTTACCTCTGTTGTACCTTTCCTTTAGGTTCTTACATACTTCATTTATGTCAAAGGGCACCTCAGGGATTAATATCTCGTCAGCCCCGCCTGCAATACCTGCATAGGTCGCAATCCATCCGGCATGCCTACCCATGACCTCTACAACAATTATTCTATGATGTGATTCAGCAGTTGTATGAAGTTTATCAATTGCCTCAGTGACAATTGAAACAGCGGTATCAAAACCAAATGTAAAATCAGTGCCTGACAAATCATTATCGATTGTCTTTGGAACTCCAACAACAGGTATTTTCATATCATTTAATTTTTTTGCAACACTAAGAGTATCATCTCCACCTATTGCAACAATTGCATTTAGTTCATATTTTTCAATATTTTTAATTACCTTTTGCACGTCTTCTTCGTTGTTGAATGGATTTGTCCTTGATGTACCAATAATTGTACCGCCTTTGGGCAGGATGCCAGATACTGAATAATCAGTAAGTAACTCCATTTCACCATTGATAAGACCTTTCCAACCGTTCTTTATTCCAATTACTTCCCATTTATACTGCATTGATTTTTTTACAACAGCTCTGATTACAGCGTTGAGCCCTGGGCAGTCTCCACCACCTGTTAATATTCCAATCTTTTTCATATAAATCAACCTAATTATTTAATTTTTTACTCCATCTCTCCAAATTCATTATTTTATTTCTTTTTATAATACTTTGTATCCTATGAAGATAGCATTCCTCCAAAACCTACATCTACAATAAAACTAGTAATAGATACAATCCATACCAATGGGATAAAATAGAGCAAGGTTACATATTTGTGGCTTCCTCTAAGAAGGCGTAATGTAAATGCCATCATAAAACAGTGTACCATCATTACTACAAATATTATAACAAAATTTTGATCATATATATCTGGGGGGATAAAACTTAGAATTGCAGGAATATTTATTCTTTCTACACCTTCGAAAGGATTTCCTGTGTCTATCATGATATTGTTTAAATGTCTGCCAATAATTAAAGAAACATATATTGCAAAAGAAACCCCAAAGGTAATCCCTGAGAAAAGAGCCACAGAAGTGTTTACTATGGTTAATTTCTTTAGTCTCAAATCTCTAATTTTTCTAATATTTTCAGATATCATCCTAGATACCTTACGAGGATTGGCAGCAGCATATGTAGCTTCCCTAAACATCTCACCTGACCTTTGGATATAATTACTACCTGTGTCAACTCCAAACCATTCCCAAGCAGAATCATCATCAATTCTTGTCCTTAATCTTCTGTAAAGATTTCTGATATGTTTTGTTAAGACCCCATAATCCTTTTCGCTGAGATAATAAACAGAATCGTTTATCCTTCCGCCCCTCATTGTTGATATTGAACCAAGAGCCGGCAAAAAGCTCAGAAAATTCCTTTCTTTTCTAATGATTCGTTGTTCCTCTAGAAAAACCATAACCCCTATTATCATCATAGGAGAAATTGAAATTGCAACAAGAAGCTCAAGTGAAAGAAAAGATATAATTTCAAGATAAAGGCTGTATCTTAAGAAAAAGAGTGTAGAAGCAATTATAACTGTAATTAGAACTGATATTTTAAACAACTTTCTGATTTTTAGTTCTAGTTCACCTGTCTCACCTGTTAAATGCCATATTTCATCTTGAGGAATCATAGCTTTTAACAAATACATTAGAAGTCCTTCGCTGACGATTAACATAAAAGAGGAAATCAAGATAAACATGTTCATATCCTCTGTACCCATTATTATAGGTAGGACAATTCCAAGAGACATAACAAAAATTATTGCAATAAGCATACTTACATACACTTCATTTAAAATTATTATATTTTCATTACTTGTTTCATACATAGTTTTGTATTCTTGAAGAACTGCATCTTGTTCTGTTTCTATGAATTCTCTATGTTCAACTCCACTGTCAAGACTTTGAGAGAATCTATCTAAAAAATCCTTTAATATCTTACTTGGGGTTCTTTCTGCAACAAATCTAAAGGTTTTTGATAGAGGCATCCTCCATTGAGTTGATAGAACACTTATCTTTTTAAGTTCGTCACCAAGACTTCCATAAACTGTTTTTCCACCTAGGATATTTATGATATCTCTCAGAGAAAGATCAGAAATTGCAAGCACTCTTAAATGAGTGATAAAAAAATGCATTTTTGCATTGATATCATTTTCTTTGTTCTTCCATGATATATAAGGATAAAAGATCCCAAGGAATATTGGTACTATTCCACCAACAATAAATGTTATTGGGTTAAGATCTAGTTTTATAGGAACTATAATGGGTAAAATATAGGGCATAATTAGTACTATCACGCCCATTAATATCAAAGGAAGAAGTATTGTAAGATAAAATTTTTTAGGGTTATCAAGGGATCGATAGGCAATTTTTAGTTCTTTTGAAAAATCCTTTTTGCTTTGATCTTTTACTTTCTTTTTTTCGTTTTTGGATTTAGTTTTTTTCAATTTAACCTTGGCCATTTAATATCACTACAAACTTATTGGAATTCCCTTTTCGCCTTCTTTATAATAGCCCCAAATAAACTGAACTACTTCATAGTAGTCCATTATATCTTCTTCAACCATTCTATCAAGTATATGTTTTCTTTTATCATATTCTAAATATATCTCTGCAGGGTCTGCATAACCTGCATTTTTAGCAATTTTTTCCTCTAAAATAAAGCTATTTCTATTTGCAGTGAATTTATGTTCATCACTAATTGAATCCCATTCAAAGGCAATTCTTGACATTATCCCATCTACAGATCGATTATATCCTTCAATTTCATCTATTCCCGTAACTCGTCTGATTAATGTACCATCTCTATCTATTGCAAGTTGAATTACAACAAAATCTAAGTTATCCATGAATGTTTTTGGAACATTTATTGGGTCGCCTGTAAAACGCTGGATAACCTTTGTTACACTACCTGCATGAAATGTGCTCATACAAGGATGCCCTGTCTGCATTGCTTGGAAAACAATACTGCCTTCAGCACCTCTAACCTCACCAGGAATTATGTATTCAGGTCTTGACCTTAGTGCAGCTCTAAGTAAATCAAAAAGATCAACTTGCCCCTCTTTTGGTCCTGATGTTTTTGTAAGTAGTCTTTGCCATACAGTATGAGGCACTTGCATTTCAGGTGTTGATTCGGCCGTATAAATCTTTTTTTCTGGAGGTATGAAAGGAATAATTGCATTCATAGTAGTTGTTTTACCACATGCAGTCCCACCACAAATGAAAAAACTTCTTCCGTACTGTAAACATATCCATAGATAAGCAGCGATTCCAGAGCTAAGAGTTCCCCATTTAATTAGTTGGGTTACACTGATTGGAGTTTCTGTAAACCTTCGTATTGTCATACTTGGGCCTTTTATACTTATTGCAGAGCTATAGATGATATTCCCCCTACTTCCGTCAGGTAGAACTCCATCTACAATAGGTTGGCCTTCACTTACAGGTGCTCCCATCTTTTCACTTAATTTTCTTGCAAAGACGTGCCCTTCATCCTTTGAAATTTTTACATTTGTTTTTATCATTCCAAAAACTTTGTGAATGAGATGAATTTTTTCACCAACGACAATATGGATATCTTCAAGATATGGGTCTCTCATAAAACATTCAAGAGGTCCTCCTCCAACAATGTTTTTTATAATAAAATATTCAATGTTTCTTTTTTGGAGTGAAGTAGCTCTGATTTTATCTTTCTTTCCTGATTTTGCAAATTTACCTTTTTTTGTCCTAGCTTTTACTGCATTTTCATCAACTATCAATAGTTCGTCAATTAATTCATTAAGAATTTCCTTTAATTCTTCATCTGTTATAACACTATTTTTACTAGGGGCATTTTTCACAATCAATTTTTGCAATTGGTCATGTTTTATTTTTTCATTTTCATCAAGTAAGGGCTCAATTGAAATGTATTCAATCTCATCCATGTCCTTAGTCCTTAGTATATGAACAAAAATTGACCCTTTTCCAGGATATATCAAATTTGGAAATTTCTCAGTTCTCAATTCAAAAGGTAATGTACTATAGAATTTTGGATTATCAACTTTATTTTTAATTGAATTACAATATTTTTCTAAGTGAGGATTATTTTTGAATATCTCTTTTTTCTCTTTTTCATTCATCTCAGCCATTTTTCCTCACTTTTATATGGATATTGGCAGAGCTCTTTCTCCACCTCTATAAAATGTCCAAATGAATTGAACCACTTCATAATAATCAAATATTTTTTCTTCGACCATTCTATCTAGAATATGTTTCCTTTTGTCAAATTCATCATAAATTTGAGCAGGATCTTTAAGGCCTGCCATTTTTGCTATTCTTTGTTCAAGAATGTAACTATTTCTATTTGATTTAAACATGAATGTATCATCAACTGCATTCCACTCAAAGGCTTTTCTTGACATAATACCGTCAACTTCTTTATTAAAACCTTCAATTTCATCAATTGATAATACCCGCCTGATCCTTTTTCCTTTCCTTTCTACAGCCATTTGGATTAAAACAACGTCAAGGTTGTCCATAAATGTTTTAGGGATATTGATAGGGTGACCTGTAAAACGCTGGATAACCTTTGTTACACTACCTGCATGAAATGTAGTAACCACAGGGTGTCCTGTCTGCATTGCCTGAAAGACAACTCTTCCTTCAATTCCTCTTGTCTCACCAGGAATTATATAATCAGGTCTTGACCTCAATCCTGCTCTTAATAAATCACCTTCATCAATATGTCCTTCCTTAGGCCCTGATGATCTTGTAAGGAGTTGTTGCCAAACTGCATGAGGAACTTGTACCTCAGGTGTATTTTCAACGGAAAATATCTTTTTTTCAGGAGGAATAAAGGGAAACATTGCATTTGAGGTTGTAGTTTTACCTGATGCAGTCTCACCGCATACAAAAATACTACGACCATAGTTTAAGCATAACCAAAGATATGCAGCAATCCCGCTATCAATTGTTCCCCAATTTATTAATTGAGTAATACTAATAGGTGTTTCACTGAATTTTCTTACAGTCATGCTTGGTCCTTTTAGACTTACATCTTTACTATGAATTATGTTTACTCTGCTTCCATCAGGTAGTGTACCATCAGCAATCGGTTGACCTTCACTTACAGGACTTCCAATCTTTTCTGCAAATTCTTGAGAAAATCTATTTGCCCAAGTCTTATCAATATGAATATTTGTTTTAACCATATCAAATACTTTATGAATCAAATGGACATTTTCTCCTGTTATTATGTGAATATCTTCAATATAAGGATCTCTCATAAAAGGTTCAAGTGGCCCTCCTCCAACAATATCTTTTATAATATCATACTCGATAAACATTTTTTCAACAGATGAGACCTTGATCTTTCCACCTTTTGATTTGAGATTTTTTCCTTCAGATTTTTCATCGATTACTGTTATTTTTCCCAGTACCTCCCTTATTGCTTTTCTAAGCTCATCTTCAGTTTTAATATCAGTTTTAATATATGCCTTTTCATAAAGTAATGTAAGAATTTTATCTTTTTTATCTTGCATATTTTCTGATAATTTTGGAGCAATTGCCCTATATTCTGGTTTTTCCATATCCTTTGTTTTAATGATATGGACAAATACGACTCCTTTGGTTGTATAGATAATATTTGGATATTCTTGCTCTTTTACATCCCTTGGAACCTTGCTATAAAATGTTGGTTTTCCTAGTTTTTCTTCAACTTCTTTAACATATTTATTCAAGTGAGGATTTTCTTTTAGCATTCTATTTACTTCTTTTTCTTCTATTTTTGTCATGTTTTATCCTTCTTTTTTAGAATGCAACTCCACTTGTCTCAATTGTCAACCCAGTTCCAGGTCTTACAGAAAAGGTTGTCATTGCTTCATATTTATGCCTAGCCCCGTTGAACTTCTCGAGATATATATTATGTACAATTCCTACTCCAGGCATGGATTCTCTTGTAATCTTGAAATGAATATCACATATCATCTTGAAAGCATTATGAATTTTTTCTGACCATTCTGATGGATTACCAGTTAAAATTATGATTTTACCTGAGCCTTTCAATCTATTGAAAAAATTAGTAAGTTCCACTAAATTCGATTCTGTTAAACTTTCATTTAACAAGGTTGATAATGAGTCAATAAATATAATTTCAGGGTCAAAAAGAGTCTTACAAGTTATTAAATTTTCAAGAAAGGTATTCTTAGGCTTTGTTTCTGCAAGCATTACCTCAGTTGAAATAAAAAATAATTTTCCTTTCATAAGATGTTTTCTAACATCATAACCGACTGATGCAGTTTGTCTTAAAAAACTCTTAATTGTATATTGGGTTGAAACATATGAACAAGTAAACCCATTTTTAAGAAAACTATAACAAAATCTTTGAGAAAAAATACTTTTACCAGTTCCTTCTTTTCCCTCCATAAAAACAAGGGTTCCATTTGGGATTTCTTTACCGAATCTTTGAGCAAATCCGTCCTTTTCTCCTTTTCGCTCAAGTATTATAGATTTTGATTCCATATTTTTTTATCCCATCCTTATTTTTATATTGTAAATGAAAATTCGTCCTCAACTGCTAAGGGACCTACAACTAGTAAGCTTTGATCACCTGTAGAAACCTCAGTATTTAGAACATATAATGTTGTAACTTCATCAATTTTTGTTGAACTATCTGAAAAATAATAATTTACAGTGGAAAGTAGTTCCCCATCAATGAATATACTAAATGTCTCATTTGATGTCGCAATTTCTGCCCCACCTGTATTTTTTAAATAAAATAAGTAATAATTTCCAGATATTGGTATATTATCTGGGTCATTTATAATGTCAAATTCTAGATCAAGTTGATTTTTGACTCTTTCACCCCTTTCAGAAAAACTATTGCTTACATCAGTTACAACTGCAACAATAACACCTGATACGGCTCCTGCAATAATAACTGAAGAAATAAAGAACACAACATGTGTACCTGTAAGACTAAATCCCATTTTTTCTCTCCTCTATATTTTAATTTAAGTTATATTAAACTCATAATAATCTGATATTCCATTATTTGTAATAACTTTTAATCTTCTAATGCCTGTGCCTTTTAGACTTGATACATTAAAATATACTGTGTTTTTTGGGTGAAGATATGATTTTGAGGATGTAAAACTGTAACTTGTTCCATTGACTAATATATCAAAATCCTCTGTTTCAAGTGTAATGCTTCCAGTATTATCTATTGTTATATTTATATCATGGTCAGAACCATTAACTAATGTTCTAACAGACGTAATATTTATATCTGTTTGAACTTGTTCTATTGCTCTATTCCGCATTTTATCAAAGGAATCATGAACATTTGTAATTGTTGGAACAGTAGTACCTATGATTATTTCTAGAGCTATTATTAATGAAACACCAATAATTGCAGTAGCACCAACTAGCGAGAATCCCATTTTAAATCCACCTCCAACTGAATAACTTCAATGTTAGAGTCCCCAATAAATATCTTGCTTATTGATAATTAATAACACAAAAGAGGTAAATAAATATTTTTATTTGAAATGGTAATTATCAAGTTTTTTTGTAATCCTTGACAATTCACCATCAATTCTATCAATAAAATGCTTATCAAAATGCCTTCCTTTTAGTTTTTGTATATAAATCAAGGATTGTATATGATCTTTTGAAGGAAGATTTGCAACTTTTTCAGTTGTATCTTTGCTCTTTTCGCGACTTATTCCATGTGAGTAATCAATCATTGATATCTTTGCGTCTTGTGTGATCCAACCAATATCCACATAATAATCAAGGATATTAGAAAGATTTTCTTGTCCGCATTTATCTATTAGATATTGAAGCCATTTCATTATAACAATTATGCTTTCAGGATCATTTGGAATATTTTGCAGAGGATCAAAGGCAAGATCTCCTGCGGGTAGTTCAATATCATCTGTTGAATATGTTTTATATTTATTTGTATTTCCGGTTTCCATATTTATTATTCTTTTTTCCAGATTTTCAACTGTTTTTACTAGTTTTTCCATATTAGTATCTGTTTCTTTCCAATTTTGATTATCTGTCCTTTGAGGTTTAAATTCTGTTTTATCATACCCTTTCATTATATCATTAATTTTGTATGCAAGTTTATAGAGTTGTTCCTTTGTAATTCTAATATTTCTTTCTTTAAGTTTGTTAATTAATTTATCTGCAATTCTAGATGGAATGATATCTTTTTTAACTAGGGTAGATAGTTCATTTTCTAAATTAAAATCCTTTGCAATTTTATTTTCACTATCTCCCACTTTATTTCCCATATCCAACACCTAATTTACATTCTATACTTTTAAACTTTCTATAAATTCATCTATTAATAGATCGATTTGTCCATCAAAGGACATAGACCTTAGAGCTTTTTCAAGAATTTTGTCTAAATTATCTTCTTCAAATTCTTGAGTCACATTTACATCAATATTGTCGATTTCTTCTTTTTCTTCCATATTTATTACATTGTTTTCTGTCTTTTCTTGAGTTTCAATTTCTGGTTTAATTTCGATATCTTTTTGATTACTTTCAATTTCATTTTGTTCTTCATTATTTTCCTGTTTGATATCTTCTTCTTTATTATCTTTTATTTTTTCTTCTTCATTTAATATTTTATCAGGATTAATTTTTTTCACTTCTTTTTTCTCTTCTCTTTTTATGCTCTTTATTGTTGCGCCAGATTTTTCAGCAAATGATTCAAGTTCAGCTGTTCTATCCTTTAGTTCTTCAATTTCTTTTGTAAAGTTTTCAAGTGCATCAATTCTTTTTTTGGTGACTTTTGAAAGACCTACAAAAGGATTCATTTGTTCAGATACTATCTCATAAAGGCTTACTAAATCATCTAAATCCTTTGATACAGAGTCAATTTTTGTATTTATATTTCCAATATCTTCCTGGTTTTTCTTTATTTGAAAATCAAAATCTTTGATACTTTGTAGAACTGCTCTTTTTTGTTCTAAGGATTCTCTGTCTGGTGGTCCACTTGCTGGCTCATCAGGTTTAGCTTCGGGTTTTTCTTCCTTTTTTTCCTCACTGTTGTCTGATGAATCTACTTTAATTACCTTTCTTAATTTTTCCACATCTTTTTTTTCTTCTTTTTCTAATTCTTTGGTTTCTTCTTTTGGGGCTGGTTCTTCTGAGGTTTTTTCTTCACTTTCTTCCTCTTTATTTTCCTCAACTTTTTCTTCTTCAGAAACAGTATTTTCTTCAGAATCTTGATCTTTTTTCTCCTCAGATTTTCCCATCTTTAACTTTATTTGAACCCCTCCTCGTATAGTGAATATCTAAACCTAACCAGTACAATTTAATAACAATTTATATTAGTAATCCTTATCTCTGGAAGATTTTCATCCCTTTATTACAATAATGAATAAAATTTGTATTATTTATACTCTTGGGATATTTTAATAGAATTTTATGTAAAACAAAAAGTTTTAAAATACTTAAAGAATAGAGAAAGAACAAAACGGAACATTTTAATCTGTTTAGATTTTAATTGGGGCAAAATGGCAAAAGATCAAAATAAAAAGGGAAAATCTCCGTTATTAATAGGGGAAAACTTAGTAATTAGTATTGATGAAAATGGAATTGTTATCAAATTAAATGAAAAAACTGAAAAGATTTTAGGCTATAATAAAAATGAGATTTTAAATAAAGGCTTTTTTAAAACTCTTATACCTAATAGGTACGAAAATATATGGAAAAATATTATTGCATCATCAAAAGAAAGTAAGATACTTGAGGATCACAAAATACCTCTTATTACAAAAAATGGCCATGAGATCATGATTCTTTGGAGTATATTTCCAGTAAAAGGCGTTAAAGGCCAAATTCAGGATATTGGTCTTGTCGGTAAGTTGGTTAAATCTTGGGATGATTCAAAAGAAATAAATGTAGATTACTCAGATAACATATCTATTAAAAAAACTAAGAAAATCAAAAGAAATACAGAACTAATCAATGTAAAGAAAGAAAATAGGGAATTGTTAAAAGAAAATAAACGATTAGAAAAAGAGTTACAAAATTTTTTAAACACAAATCAAAAATCTTCAGAAAATAAATCAGATCCAAAATCTATCTTCGGCCATCTTTTGTACACAGTTACCGATAACGTTGGAAGTAAACAAAAAAGAGAAGAAATCAATAAATCAATAGAAGAATTAGAAGAAAGAAGAAAAGCTTTAGATGAACTTGAAAATAAAATAAACAATGAGAAAAAAAACATTAATGACCAAATCAAGGAATTTAGTTTATGGAGAGAAAAACTTGAAAATTTAGAAAATGAGATCTATAAAAGAGAAAAAGAGATTAACATTAAAGAAAAAAAGATAAATGATGCATTAAAAACCTGTATTGATAAGGATGTTTCTCCATTTTCTTCAAAAGAAATTGCAAAAGAAACAATTGATAAACCTGAAGTTTTTGATAATATTGATGAATCTGCAATTATTGTTCAGAGGGGGATTTTAAAACAGGTAAATAGTTCTTTTACCGATTTAACTGGTTATTCAACTGATGAAGTCCTTGACAAAAGCCTCTATGATTTTATATTGCCTGAAGGTTTCCCAGGTATTGAAAAATATTATTTAAAAAGACTTAAAGGAGAAGATATTTCTTCTTATGAAACCATATTTTTAACAAAGAATAACGATAAGGTAGCAGTTAAAATTAATACTAAACCTACTTTTTTTAAGGGAGAAAAAGCAGAGATTGCAGTAATAGAGAAGTTAAAAGATAAAGAAAAATAAAATAAAAAAAGAGTTAGATTTTTTATTTCTGCTTAATCTAACTTGATAATTCTTTTTGAAAATACTGCAGGTGCTGTTACATCATATTGAGCTTTAACACCGATTTCTGGGGTTAGTGTACCTGAGACTGTTTCTCTTGCTGGAAGTCCAGATGCTGTTAGATCTGAATCAATTATTGCACTTAAGTTAATTATTAGAATTGCTCTGTCTCCACTGTTCATACCGTTTGTGTTTGTTATTGAAGAATCTGGGTCGTGAAGTGCTATTATTCCAAATGAAGTGTTTGATGTGTTTCCCATAACTGTAAATGGGGATCCAGAACTTACTGGCGTATAAAATACACTTTGATTATCAAGGTTTACATCTTGTACGAGTGAATCATCAAGGGTTAATATTGTCAAGTTATCATATAGAACTGATAATGTACATAGTCCAAGATCAATATCCTTACTTCCTGCTCTTGGTCTTATTGTCAATGCAAGATGTGTGATTTTTGTCTTATCTACATTTGTAAATCCAGTTACAGATTCTACGGTTATACCTGCTGATACCTCTCTGATTGTTGAAGTACCAACTGTCTTTGCTCTTGATTGAAGGGTTTCAGAAGTTGTTATCAATACACTTGAAGCAACAGCTGCAATTAGAACCATAGCAATGAAAACAATTAATGTTCCAATACCGACCATTCCGTGATCATCATTTTTAATTTTTCTTTTTTCATATTGTATCTTTTTGTGTTTACTTGCAGGTTTTATTGCAACTAAAGTATTAATTCTAAGACATCCTAAGCCTTGTTCGGAATCTACTAAAATAAAACCATCTTTATAGTCAACATCCTCAAGGATTCCTGTAACTACACTTGCTCTATCTTCTCCAGGTTCCTTGGTGACAATTTTACAGTATTTGCCTACCAGCCTTTCCATATATTTTTTTTCCATTCTTTTTCACCACCATTCATTTCCTTTCACGCGTTTCCGTGCCATCTACATGCACGTCAATACGTAACATGTATAGTGTTCTCAATTGACAATATATAAAGCTACCCCGTTAGAAAAACAAAATGGAAAAAAGGCGGGTCGGAAAAAATTTCAAAATGACATTTTTACATCCTTATCTTGTGAAAAAATCTAATATTTTTTGATTTTAGCCTTTAAAAATAATCTTTTATATCTGTTAAAATCCTTTTATTGGAAATAATTGTATAATAAAACTTATATATTTTAATGTCTTAATTTTATATAGGAATAAAGTGAAATAATGGGGAAGTCTTTAATATCTAGAGTAACAGGTATAATAATCATAATATCATTTATGTTAATAGTCCTAACAGTAGCATCAGTTTACTCTGAAGATACAACAGGTACTACTACTGAAGAAGATTATGAACAAATTTTAGATGAAAGTTTAGATGAAATATCAACTATTTTCTTAATAAAGGACCAAAAAGGATTATATGAGAGAATCGATCAAAATAGGTGTATAGAAAAACTAGGTTTATGGATAACTCCACTAGTCACACAAGATATAGATATTTCTCAAATGCACATACAGATAGATGATGGGGAAAAGGTAAAGTTCTTATCTTATTATGGAGAATCATTTGGATTGGACGAAAATGATATCTTTAATAATGATATATGGGGCAGCTTAAACGGGTCTGTTTTTAGTTTTATATCTATTGTTGACTTAGACGATTCCCTAAAAAATAACAATATGTTCAATGATTATTCAGATAATGCATATCTATTAATCAAACTACCAACAGATATGACATTAGAAAAATACGAAAAGATGACAATTAGGTTATTCCCATCAGTTGGAAATATAAAAAATATTGAGATATCTGCACCATTTTCAACAAGATCAATTGTAACATTATAGGTTCTATTCTTCTTTTGTTTCTACATCATCTGAAATCTTTTTAGTTTTTAATGTTTCTTCTTCACTGATGCCAAGGGCTTTATCTATTTCATCATAAACCTTTAATTTTTCCTTCCATATCTTCCCAAGCGCCTCAGGACTTTGTTCAACGCATTCAAATTCGTCTTTTTTACTTGAAATTTCCCTTTTCATAATTTCAAGGGCCATTTTACCTTCTTCTAGTTTTGTTGATATATTATTAAGTTCATTTGTTTTGTCTTTTATATTATTATTAATAAGTTCTAGTTCTTTTTCTTTCTTAGTTGTAATATTTCCTAACTGTCCAATTTCTTGTTTGCTTTGAATGCTGAACTTGGAAAATTCTTCTTGGTTTGCAAATCCTGCTTTATTTACCATCTTGAGTTTCTTATTTACCTCTCTGAATCTAGAATCAAGTTTTAATAAAGCGTCTTCTTTTCTTTCAAGTTCAGCCTGAATCTCTTCTATATTAGAAACGTCATTAAACACCATTATAGATCCAATTAGTTCACCCTTGTTATTATGCATTGGTAATTGAGAAATATTTGTTAGAGAAATATCGCCTTTTTTGTCTTTTATGGAAATTGACTTAATGTTTACAGATTTCTTTGTTTTATCAAATTCTTTTAACCCTTCTGTTATTCTTTCTTTTTTCAAAGAATTAATTTTTCTTATATCAAGTCCATTAGCAGTCTTTGGGTTTAAATCAAGCATATCTTCGGCTTTTTTATTCCAATTAATGATGTTGTTATTTTTATCAAGCATTAGTACAGATATTGGCATTGAGTCCTTCATATTTTCAAAGTTAAATTGGATTTCTTCTTTTTCTTGGTTTAATCTATCTATAAGCTTTTGTGTTTTTAGAATCTCATTATCCTTATTTTTAAGTTGATTCTCTCTATTTATTAGTTCATTATTTAAGTTCTCAATTTCCTTTTCCATTGAATTTAACTTTATATTCCTATAGTTTAGATCATCGGCTCTGTTTTTTAGCTCAGCATCTAAATCATTTATTTTGTTGTTTTGCTTATCAATTATTTCTTTGAAATCTTTGATTTCCTTATCTTTGATTTGAATGCTTGTATCTTTTTCTTCTAAGGTTTTTTGAATATTTCCAATTTCTTGTTCTTTATTACTTATTAATTCTAGATTTGTTTTTAGCTCTTTTGTTAGCTCATTTATCTTTACATCCTTTGTTGCAATATCCTTTTCTTTATCTTTTAGAATATTGTCTTTTTCTTCAATTTCAACCTTAAACCAGTTTATCGCTGACTTACTTGCTTTTAAGGCTTCATCTAATTCAACAAGTTCTTTTGTCTTTGAATCCAATTCTTCAGTTTTTATTTTTAAATTCTCCGATAGATTGGAAATTCCATTTTTTAATTTTATTGATTCATCATTTTTTTCTTCTAAATTATTATTTAATTTATTTAGTTCTTTCTTAATGCTTTCTAGCTCTTCAACTCTCCTATCAAGCTTAATTTTTATTTGGGCATTTTCATCAGTCTTTTCTTCAAATTTTTGTGTAATATCTTCAATTGATTGATTTTTTTGATTTATTTCTTCGTTTAATTTCTGAATTTCTGACTCTTTTAATTCAATTAATTCATTTTTTCCTCTAATTGACTGCTCAAGTTCTTCTAATTCTGATTGTGTTTTATTTAGTAAAATCTGTGTTTCTGTAAAATCTTTTGATATAAAACCAAAATCCTTATCTTTTTGCTCTAATAATTTTTCCTTTTCGACTAATGTATTTCTAATTTTGTTAATCTCTTCATTTTTATCAGATAATAGTTTGCGCTCATTTTTTAGATTTATATTTAGTTGATTTATCTCATTATTTTTCTCTAGAAGTTCTTTTTCTGCCTTAATTAATGATTCTGTTTTTGATTTTAGGTCAAACTGGTTTTTTTCAAACTCTGTCTTTAGCTCTGAAATAATATTTTGTTTTTCAATTAATTCATTCTTCTTTTCTTTAAGTTCATCATTTGTAACTTCTATTTCTTTATCTATTAGTGAAAGACGTCTATGAGTTTCTTGGAATTTTTCATTTATTGAATCTAGATCTTCTTGTTTTCTTTCAAGTTCTGCTTGAATTCCTGCCATTTCGCTGATATCATCTATTACAATAATTGAACCTTTTACTAGCTTGTTTTCGATTATAGGTACATGGGAAATATTTGCTAGATGCATTTCGTTTTCTTTATCATTTATTGTTACAGATTTTGAAACAACAGGTTTTTTATTGTCTATTGAATCCTTCATTTGCCTATCAAAATTATTTTCATTTATCCGACTAATTTCAGATATGTCTTTTCCAATTATTCTAGTACTATCCCATCCAAAAAGTTCTTCACATTTCCTATTAATATTTATAACTTTGTTGTCCTTGTCTAATAGAATTACAGAGGAAGTAACTGTTTTTATCAAGTTTTCAAGTTGAATATCTAAAGAGTCTTTTTCTTTTTCAAGTTCGTTTATTATTGACTTATTTTCAAATAGATTTTCTTTTACATCTTTTATCTCTGATTGAAGTGTTTCATTTAATTTTGTTTTCTCTACAAGTAATGATTGTTTCTGGGATAATTCTTCGGTGATATTTTTTATTATTTGATTTCTTGATTTTAGTTCTTCTTCAATTGTCTTTATTTCTTCCTCTTTGTTTTGAATTTCATCCTGAAGGATAGTGATTTTTTGGTTTTTATCAGAAATTTGCTTTTGTTTTTCGTCTAGCCCTTTTTCTATTTCATTTAATTTTAAATTTCTAAATTTAAGATCTTCTTGCCTTGCCTTTAACTCATCCTGTAGATTTGTAATCTCTATTTCTTTTTCTTTAATTAATGCAAGATTTTTTTCTAACTGCCAATTTTTATCTTTTATTTCCTCTTCAAGTTTATTTAAATGATTGTTTCTAAAATTAAGGTCTTTTATTCTATCTTGTAATTCTATTTTTATATTTTGTATTTCGTCTTCTTTTAGATTTAAATTTCTTTCAAAATTATCAGCTATCTCTTGTTTTTTTACAATAATTCCATGATTTTCAGATAGCTGATTCTTTATTTCAGATATTATAACATTTCTATTTTCAAGCTCAGATTTAAGTGATGTAATATCTTGGTTCTTTGTATCTAATTCCTTTTTTAGAATTGCTAAACTGCCTACCTTCTCTTCAAGTTCTTTTTTTAGATTATCTATTTCATCAGACCTTTCTTTTATTTCAACTCTGCTAAGCCTTAGGTCTTCATTTCTCATTTCAAGGTCATGTTTTAAAGACTCAATTTCGTTTCTTTTTTCTTCAATTTCTGTTTGAACATCTATTTTATTGTTATTTAGCTCATTTAGTTTTTTATTTAGGATTTCTATTTCTTTATTCTTTTCTTCAAACTGGTTTTTAATAAATTCAAAGTCTTTTTCTATGTTACTTTTTTCTTTTTCGAGTATTTTTATTTTATTTTTATCATCTGTTGTCTCATTTTTGCCTTTATTTATTTTGTCTTTTAAATCTAAGGTTTCTTGTTGGAGTAAACTAATATGGTCTTGTTTTTTTTCTATTTCCTTTTCTAAATCATTTATTTTTAGGTCCTTTCTGTTAATTTCATTCTGCATTCTTTGAATTTCTGAGCTTTTATTTTTTACTTTTTCTAAAACATTTAACAAATCTGAGCTTCTTGATTCAAGCTTTTTATCATCGAAATTAAATTTCTTTGTTGTAATATTTGTTTTTTCAGAATCTCTTAAAATATTTACTTCACCAATATTCTTTCCATGTTCTGAAAAAGATTCAGTTTGAATATCAAAAGATAGAATATCTCCTTTTTTTGTAATAAAATCTAGACTATATGAAGGCGTTTCTTTACCAATTAATCTTGCAATTTGTCTATACATAGCCTGTTTTCTTGATTCTTTTGTCAGAAAACTTGATTCTTGAAGGATATTTCCAATTATTTCTTCTCTACTTTTTCCTAGTTTATTGCAAAATTCTTGACTTACATCTATGATTTTTCCTGTTTTATCAATTACAAATATTGCATTATTTTTGTCAAATTCGGATGCATTTCGGCCTAATTTACTATTTTCCATTTTTATACCCTTCTATATTTTAGAGGTATTCTCCTCGCCCCCAAGTCTTTAAACTTGTGGATTTATTCTTCTTCTACAATCCTATTTTTCTTATCTATTACACTATTTAACTTAGCATCAATTTCATGATGTTCTTTATCTGTTAAATTTAAATTTTGTTTACTTTGGATATCAGGATTTTCCATTTTAGTTTCTAGATTTATCTCTTCTTTGACTATGTCTTTTACTTGATCTTCTGTAAATTGTTTTCCAATCTCCTCAATAATCTTGTTTCTAATCTGAAGGTCTGATGATATTGTTTCAATTTCTAGCTCATTGTTTTTCAATTTATCTTCAAGCTTCTCAATTTTTACTGTTTTATCAACTAGTACTGTCTTTAGGTTTGAAAGGTCATTTTCCTTTGATAAAATCTCTTTATCTTTTCTTTCCAAACTTATTTTTAATTTGTTTATCTCATTATTTTTCTCTTCAAGTTCTGTTTGATTAACTGAAAGTTTTTGTGTAATATTTTCTACCATTTCTTCTCTGTTTTCAAGTTTATTTTTTATTCTATCAAAATTATTTTTTATTTCTTCAAATTCTTTAATTTTTAAATTTAACTGTTTGTCGTTTATAACTAGCTCATTTTCTTTTTCTTCGATCTTCTGTTTTAGTTCTGAAATAAGTTTATTTTTTTGTTCAATTTCAAAATTTCTTGTGTTAAGCTCTTCTCTAATGATGTCAATTTTTTCAAATTCCTTTTGTCTATTTTCAAGCTCATTTGTTAAGAGACTCATCTCTTTTTCTTTCTCATTGATTTCGCCTAGTTTATTAGAGAGTTCATCTTTTAAATTTTCAATATCCTTTTCTTTATCTTTCAGTAGATTTGAGCTTTCATTTAGCTCTTTACTAATTTGTTCACTAAAACGAGTTTTTTCTGTAAGTTTATCCTGTTTTTCAATTAATTGACTTTTTATTTCTAAAATTATCTTATTTCTTAATTCTAAATCAGAATTTAAAGTTTCTATTTCAGCCTTTTTAAAATCAATTTCGTTTTTTAGCTCATCAAAACTTTGTTTTTTATCAGTGAAATCTTTATTAACCGATTCTAAATTTATTGTTAAATTTGTAATTTCATCTTGTTGTTTTGAAATTAGATTATTTCTAAGTTTTATATAGCCTTCTTTATCTGTTAGTTCTTCTTGTAGTTTTGTTATTTGGTCTTGTTTTTTGTTTATTGTATCTGTTTGGTTTTCTATTTCTAGTTGGTTTTTTATGATTTTTTCTTGAAGTGTTTGGATTTCTTTGTCTTTTAATTGTATTTTTTCTTGTATGTTATTTAATTCATTATTTCTGTATTCTAGGTCTTGTTTTCTATCTGTTAGTTCTTCTTGTAGTTTTGTTATTTGGTCTTGTTTTTTGTTTATTGTATCTGTTTGCTTTTGGATTTCTACTTGATGATTTTTTAATTCAAGCTGGATTTTATTTAATTCATTATTTCTAAATTCTAGATCTTTTAATCTTTCACTTAACTCAAAATTTAATGTTTTTACTTTTTCTTTGTTTTCTTCTAATATGGTATTTTTGTTATCTAACTCTTTTAATTTTATATCTGTAAAACTTGCCTTTTCAATCAGTTGTGTAAAATTTTGATTTAGTTGTTTACTTACATTTTCGATTAATTTTCCTCTTTCTTCAATTTCATTTTGTTTTTTGGATAGGTCATTTTTTAACAAATCAAGTTTTTTGTTTTTTTCTTCTAGTTCTTCAGTTTGCTTCTTAAGTAAACTTTCATTTTTTTCCAAATTTAAATTTAGTCTGTCTAATTCATTATTTCTAAATTCTAGATCTTTTAATCTTTCACTTAACTCTGTTTGTAAAGAGTTGATATTTTCTTCTTTATTTACTAGTTCATTTTCAACCTGGTTTCTAATGTTTTTTTCCTCAAATAAGTTAAGCTGTTTATCTGTAAGTTGTTTTGTTATTTCATTAATTATTTTATTTCTTGAGTTTAGTTCGTCTTCTATTGTTTTAAAATCGGTTTTTAGGATTTCCAGTTCATCATTTTTTTCTTCAATTTCTTGTTTTCTATCAGTTAATTCCACTTCTAACAAATTTATATTTTCTTCTTTTAGTTTTATATCGCTATTTAGTTCATCTGAGATTTTTATTTTATCTACTAAAAGGCTTTGTTTTTTACTAAGTTCTTCTTGCAACTCTTTTATTATATGATTTCTTGTAAATAGTTCCTCTTTTATTGTTTGTATTATTTTCTCTTTGTTTTGAATTTCATCTTCTAAGTTTGTTATTTTTTGGGTTTTATTTATTAATTGTTCATGTTTTTCTTCTAGCTCTTTTTCTATTTCATTTATTTTTGTGCTTCTAAATTCTAGGTCTTCTTTTCTTCCTTTTAGTTCTTCCTTAAGGTTAGTTATATCTTTTTGTTTTTCTTTTAATGTTATATTTTTTTCTTCTATTCTTTTTATTGTTAATTGCAATTCATTTTCGAGTTTGTTAAGGCCTTTATTTCTAAAATCCAGGTCTTTTAATCTATCTTCCAGCTCTGACTTTAATAAAACAATTTGCTTTTCTTTTTGTTCCAGTTCAGTATTAATCTTTTCGTAAGTCTTATCTTTTTTATTTAGTGATGAAGTTAGTTTTGAGATTTTGTTTTTTGCATCTTTTAATTCTTTTTTGGTTGGTTTCAAACTTTCTTTTTCTGATTTTAATCCTTCTTTTAATTTCTTAATTAATGCATCTTTAGTATCAATTTCGATTTTGTCTGTATCAATCTCTTCTTTTATTTTTTCAAAGTTATTGTTTTTCTGTATGATTTCTTCTTCTAGATCATTGATTTCTTTTTCTCTTTGTATAACAATATTTTCTTTTGTTTTAATTTCCTCATTTAATTTTTCAATTTCTTTGTTTTTATCAGATAACTCAGTATCTTTTTTCTTAAGTTCATCCTTTTTTTCTTCAAAATCAAGACTAAAAGATCTTAATTGCTCATCCTTTAAAATTAATTCAAGACTTAATTTATCAATTTCTTTCTTTTTTCCATTTATTTCTTGTTTAAATTTATCTAATTCAGAATTTCTATATTCTATATCCTTTCCTCTATCTGATAATTCGTCCTTTAAAGCTCTAATTTTTTCTTCATTTTCAGTAATAATTTTCTCTTTTATTTCTAATTCATTTCCTTTTGAATTTAGTTGTTTTCTGAGTTTTTCTATTTCATGATTAATATCATCTTTTTCCCATTGATTTTTTCTTAATTCTTCTTTTAAATTATCAACTTTTGATTGGTTTTTATCAAAACTTTCTTTTAATTTAGCTATTTGGCTATCCTTTTCAGAAAGCTCATTTTCTTTATTTTTTAACTCTTTTTTTATTGACTCAAATTCTTGCTCTGTAGTTTCTTTTTCAATCCTTATTCTTTCGTATCTTTTTCTTTCCTTTATTAGTTCATCTTGTTTTCTTCTAAGATTAAACTGCAAATCTTCGATTTCTTTATTTTTTAGATTAAGTTCATCAATTATTTGGTTGACTTCATTGTTTTTGATATTACAATCCTTTTGAATTTGATTAAGTTCAATTTTTGATTTGTCCAACTCTTTTAAAAGACTATCTTTTTCTTTTTGGATTATTTTTAAATTTTCTTTTTCCCCTTTTGTCTTCCACTGGTGACTTCTTATTTCTTCTCTTAAATCATCGATTTTTCCTTCAAGTTGAGAAATCTTATCTTGTTTTTTATCAAGCTCGTTCTGCATCTTTTTAATTTCTTTGTTTTTTGTTTTCACTTTTCTATATAACTTTGTTGTATGCTTTTTTTCTTGATCTATATCTTCTTTTACTATGTTTTCACTTTGACTATTTTGTTTATTGATACTTTTTACAATTCCAATTTCACCAGTATTTTTACCATCTTCAAAAAACATCTTTGTTTCTATATCAAAAGAAAGGATTTCTCCATCATTTTTTATAAAATCTAGACTATAATTGGGTTTTTCTTTACCAATTAATCTTGCAATTTGCCTGTATGTTGCTTGTTTTTTTGAGTCATTTGTTAATAATTTTGAATCTTGTAAGATTTTTCCCAAGATATCATTTTCATTTATCCCTAATTTTTCACAAAAGGAGTCATTTACATCAATTACCTTGCCCATTTTATTTATTAAAAAGACAGGCTCATCGCTATCAAAATAAAACGAATCTGTATTTTCTTTAATATCTCTCCTTTTCATTTTATCGTTCTTAGTAATTTTGTTGTTCTCTCCCCGTAGTAAATATTAGTAATTATTGCTATAGTTCACCTTTTGAAATCAACTTTTCAACAGCTGATTTAAGTTCATTATATTCATCTGATAACTTATCATACTGAACTTTCATATTATCATATTTTTCTTTATAGGGGCTTTCAATCTCAGATGTTAAAGTGATATTATCCTTCTTTTCAATTTTCTGAGTCTTATTAATATATTTTTCATAATCAATATTTGAATTTGTTAGAAGATATTTTCCTAGTCTTCCAAAAGATGTCTGATTTAATCTATCAATTAGTTCTTTACATTTTTTTATATTTATATCAAGGACATTTACCTTTCTTCTATGTTTCATGACATCTTCTGAGAATTGCCTTCTATCAATATCCTTAATAAGTCTTTTTTCAGTAAGATCCATTAAACTATCTTTTAAAGAAATTCTTTGTTTCTCAAGAGCTCCGAGACGCTTGAATAAAAGTTCTTTTAATGAAATGGCTTCTTCAATGTAATTTGCCATCTGGTCATCATGTTTAATAAAAATATTATAGAGTTCTTCATTTGAAATCTCATCATCTGATATAAGAGTAGTAAGTTCAGGTGATACTCTTTCTTTGAACTCAAGTTTTTCAAGGGTTTTTAATGCGTTTGTGTACCATCCCTGAATAAAAATAAGCCCATCTTTGTTTTCATCAAATTGATCTATTGGAAATGAAAGTATTGAGTCTGATTTATTATCCTTTATTTTATAACCAACAATATGTTTCTCATTATCATAAATAGTATCAAATACAATTCCAAGCTTTTCACCAGTATCTTCTAAGAAGACTGGTTTCCCTTTCATATCTGTTTTAAGAATGCTTTTCTTTTTCTTTGGGGATGACCACTGTTTCTCCTTTTTATCATCTTTTGTTTCTTCTGTGAAGATATCTTCTTCAATCTCTGTTATTTTATCAACTTTATTATCCTTTTCCTCATCTGTTTTAACTTCTTTCTTATCTATTTTTTTATATTCTTTCTTTTTAAAAAACTTGTTTTCTTTTCTTTTTTCTTTTTTCTCTTTTGGTTTAAATCCTATCTTTGTCTTTTTTACTTTTTTCTTCTTAAGATTATCTTGAGTTTTATCTTTATCTTTACTAGAAGTTTTATCTGTTGATACTCTCATCTTTTTAAAAAAAGGCATCCTCCAATAATCCCTCCAGTGTCTTATAGGTCACAGCTTCCCTCCACTGAAAGTAATGGGTCTTTCTGTTCTTTAAGATTTCGGATAAAACGAGTTATGAGCCATGCTACTATGGTTAAGGGTAATAATGAGATTGAAAACAGGAGTAGATAAACACCGATTGCTCCGAGTGAGAGGGCCATTAATTCTAAGAACGTATGTTGTTGAGATAAAATTATTAGGTTAGAGCTTATCATTAGATGTGCAATAGATAAGATGATTGCAATAATTGAGGTTATTACTATCTTATATCTTAACTTGCAACTTATCATATAAGAAATAGAAGCAGCAATTAGTACAGATATTACCATTGCAAGTATTTTATCTTCGAGAATAAAAATTATTGGAGAAACAATTGCTGAGGCAATTAAAGGTTTTTTTAAACTTGAAAGAACATTTTCTTTATATTTTATCTTTGAAAAATCAAGTTTTGTAAGCCAAATAACTCCTTTTGATATTGTTTTTTTAATCTTTATTTTCATTTTTTTAGTTTTTTCAACTGTTTGTCTCTTAAAAAATATTCTTGAAGGATGAACCCATGATCTATCAATTACAAAATCAGCGATTTTTTCACCAGAAAATGTAATTGATATTAGCATAAATATTGTAATTGATGTTAGAATTATTGCAGATAATAAATCAAGGATATAAATTGATGCTTCTGAATTCCATTCTAAGATTCCATTTATAAAATCATCAGGAAATATTAGCCAAAATGGTGAAGAGTATATTGCAATATCGCCTACATATGAACCATTTTGAGTATCATTTTTTGCAATTGCTCTTATTTTTGCCATTTTTGTCTGACCTTTTTCAAGCTCAAATATCTTCTTTGATATAATTTCACTTACATTTCCTTTACCAAAGACAATCCCTTTTACAGGCATTGTACTAGGATTTATCAGCGGTATATCTTTTGTAAAGGATTCTGTACCTTGCTTAATGGTTCCAAAATCTATTCCTTCTTTTGAGCTTTTCATTCCAATTCCAACAGATGCTGTTGCTGAATCATATGCAAATGAATGGATAACTGTCAAAAATATTATATATATGACTAAAAAAGAAATCAAAGTCCTTTTTATATTCAATGGTTTCCTTCCAAAAACATTTAATCTAATCTTTTCTTTTATCGAGCGTGCTTTTTCAGGTAAAATAAATAATAGTATTACTAAAAATATCACAGATACTGTAAGAGGTGCAAATATTCCTACATAACTAAGTGATCCTTTGGATGTTGATGGTTGTGAAAGAGAGCCTAGCCCTTGATTTATCCATAAGCCAAGATATCCTACAAAGGGAATTTTTAAGGGTTGTTGTCCTATTGAGAGTACCTTTCCTACAACGTGGTCTTCTCTAATGTAAGGTTCAGGTATGTGAGGACCTTTTTGATCTGTCCAATCGTTGTTATCTCCTTTTGTCTCAAGTAGCTTTTCACCCTTCCGGCTATCTATGATATCTGATACCCTGTGGACAACTATCTTCTCATCAGGCCAGCTTACATAACTTCTAAATACAATTACGTCTCCAATTTCTATATCATCAATGTTTGTCGGAGTCCATGACACAATATCTCCTTCCATAAGTGAAGGATGCATTGAGTCCGATGTTACTAGATCAATAGGAAAAGGAGTACCTGCCCATACTGTTAGAAATCTAGCTATAATTAAGAATAATGCTGCAAGAAAAATAATGTTACCTATAATTGACTTTACTTGAAGGTTTATGTAATCATCCCATCCCAATTACAATTAGTGTATGAAATTAAATATATATTATATTTATGCAAACTAATTAAAAAGTTTTAGGAATAATACTGGACCATAAGAGTTGGATATGGATCAGCTTTTACAGCTTCATTTGAATAAATTGAACCTACAGTTCCCTCAGGAGATACAGTATCAGATATACCTATTGCAAACCAATTAACTAGCAGTTGATCTTCTAAGTCACTATCTGCTGAGCTTCCTAAATCAAGTATTTGGTTACCAGGTTTAGCTAAATCAAAATCAGCTACATAGGTAGTTCCATCACCTGTATCATTATAAACATCTTGATCAGAAAACTTAAAATGTGAAGGTTGATGCTCCATTGCATAAATCTCAAGATTATTTCTAGCTGCTACTCCATGGTATTTAAAAGAGGTATTTACAATTGTTGCAGAATCAGGAATACTGCTTATATTCCATTCGATATATGTATTATTATGTCTTCCAGGAATAATATCATAATATGAAATATTAAGAGTAGTTGATAAATTAAATCTTGTATAGGAACCACCGTCATACCAAATTGATCCATCCTCATTTATTGATGTAATATTTACTGTGACAAGATTTGATGTTGTGAAGTTATATGTCTGATTTGTCCATAGTGCATCATCTGTTACATTTACACTCCACCAGTACTTTGTGCTATAACTATCCATACTAGAGTTTGTTTGCTGATATGTTCCGTTATAAGAAGAATCATTGTATCCAATAAGACCCCACGTTCCAGTTGCATTTGTCCAAAACGTTACATTCATTGCATCCCCATTTGTATCTCCAACGGTGATACTTAATGCAGGATTTTGACTCTGGCCTGTAGCCCCATCCGATGGACTTGGGCTGCTCTGGGTTGGAGCAACATTTTGGATTTCTTGAATCCCAAACTCAGTAAAATTATTTGAATCGTTTGTATTGTTAAAACATGCATTGATCCAAGTTGAGTTTCTAGCTATGTCTGAAAGACGGATCTCATCCATTTCTCCATCAAATGGATATTGATCTGAACCAAGTGCCTTTGAAATACCAATGTAAGTATCATTTGTCACTGCATTCCAATCACGTAGATCATCATTTCCTGCATTATGAGTTTGTTTGTTGCTATCTATATAAAATGAGGCATTATTTGCATTTGTATCCCATATTAATGAAATATGGTACCATTGATTGTTTGTTGATAAAGAGTTACCCGTAGACATATCCATATAACTTGATCCCTCACCACTCTGAAGCATTATATCATTTTGATCATAAAGCTCTGAATTCCAACCCTCATCATCGCCGTTTCCGTTTTTACCAATAATATGTTGTTCACTTGTGTAATCATTGCTGTTTACCCATGCTTCAATTGTCATACTCTGGCCATTACAGTTCATATTTGCATCATGAGGTATTTGAATATAATCATCACTTCCGTCAAAGTTAGGACAATTTGTACCAATCTTTGCAGTTGCAGACCTTGAATTAACACTTACTGTAGTTCCATGATTATCATTTGATGTGGAATCTATATAGTTACCAGTACTCTCCTGAAGATGCCATACTCCAATATAGTCACTATCCCATACATTTGCAGCATCCTCTCTATTTTCAGTACAGACAGTATTTCCATAATACATATAAATTGATGAATTTGAACTTGAGTCAATATCTGTTACATTTACCCAGGCAACCAGCTGGCCTGTGCCTGAATTATATACCTCTACTTCATGAGGAAGTCTATTTGTATAAGAGCTTGTCGTCCATCCATAAGAAGTTTTCATAAAAATAATGTCATTACCACTTGATAATGCATTACTCTGAAGGTTTGCATCAGTTGTACTAATTAATACCGGAAAATAAGGAAGGTTATTATCAATTAAAGATGAATTTATCCATATCTTCTTTCTATAGGACCATGTTTTTAAAACCCCTTCTTGGTTCCCAAAACTTGCAAAGGTGCTTGGGCTATTTGTATTATAAAAGCTAGTATTAATGTATCCAGCACTTTTTGAACCACTAGAAACTCTTAGTTCATCCAAGGTACCTGTTAGGCTATCTCCAAGAGTTAAATCATTATTATTTGTATTAATAGAGCCTGAATAACTTGTGTTATCAAGTAATTCGCCATCTTTATATATTTTTATATCTGAACCATCGTAAGTGAGGGCAACATAATGCCAATTTGCATCAATTGCACCTGAAACACTATTGCTGTTAATATATCCATAGAGAGTTGTTCCCGCAGGGCTTATCTCAAGGGAATATGCGCTTTGTGTTTTACTAATTATTCCTTTATTTGCATTAATTGTTGTAAATTCAAAGGTTTCATTTGTCCATTCTCCATGCCCGTCGTTTACACATACTTTCCAATAATATTTTTGACTATTTGAAGAAAAGTTATTGTTTAAATCAGCTTGACTGAAGGTTCCGTTGTTAACAGATAAGTTTGAACCTAAAAGATCTGGACAACTGCTATCAGTTCCCCAATACCAGCTTATGTTCATCTGATATTCATCATTATGGTTAACATCAATTTCTAAAGTGGGATTTAATGATATACCAGTACTTTCATTTGTTGGGTTCTCATTTGAAATAAGCGGTTTATTATTTGTTTGGTTACTTCCACTTTCATTTTCATCTGACCATTTATTTACAGTTGGATTATAAGTCCAGTTTGTAAAACTCCATGCTTGATAATAATAAGTTGTTCCTGCAGCAAGGCCAGTATCTTCATAACTAGTACCTGTACCATTATAAATCACGTCTCCCTCTCCTCGATCCCAAGTAGTAACAGCACTTGCATTTCTTTCGATATATGTATTATTTGCTCCATCTCCTGCAGTCCAAGTAAGATATAGTATTGAAGAACTATTTGTCTGAACATTTAAACTACCAGATGTCGTTGCATTTGGTTTTGTAAGAAATGCTTGTTCTGTTCCGTTTGCAAAACCTACACTGTTTTTAGCCCATGCTTGATAGAAATATATTTGACCAGGGTCTAAACTTTCGTTGTTATTATTAAATTCAGAAAGATTTGCAATTGTTCCTACTGTAAAGTTTTCAGAGTATGACCCAGAACTAGTTCCGAATCTAAATCCGCAAGTGGTATCGGCACTTCCATTGTTTGATAGATATCCGTTTAATGTTGCATTCTCTTCTTCAACACCAGTTGATGTATTTGTTGTTACTATTGGTAAACTTGCTGGTGCTGATTCTGTTGTGAAGTGGTATGTTGTATTTGTCCAAT
>Ga0272442_10001369_pt1 | contig 37350 bp, 32 predicted proteins | sample SSMForm2O_FD_200262 | JGI IMG/M metagenome (GOLD analysis project Ga0272442, IMG submission 200262) | Marine sediment archaeal communities from Little Sippewissett salt marsh, Falmouth, MA, United States - SSM-Form-2O | ecosystem: Environmental > Aquatic > Marine > Wetlands > Sediment ... | reverse complement strand
AATCCGCAGCGCCCAGCGGCTGAGGCGCCCGGTGGCGCCACCGGCGAAGCCGGCCGTCATCGCCGTCGGGGCGCGGGTCGCCGTCCGCATCGACCAGGGGCTCCAGAAGGCCGTGGGCGTCGTCCGAGCCGTCGAGACGGACGAGACCGACACGTTCTACCGCGTGGACGTAACCGAGGGCGACCGCTGCAACGAGCACCGCACGCCCGACGGCGAGCTGTGGGTGTGCCCGTTCGAGCTGCGGCCGCTGCCGGGGAAGGGAGCGTAGGCCATGCGACCGCGTCACCGCAACGTCGAGTTCGCCTTCGAGCACGGCTTCCTGGAGCGCCGCGTCAGCTTCCCCGACGGGCGGTCCTACGTGCACCGCTGTGAGCGGGCCGTCTATGAGGCCGTCGCCCGGCACCTGGACGCGGGCGCCGAGCTCGGCGAGACGATGACCTCCATCTCCGAGGCGCTGGACCTGCCGTCCACGCAGGTGAACGTCGCCCTGGAGTTCCTCAAGGAGCGGGGCTGCGTGGTCACCCGCGGGCGCCACAGCTTCCCGGCCGGCACGTTCGTCTGCGAGGACGCCATGGTCGAGCTGACGGCCCTCGAGGAGGATGTCGCCGCCTAGCCTCACCGCACCGCCTCCTCCAGCGCCCTGGCTTCCGTGGCCGGGGCGCTCTCGGTCATGTCAGCCCCCGCATCGCCCGCGTGGCTCGCGAAGATGCACGCCGGCCGCGACCACTTCCGCACGAACGCCCGCCACGCCGGAGGGATCGTGAACCGCAGGTCGTCCGGCGGCCGATAGAACATGGCGAACGGCATGCCGCCCGTCTGGAAGACCCACTCCAGCCGCGCCTCGGCGTGCTCCAGCGTGTCGCCCTCGTGGCCGACCAGGACGTAGCAGCCGACCTGGCGCTGCGTGAGCCCCGCGTCCCGAAGCATGCCAATAGTCCGCTCGACGTGCGGCCTTGCGCCGGGCACGTCGTAGGCGGTGTAGAGGATCTGCACGCGCATCCCGCCCAGCCGCCGGGCGAACCACGGCCGGCAGAGTCGGGCGTCGATGCCGCCGGTGAACCTTGCCGCCCGGGACTGGGCCTCCAGCATGTCCAGAACGGCCTCGATGTGGCGGCGCGGGCAGGCTAGCAGGTTGTTGTCGAGGATGTCCCAGCCGGGCCGGATGGGCAGCGTCCGCAGCTTGCCCTCGCGCTTCGGCACGAAGCAGAACGGGCATCGCCGGATGCAACCGCGGCTGGTGATGGTCATGCCGGGCTTGACGTACATGCCCGGCATGAACTCGCCGCCGGGATCGTCATACGCCGGCCCGCCGAGCTTGACCTGGTATCCGACTGCCGCCCATGCCTTCGCCAGCCGCTCGGCTTCCGGCCTGTCCCAAGTGAACGTACAGGACACATGCACCTCGTCCGCTTCCGGCCGAAAGAGCGGCGGGTCGCCCACGAAGGCCAGCTCGTCGTCGGGCGTGGCGCTCGTTCGCCTGGGGAACACGCGGGCGATCATGAGGCGCCTCCCATGGCCACCAGGTTGCCCCGCGGCACGACCACGAGCCGCCCCTCAACCTCGACGCCGACGTTCCGCGGCCCGGGGCCACGTGGCACCGTCCGCACGACGCCGAGCTTGCCGTGGCCTGGCATCACGGCCGCAGCGCCCCTGGCGTAGTGCAGACGGACCCGCTGACCGATTCGGGGATGGAAGATCATGCGCTCGCCTCCGCAGGGGTCTCGCTGGTAAAGGTTTCTTGACTAGCGCGCGCCGTTGGGCAAGAGGGCTTTACCACGGCCCCGACATCATTGGCCGCGACGCGATCGACCTTGCGACCCGTGAATCTCTCCCAGCGCTGCGCGATCACGTCGCAATAGAGCGGGTCGAGCTCCATCAGGAACGCCCGGCGCTTAGTCTGCTCGGCCGCGATGAGGGTCGAGCCCGACCCACCGAACAGGTCCAGCACGTTCTCCCCCGGCAGCGACGAGTACTGCATCGCGCGGACCGCCAGCTCGACGGGTTTCTCGGTCAAGTGCACCATCGATTGCGGGTTGACCTTCTTGACGGACCAGACGTCCGTGACGTTGGCGGGACCGAAGAATCTGTGCGCTTCGCCCTCGCGCCACCCATAGAAAGACCATTCGTGATTCCCCATGAAATCCTTCCGGGTCAGGACCGGATGCTCCTTGACCCAGATGATCATCTGCGAGAAGTACAGCTCGCAGTCGCGCAGCGCGTTGGGGTAGTTCCAGATGTTCGAGTACCCGCCCCAGATGTAGAAGGCGTGCCCGGGCAGCAGCACCCGCCGGACATTGCCGAACCACGCCCGCAGCAGGCGGGCGAACTCCTCGTCGGAGACGAAGTCGTTCGCCAAAGGCCGGTCCTTCGCGCGGAGCTTGTCGCTCGTGGCGTGGGTTCGGCCGCGGAGCTTGGCGTCCATTCCCTGCTGGCCGGTGTACTTCTTCGTCGCCTGGGCGGCCGCCATGGCGTTGCCCGAGCGGGGCGCGACCTTGACGTTGTAGGGCGGGTCGGTGTTGACCAGGTGCACGGGCTTACCGTCCAGCAGGCGGTCCACGTCTTCCGCCCTCGCGCTGTCGCCGCAGAGCAGCCGGTGGTCGCCGAGCAGGTACAGGTCGCCCGCGCGCGTGGTCGCCTCATCCGGCGGCGCCGGGACCTCGTCCGGGTCGGTCAGCCCGCCCTGGACGTCGCCGTCGAGCAGCTTGGCCAGGGCCTCGGCGTCGAAGCCGAGCAGCGACAGGTCGAACTCCGACGCCTGGAGGTCTTTGAGCTCGATGGGCAGCAGCTCGTAGTTCCAGTCCGCCAGCGTGTTCGTCTGGTTGTCGGCCAGCCGGTACGCCTTCGCCTGCTCGGCCGAGAGGTCCCTGGCCACGTGGACCGGCACCTTCGCCAGGCCGAGCTTCTTGGCCGCCTTCCACCGCGTGTGGCCGACGATGATGACGCCGGCCTCGTCCACCACAATCGGCTGGCGGAATCCGAACTCCCGCAGGCTCGCGGCCACGGCGTCGACCGCGGGGTCGTTGACGCGCGGGTTGCCCTCGTAGGGCTTGACGTCGTCGATGCCGACCAGCTTCACGTCCATGTCATGTTCTCCTGGGGTATGCGTCAGATTGCCGCGGATTCGGCCGTTTGGCGCGCCGCGTGGATGTTCCTATGTCGTTTTTTTCCCTGGACTTGCATCGCGTTCGCGCCTCAGACAAACAGAAAGAATCATCCCGTCCGTTCCCGTCGCCGTCTCTTGATGTAAATCCCGGCGAAGGAACCATTTGCAAACGGGTATCGCTAGGGATTGTTTTCGTAAGTCCTGATTTTGCGTTCCGCTTGGACGGGAGCTCGACCTGCGCCACGATCTTCGCCCCTGCGCCAACCTGCGCCGCCGGGTGCGGAATGGGCGGGAAGAGCTTGCGTTGGCCGGCGGGGGCGGTAGAATCAGCACCATCTGACCGGTTCTCCCCCGACCGGTCGGAAGTTGTCGGCCTGTCGCCGGGTCTCCCCCCGCCTGGCGCGGGCCACTTTTTTGCGCCGGCGGGCGGGGTCGGCCACGCCCACACGTCGCGACTGACCGGCGGCCCGTCATAGCCGGCGCAGTAGTGCCAGGCGTCCGCTGGCGGGTCGCAGATCCGCTCGCCCGTGCCCAGCACGGTGGCCGTGCCCCCGATGCCGTCGCGACAGAAGAACTCGCCCTCGGCCCGGTAGAACTTGCGGCAGTCGAGGCAACGGCAGTGTCGCAGCACCGTCACCTCGACCGGCGGGGGTGTTACCGCGTTACCGGGTGTTACCGGGTTTTCCCGGTTAACCGCTATCGCGCGTGTGCGCGCGTACGCGCGCCCGCGCGCCCGCGCACGCGCATGGGCGCCTATACCCCAAATCCCGGTAACGGGTGGTAACGCGGTAACGCGCGGGCTACTCATCGTCGCCCTCCTGGAGTGTGAGGTGCGTCCAGCACTTCTGAAGGCGGCCGTCGACGCGCAGCGGCTTATCCACGAAGCCGTGCCCCCGGAGGCGGGAGTTGAACGTGGTGCGGTTGAGGACGTCTTCGCCGACAGCCCGGCACCACGCGCAGTATGCCCCGTACACCCGCTCCTTGGGGGTCCGCAGGTTCTGTTCGGGGTAGCGGCGCCAGTCCACGCATCGCTCGGCCACGAAGTCTGCCACGTGGTCGGAGTCGTTGCGGTACTCCTCGGTGGCCGCGTGCACGGCCTGCGGGAACTGCAGGTCGCACTGACGGGCCTGCCAGTCGAGACAGCCCCGGACCGCCCAGGCCAGGATGCCCGGCCACTCCGCGACGAGCCGTTCGGTCAGGTGCCGGTCCTGCTGGGCCTCCGGGATGGTGACCTCGAAGGGGATCAGCCGCAGCCGCCGCCAGATGGCGTTGGAGGTCTCGGTGACCACGGGGCGGTTGTTGGTGACGAGGACCGTCTTGTGCGTCCGCTCGAACTGGAAGTAGTCCTGCCGCATGAAGCGGCCCTTGAGGTACTTGTTGCCGGTGATCTTCTTGACCAGGCCGATGCGGAGTTTCTTGTTCTCCTCCGTCTCGCTGGCGACGACGAGGCGCTTGCCGAACAGGTCCGCGATCTCGGTGGGGTGCTCCTCGCTGACCTTGGCCGTGACGAGCCCGTCGGGCGCCTCCTCGGCGTGGGGGCCCATGATGCCCATCAGCGTGTCGAGCAGGACGTTCTTGCCGTTGCTGCCGGGGCCGTACAGGATGGGCAGGATCTGCACGGAGATGTCGCCCGTGAGGAAGTAGCCCGCCAGACGCTGGAGCGCGGCGATCATCTCGCCGCAGCCGTCCATGATCTCGGCCAGGAACTGTTCCCATCGCGGACAGGGGGCGTGCGGGTCGAAGGCGACGGGGCTCAGCAACGTGATCAGGTCTGCCCGGTCGTGGGGCAGCAGCTCGCCCGCGCGCAGGTCGATGACGCCGTTGGCCACGCCCAGTAGCCACCGGTCGCGGTCGAAGGCCGACAGCTCGATGGCCGTGCGGTGCTTGACGACCTCGAGCATCTCGCGGGCGGCCGCCGACGCGCGGCTGCACCGGCCGGCCCACTTGGCGCCCTCCTGGTCGCCACGCGTCTCGCGAAGCAGCGCCTGCATGGTCACTTCCGCCAGGCCCTGCACCTCGCGGAGAGCGTCCGTCTTCCAGCACGCGCCGTTCCAGACGTACCAGCGGCCGCGCTCCTCGCACCAGTGGACGTCGACGCCGAACAGGTGGCAAAACCGGTCGGCGTTGCCGTAGAGGTCCAGGGCGAACTGACCCGGCGGGAGGATGGGCACGTCGCTGGAGACATTGGAGTCGTGGTCGACCGCCTCCTCGACGTCGAGGCGGGTCCGCACCTGGCGGGGGTGTTGGACGCCGGAATCGAGGCCCGAGCGGATGGTGGCCGCCGCTTCCCTCGCCGGCAGGCCGATGGCCTCGGCGGCGTTGGCCAGGGCCGCCTCGACGTCGGTCCGCTCGAGTAGCCCGGCGCCCACCAGCGTGCCCAGGCTGAACGCGGCCGTGTTGAGCGTGTCGTTCCGGGCGCCCTCGGGCGTCCGGTAGAGCTGGTTGAGCTCCAGCCGCAGCGCCATCGCCGCGTATCGCTGCTCTCTGCTTCGGCCCTGCCGAACGGGACGCGAGGCGGGCGGGGCGGCGCCGTTCGTCTTCGGCTTGGCGGTCAGGCGCTCGACCACGTGCTCGGGCAGGTCCGCCAGCTGCATCTCCCACGGCGCGTGCCCCTCGGCCCACGTGTAGGTCGCGCCGGTCTCCGGGTGGACGGAGCCGGGGAAGACCACCTGGCCGCCGTCCGCCTTGACGTCGACGTGGGGGCCGAGCTTGCCGTTCGAGTTGCCCAGCGGGCCCGTGTGCGCGAAGTACAGGTGCCGGCCGCCCGGGCGGCCCGTCTTGGCCATGACCGTGTCGGGCAGGCCCAGGGGCGCCAGGTCCGCCCCGGGGTCGGCGTCGATCACGACCACGCCGCTCACCTGGCCGGTCCGCAGTCCGACGTTGCCCGCCTTCGCCCAGGCGAGCGCCTGTTCGAGCGACTCCCGCGGCGCGGACTGCCAGCCCTTCAGGACGGGCTTCTTGCCGTTAAGCGGCGTGAACGACCAGCCGCATCGGTGGCCGTACTCGACGTTGGCGGCGAGCAGGTTGTCACTGACGGCCGTCGGCATGCTCCAGTTCCCTCTGCACGTCCGTCTCGCTGCGGGCCAGCACGTAGAGGCCGTGGCGCTTGCGGATCTCCCGCTCAATTCGCTTCTGCGCGGGCGACTGCCGGCCGCCGGGGGCCTTGCACTCGACGCCGATGAAGCGCCCGTCGGGCAGCACGCCCGTGAGGTCCGGCCAGCCGGCGGGGAGGGCGTCGCCGAAGAACGCGCCCGCCCGATACGCGGCGCCGGCGTCGGTGACGGCGACGATCGCGCCGTGTGCCCGCAGCCAAAGCAGCACGGCCTTCTGCACGGCCCGTTCGGGCTTGGCGCGCCGGCGGCGGGGACGGAAGACGTCGGCTTCACGCAGGCTCACAGGTCGCCCTCCCGAATGTCGCGGACGAAGTCGCCGCCCGGGCCGAACCGACAGATCGGCGGGGGCGACGTCTCCCGCTGCTCATCCTCCGCGTACTTCCAGCCCGCCTCCCAGCAGGCGTGGGCGTCCGTGCCGGGCTTGTGCGGGTTCCCGTCTGTGCCCGAACGCCGGGCCTGGTAGCCCCGGTAGAAGGCGTACCAGCGCCGACCTTCCCGACCGATGTCGGCAAGGTTCACGACGAACCGGCGCCCTGGGGGCATCCGTGCCACGGTTCACTCCATGTCCTGCAAGGTGTCCCGGTGCGGCAGCCAGGCGATCCGGCCGTCGCGACGGACCTGTTCGGCGTAGATCGCCACCCGACGGGCGACTTCCGCCGCGTCGGCGGGTGTCCGCAGCGAGTCGCGGCGGTGCTTGCTCTGCGGCCGGTCGGGCCGCACCGCCCGCACCGTCTGGGCCGATCGGTCCATCCGCTCGTCCTCTTCCCAGTCCATGCGCGCCTCGAGGACCGTCCGGACCGAGCCCGCCGCGTTGGCGGGCCCGGCCGAACGGCGGAGACAGACGTCCGTGTCTGTCACAGGCGCCGGCCGGAATCGCACCGACCGACGCCTCGTCCGCCCTGCGCTGTGGCGCTCGTGCCCGTCTGGGCCGATCCCGGTCCTTCAGCCGCGGAGGTGGAACGGCTCCGGCACGCCGCACGCCGGCTGCGATTTCAGAACGGGAGGATCCTGCCCGGGCCCTCGGCGAGCATGACGCCCCAGTCCGCTTCGGTGAGGTCGCTGGGCTGCTTGCCCGGGAACAATTCGCCCAGGATGCGGAACCACTCGGCCTCGATGGCCTGCGGGTCCCACTTGCCCTCCGGGGGCGCCGGGCAGTGCTTCACGAACTCCCTCCAGGCCTCCTCCATCGTGGCTGCCTTCGGGGCTTCGGCCGTGGCGGCCGGCGCCTTCGGCGCTGCCAGCTGGGGCGTCGGTGGCGCGGGCTTGCCCGCCGGTTTCGGGGCGTTGGCGGGCGTGCCCCCGGCCCGGGCCCGGAACTTGGCGCCCAGCCGGTTCGCGACGGTGCGGCGCAGCTCGTCGTCCGCCCGCGGCACGCCGCCGGGGCGGCTGCCGTAGGGGTTCAGGAACTGGACCTTGATCGAGGTCGAGCCGTTGTACTCCTCGAAGCCCAGCCGGACCTGCACGGGCTTCTCGGCGAGCTCCGCGGCCGCGTCCTGCAGCCAGAACGGGTCGCGCCCGTCCCAGCCCAGCGCCGCCTTCAACGACTCGATGGTGTTGTCGTTCAATGAGTGGTCGCGTTTCTCGAGGATGTGGTAGCCGGTGATCTCCAGGTTCTCGGCGGAGATGTCCGTCCACTGCCCCTGCACGAGCTCCTCGGTCAGTCGGTACAAAATCACGGCCTGCAGCAGCCGGTTCTGCTGGGTCTCGCCCAGCCCGATCTCCACGGGGTAGCCGTGGAACAGTCCTTCGCGGTTCGGCAACATTTCGATGTCTCCTGTGGTTGCCCGCCGGTCAGGCGGGGATGATCTTGTTCCAGACGCTCGGGTCGTTCTTGGCGACGCCCTCGGCGGTGTCGCACGTGCGGCTCTTGGCCATGCAGTGGGGCAACTCCACGGGGTAGAGGGTCCGGCCGGTAAAGCCGGTGGCCATCTTGCCGTCGCGGACGTCGCCCAGATCGAATCCCAGGAACAACACGTGGTCCGCCCACTCCCGCACCCGCAGGCGGATGGAGTTCTTCCCGGAAGAAGGCGACTGAAGCCGCGGCTCGTACCGCAGCCAGTCCTCCCCGTGGGGGTTGGGCACCTGCGTGGTGCAGTCGTGGGCGATGAGGATCACGTGCCGGCCGGCGCGGACGTGGGCGTCCAGATCGCCCAGCAGGGCCAGGAATGTCTCGTAGGTGTGCGTGTACCCCTTGCCGTAGGGGTAGTCCTCGATCCGCGTGGCCTTGCGCTTGTCGTCGACGGGCACGTTGTCCATCACCCACGCGACGGCCAGCTCCTCGGCCTTGGTCACGCTGTCGATGACGAGGGTGCGAATGCCGTCCCAGCCATCGGCGTGCAGGGCGTCGCGGAGGTCCTGCCAGCTCTCGACGCCGGCGACCACGCGGATGTCGGCGGCCTCGGGGATCTGCGGGCGCAGGACAGGCATGGAGAGCTCCAGGTCGAAGATGCCGACCGGCGCCGGCGCGTTGCAGGCGATTGTGCTCTTACCCACCCCTCCTCCCCCGTACAGCAGGATGCGGTGGCCCTGGGGCTCGAGGGCGCCGAAGGCGACCTTCTTCCTCGGCGGCGGCGCCTGCCGGCCGGCGGCCGGCTGCGTCGGCCGCTCCGGCGGCCGTGCGTGGGGGGGACGGGCTACGGGTCTCGGTGCGGTGGCTGCGGTCATGACGTTGTCTCCTGTGGACAAGGGGTTACGGGTTGGACTCTTCCGGCAGGGGAAACAGCTCCCCGTCGCCGACGGACAGCCGGGTCAGGGCGTGGCCTCGCAGGAAGGCCCGAAGGGCACGCTGCATCTTGCGGTAGCGTTCCTGGCGAATCCCCTGCGAGCTGCCCACGGTGGTCGACAAGTAGCTCCGCAGGCGGATGGCGGCCTTGTCGTGATCTCCGGTCGCCACGGAGGTCCGCAGCACCTGGCAGAACTGCTCCAGGCGCTGCCGGTCGGCGGAGTAGTACGCCCGGGCGACCACCGCGCGAGTCTCCCCGGTCGAGAGGCCCCGCACGCCGCTGACTTGCAGCAGGTGCCGGCCGGCGTAGACCACCGCGTCGCGGTGCCGCTCCAGGTGCGCGGCCGCCTCCGACGGCGTGAGCGACAGGCTGCCGCCCCGGGCCAGCATGGCCCGCAGCGTCGCCAGATCGTTCTTGCTGACGCCCCGGCAGGCGCCCGACAGCCTCAGGTTGTCCGCCAGGTTCCGGGGCCGGCCGATGTTGATGACCATCAGCGACTCGGGCGCGACGTTGAGCCAGACGTGCATCCGCACGGGGATTTCGGCCTGCACCACGGCCCAGAGCCGGTGCTGGCCGTCGATCAGCCGGCCGTGGACGTCGAAGGCGATCCCCTCGTGCGTCAACCTCCACTGCCCGGCCCGGATGTCGCGGGCCAGCCGGGCCACGAACGGCTCGGACAGGAAGCGGTTGTCGTCGTTGGCGTTCTCCAACCAGTGGGCGGCCATCTCGGGCGTGACCGTCATCAGGTGGACGCGGGGGGCGGGGGGCTTTGGCGGCATCGCTGGGGCAACCATGGTCTGTCTCCTTACTTGGCGGTCCGCGATTCCAGGTGACGGGCGATCCGCTCCACCACGGCGCGGAGCCAGTCGGTCTCGAACAGTTCAATCAGCGTGTTGGCGGCGAGCTCGGGATTGGCCTTCGGCAGCGACAGGGCCACCATGGCCGGCGGGTCGCTGTGGCCGCGGACGGGCGTAAAGGCGTCCTTGGCGATGCCCTCCCCGCCCGTCCGCCGCCGGCGGGCCAGCCGCGCCGCGCGGACGACCTCGCGCGGGCCGTTTGCCACGAGCCGGTCCTGCCGCGGCTTGGGCAGATGGGCGATCCCCGCGGCCGCCGAGACGGACAGGGTCCCGCCCTGGACGGCCTGCTGGAGCTTCTCGGAGCCCTTTTCGCGGACCTTGCGGGCCGCCTGGACCAGGCGGGGCGAGACGTTCATCTCCGCCGCGGCCTGGTCGCGGGGTCGCGGCGCCTTCCGTTCGGGCAAATTTGCCCGAACGGGGGAGTCGCCTCGTTTCAGACCGGCCAACTGCCGCGCCTTCGCCTCCTCGGCGTAGAGTTCCGCCAGGTCGGCGGCCAGCATCGCCCGCTGCGACTCGTTGAGGTTCCGCCGGCCGAGCTGATTGCGGATCACCCACGCCTTGGCCGCCTCGCGCGAGGCGAGCGAGATCGTGCGGACGTCGAACTCGATCCCGTGCTCAAGGCACAGCGCGCGGCGGTTGTGTCCGTCCAGCAGGATGCGCTGCTCGCGCCAGACGATCAGGGGGCTCAAACACCCGTCGGCCTTGAGGCCGGCCTCCAGGTCGTGCCGTTCCTCGTCCTTCAGCGGCGGGATCAGGGCCCGGAACTCGGGGTCGATGACGATGTCCTGAGGCTTCATGGTCAGTGCGCCTCCTCGTGGGCAGGTTCGGGGGGAGCGTCGGCGTGGATCTGGTAGCCGCAGGGCGGGTTGGCGGGGTCGACGCGAACGGCGTTCAGACACAGGTCCGCGAACTCGCAGTGGCCGCACGTGGTGCGGCTGACGTTGCGGACCCAGGCGTGTGAGGGGTCGGCCAGGCGCGCCGTCCGACGACGGGTCTCCAGAAGCTGCTGCCCCTGTTGCCAGAGCTCCGCCTGGAACTGGGCCAACTCATCTTCCAGCCGGGGCACCTCGCGCCGCTGGAAGTAGTAATCCGGCCGCTCGCCGATGTCGGCCAGCAGACGCTCGCCGTACTGCTCGGGCGTCTCCTTCTGTCGCAACCGGATGGTCGGCTTGCGGGTCACGTCATACAGGACGGTCGCCACGTCGAAGCCCACCGCCCGGGCGGCCAGGACGTACAGGCTGATCTGCCCGTCGCACCGGAGGCGCAGCCAATACTCGGCGTCGGGGGAGAGGTCCTCGCCGGCGGTCTTCACCTCGTTGACGGCCAGGCGGGCGTCGGCGAGGCGGACCACGGCGTCGAGCCGGCCGGCGACGGTCAACGCGCGGCTGGCAGCGCCGGTGGCCGGATTGACCAACGGGACCTCGAAGATTTGCTCGATGGCGACGGGCTCGACGTTGTCCGTGCCGTAGCGCCAGAAGTGGCCCCGCAGCAGGGACCGGAGCGTCTCGCGCTCCACGGCCCAGTTGGTCGGGTCCATCCACTCGGGGACGGTCTCGTAGTCCGCCGTCGCCGTCTGGATGGCCAGGTCGTCGCCCAGCCCGGTGCGGTACAGCTCGAGGCCGTAGTGGAACGCGCCCCCGACGCGAAGCGGCGCCGCCTTGCGAATCCGCGTCAGACCCAACTCGTAGCGGAGGAAGTACTGGCGGAGACAGCGCCGAAGCGTCGACAGCCGGGTGGCGGAGAGCCGAGTCTTCATGTCCCGGCCCTCCGGGCAGGCGGGTACAACGACATGCGGCGGGCCCCCGTCATACCTCGACCTCTTCGCCCAGCCGGCGGACGCAGAAGGCGCCCGGGCCGAACTCGCGGGTCAGGAACGACGTGAAGATGCCGCAGACGTCCTGGCCGACCGCCGTGGCGGCGTCGACGACGAGGGTCCGCAGCGGCGCGTCGACCCAATACGCCGAGTCCATGCGGACGCGGGCCTCCCCGTAGAGGCCCTCCGCCGCCACAAGCGACAGCAGCAGCGTGTCCTCGGCGTCGCGTAGGCCGACGCCCTCGACGAACTGGAACCTGTAGCCTTCGGTGATCATGCCGGTCCTTTCCGCGGCGGTATCGCTTTGCCGCACTTGTGACCTATGCCGTTTTGCCGGCGCGGTGTCCGGTTACGTAGGATTCCCGGAGGCCGGCGTTCTCGAAGTGCTCGCGGATGGCGTCGATCGCGTTGCGAACCTGACGGCGGGAGATGCCCAGCTGGCGCGCGACCGCCGCCGGGGCCGCGTCGCAGAGGCCCAGGGCGACACGCCGGTGCTCGGGCGACAGGCCCGCCATCGCCGCCTCCACGTCGAGGGCCAGATCCGTCCGCCGTGGGTCTTCGCTGGTTCGCCCTCCGTAGCGGCGCCGCAAGTCCTTCTCCTGGATGGCGCCGGACAAACGGATTGACTGGCCCGTGCGGTTGCGCCCGACGACGGTGTTCTCGATGCTCGCCGCTTCGAAGCCCCTGGCTCTTTTGAGCCGCCGCCGGGCGCGGACCATCGTCGCGAAGGCCGAATCCACCACGCGGGCGATAAACGTCTGGGCCGAGGCCCGCGACGGGTCGAACCGGTGGGCCTGCCTGAGCACGAAGACGAGGAGGTCCTGCCTCAGGTCAGGCTGTTCCGCGGCCCGAAACCGCGGCTGGCGGGACAGCTGCATCGACTTGGTCTTCAGGAGCTTCTGGATGAACGGCGTGGACAGGGCCAAACGGACGGGATCGCAACCCACGGTCGTCTCCTCCGGGCCGGAGGAGGCGGCGGGGGGTCACCGAGGACGTGTCGGGGGCGGGGCTTACGAGAAGGCGTCGTGAGTTCGCCGGTGCTCGGCGACACCCACAACGCCCACTCGTCGGCCGGGTTGTTGTGTCGTGTCTGCTGGTTCAGGCCCCACGCCCGATGACCGGCGCGAAGGGCACGCTCCAGACGTTCGCGGACGGAAATCGCGGAACGGAACAATGGCGAATTCTTCCGCGACCGGCTCGCGACCGAAGCGCATGAAAACGGCGGGCTTGCGCCCGCCGAAGAAGTTGACGCGGAAGAATTCGACCCCCTTGACAGGGCCGGCCGGCATCCCGGTTCATGCGCGGCTGGACATCGACTCCTGGGCGGTCTGCTTCCGAACCCGATCCTGTACCCGGATAAATGCCTGCAAGGTGATGCCCTTGGCGGCACAGAATTCCTTCCGGGTCATCCCCGCCCGGCCACGAACTTGGTGCCATTCCTCCACCAGGCGACGGTCTTGCGCAGGATCCTGTCGGCGCGGATGCCCTCTCCTGCGGCGAGGAACGCCGTCCCCGGGCGCGGCATACACGGGGGCGGTCCTGATTGCCGACAGCAGCTTGATCAGTGCCTTCGTCTGGATGCGGGCGCTGGCCACCAACCGGCGCACGGCATGCGGGTCGGGGTCGCCCTCCAGGTGGCACTCGTCCAGCGATTCGGCCGTCTGCAGCAGGTCGGCCATCTCCGAGCGGATTCTCGCGGCGATGAGAGGTTGGCCGACGGCTACCAGGTGGGAATGCAGGGCTCGCAGCACGCACCGTTCAGCACCGAGGCCCCATTTATTGGCGGGCTCAGGCACGCCCCGGCAGTCCGTGGAGCGCTGCGGCACCAGGCGCAGCCATTCCTGCAACCCCTCGATGACGGCCGCCACGGTCTCCTGAGAACACAGGTCCATGCCCTCGTAGCGGGCGACTGCCTCTCTGTATCGCCGGGACCAGGCCGACTCGACGGGTTGGGCACCAGGTCGGCCGCGAACGACCGCTTGAGTCGAACCAGCCACCCGTCTGGCCGCGCGGCGAACGAGTTCTGCGGTCGCGCTACCGGACATTCGTGGGCTCAGACTGCCCGAGTCTTTGTGCACGGTGCCTCCCTCACGCAAACAACGTCAAGAGAGCAGTTCTCTCCGGACTGGGTGTAGAGTCGGCAAGCTGCAGGCGGGACGTGTTCGACGGCCGCCTCCATGCAACCGGCGTGGGGATTCTGCCATGTCCGCCTGCAAGTCCAAGGGGCGGACCAGGTCGTGCGCCTGTGTCAGTCTGGCCCCGCGGCCCCAACCATCCCTGGCGTCGGTGGTTCCGTCCGTGTCGCCGACGAGAGATTTTTTTCGCCAACAGGTTCTGCTCGGCCCGCTTGCGTTGGCGCGCTCTCGGCCGCGCGACGCAACAGGGGAAGCAGGCCAAGCAACCTCCGGCGAGGAATGCGGTCGACAAGCTCGTGCGCGTCGTGGAATACCGGATCGAGCATTGCCGACAAGTTGCGAATCGGCACGATGTTCGGCTGCGAACTGCCCAACAACAATTGGTCTGTCACGGGAGACCTCCCGGAAGGGCCCAGTCGGCCCACTACCATCCTCTCGCCCTGTGACTCCAGGCCGAGCAGGCGGGATTCGCTGGACGGGAAGATTGTACGGATTTTGTTAGGTACTGCAAGCGATTTCTTCAGACTGATGGTGGAGTCCCCTCGGACGCGGCATTTCTCGGCCACAGGGGCCTCGCTGCGACACCAGGAGCGTTCGGACGCCGAAGCCCGTCACCGGACACTGGCGCTGCTGGATGGCATAGGTCTTTCGGTGGGGGAATGCCGCATGCGGGAGCGAGCGATTCGGGCCCTGTCGGTTCGCCGGCCCGTGACTCGCCCGCGGGAGAACAGACATGGAAGACGTGAAGTCCAACGAATCGCCCAGCCGCGTGAGGATGATCGACGTCCGCGAGCTGGCGGAGATCCTGCGATGCTCGCCGAGGACGGTTCACCGGCTGGTCGATGCCGGGCGGGCGCCGGCGCCATGCCGCTTGGGCGCGCTGGTGCGTTGGAGCATCGACGCCATCGAGACGTGGATCGCTGCCGGATGCCCGCCCAGCCGCAAGCCCCGCCAGCGGCAGAATTCTCGCAGATGACCACACGACTCCCTTGGCTTCGGGCCGCCGTTGAGGCCCTGTGTGTCCTCGCAGGCACAGAGCGCCTGCCGAGGTGAGAGATGGCCGCGGTCTACAAGAAGACGTACCCGATCCCGATGCCCGACGGCGCGGAGATCATCACGCGCCGCGGCAAGAAGATGGCCCGGTGGGTCAACGGCAAGCGGCAGGAACGGACCGCCGAGCTGCTTGACGACGGGCGCGTCCAGTTCGTCTCGGACTGCTGGTACATCCGCTACACTGACGCCTCGGGCAGGATGAAGCGGAAATCGACCGGTTGCCGCGACCGACGGGCGGCGGAGAAGATGCTCGCCGATGCCTTGGCGAAGGTAGACAAGGTCAAGGCGGGGATCCTGAGCCACACCGAGATGGCCGCCGCCGGCCACCTCGACACGCCCATCGGCAAGCACACGAAGGACTACCTCAAGCATCTGGCCGCGAAGACGGTTCGCGGGAGGCAGGTCTCGGCCACGCACGTCAAGAACGTCCGCGAGAAGCTCGCCCGCATCATCCGCGAGTGCCGGTTCCGGTCGCTCAAGGATATCGACCGCCAAGAGGTCCATCGCTGGATGAACAGAACCGCCCAGATGCCGCGCGACCCGGGCGACGCGGGCTCCCAGCCGCTGGCCGCACGGACCATCAACATGCACCGGGCGGCGATGGTGGCCTTCTGTAACTGGTGCGTGACGGAGCGGAGGCTGACCGCCAATCCGATCGCTGGCCTGCCCAAGGTCGAGGAGGTCGAGCCGTCCCGCAAGCGGCGGCCATTGACCGCGGACGAGATCGCGAAGCTGCTGAGGGCCGCGCGGGAGCGCCCGCTACAAGACGCCCTGACGGTCCGTGTCGGCAAGAACAGGGGGAAGCTGCTGGCTAACGTGCGGGACAAGATCCAGGAGCAGTTGAGACGGATCGGGCGGGAGAGGGCGCTGCTCTACCGCTTCATGCTCACGACCGGCCTGCGGAAGGGCGAGGTGAGCACGCTCGCGGTCGAAGCGCTGGACCTCGACGGCGACCAGCCCTGCGTCCGTATCGACGGTCGGCACGCCAAGAGCGGCAAGAGCGCGGTGCTGCCCTTGCGCCCGGACTTGGCCGAGGACCTTCGTCGTCACCTGGCCGAGCGCAACGGCAACGGCGATGGGTTGCTGTTCGACGTGCCATCCGACTTCACGCGAGTGTTTGACGGGGACCTCAAGGCCGCGGGCATCCCCAAGACCGACGCTCAAGGCCGCACGTTGGACATCCACTGCCTCCGGCACACGTTCGCCACGCTCCTTGCCCGCAACGGCACGTCGCCGGCTGTCGCTCAGAAGCTCCTACGCCACAGCGACATCCGCCTAACAATGAACATATACACCCACCTCGACCTCGCCGACACGGCCAGCGCCGTGGCGGCCCTTCCGAGCATCTGAATCCCCCGCGCCCAGATCCCACCGTGCGATTGAGCCCCTCCAGCCGGTTGGTCGTCCCGCGGACGATTGTCCATCCGCCTCGCGCAGGGCCTCCGGCGTCCGTGTGGGGGCTTCTTCGCGGGCTCCTCTCGGTGACCGACTCGGTGCCATCGCCAGCCTGCCGCCCACCGACTGGGCGGCCATCGCCAAACTGCTGGTTTCGCGGCAAATGGGCCCGCTTTCTTAGCCACGGCCACCAAGAAAGCGAAGCGTCGTATCTTTTCTTACTTCGCCAAGCGGTGATTCCCTTGACGTGGTCCGACAGAAGGTATTGAATAGAATCCGCGTTACTTGTCGATAAGTAACGCAGAGACTATTCAGTCATGAAGCTGACGCCGGGACAGATCAACAGGGCCAAGGGCATCTTCCGCCGCCATGGCGGCATGCTTCGCACCGCAGAGGCCATTCGCGAGGGCATCCAGCCGCGCGTGCTCTATGCCATGCGCGACGCTGGTCTGGTCGAGACCCTCACGCGCGGCTGCTATCGCCTGGCAGACCTTGCCCCAATGGCCAACCCCGACCTGGCCATCGTTGCCAAGGCATCGCCCAAGGGAGTCGTTTGCCTAGTCTCGGCCCTGGCGTTCCATGAAATCACCACCCAGATCCCCCACGCCGTGGACCTGGCACTACCTGCCCACGCGCACAAGCCCACGATCAGCCATCCGCCCGTCCAGGCATTCTGGTTCAGCGGGCGGGCCTATTCAGAAGGTGTCGAAACACACGAGATCGACGGGGTGCAGGTTCACATCTACAACCCCGCCAAGACGGTGGCCGATTGCTTCAAGTACCGGAATAAGGTCGGTCTGGATGTTGCCATCGAGGCGCTGCGATTCTGCCGCGAGCGCAAGCGAACCCCCGTCAGCGAACTGCTGGAGTCCGCGCGAATCTGCCGCGTGCAGAACATCATGTCCCCGTACCTGGACGCCATGCTTTGAGCGACGCCATCAACAACATGGCCCGATCGGTCCACGACCGGCTGCTCAATGCCGCGAAGCAGACGGGGCAGCCATACAACGAGCTTCAGCAGCGCTTCGCGATGCAGCGTTTTCTCTACCGCCTGAGCGTCTCGCCTTTCGCAGGCCAGTTCACTCTCAAGGGTGCATTGGCTTTCCTGGCGTGGACCGGCGGCAAGCAGATGTACCGCCCCACCATGGACATCGACTTGCTTGGGCGCACGAGCAACGATGCGGAGAACCTGGCGAGGGTATTCCGGGCAGTAGCCGAGCAGGACGTACCGAACGATGGCTTGGTTTTCGATCCGAATAGCATTACGGCCGCGCCGATTGCCGAGGACGCCGAGTACAACGGCATGCGTGTCAGGCTCTCTGGCCGCATGGGCAACGCTCGCATAGCCATTCAGATCGACATCGGCTTCGGCGATTTGCCTCTGCCAAAGCCTCAGCGCCTGGAGCTTCCCGGGCTGCTGGACTTCTCCTCGCTGTCGATGACGGGATACCGCCCGGAATCTTCGATTGCTGAGAAGCTCCAGGCGATGGTCGCTCGCGATGTTCTCAACAGCCGCATGAAGGACTTCGCGGACCTCTGGTATCTCTCGCAGCACTTCGACTTCGATGGGTCGCTTCTGGCCGAGGCCATAGCCAGCACGTTCGAGCGGCGCAAGACGGCCGTCCCGGCCAATCCGACAGCGTTCAGCATTGAGTTTGCTCAGCGCGAGGACAAGCAGGCGCAGTGGAAGGCATTCATGCGTCGGTCGAGGCCGGAAGGCATGCCAGACGAACTCGCCGCGGCCGTCGCCGGCGTGGCCGCCTTTCTCAGCCCGATCCTGTCTCACCTGGCGGCCGACCAGCCGATGCCCCGTCACTGGCAGGCCCCGGGGCCGTGGCAGTCCTGACGCCGCCTCGTTCGCGGCATCCTCGCTGAATAGGCACCTGGAAAACGAATTCCTCCTGATGGCGGCCGTACAAGCACGATGCAAAGGGCGGAGTTTGGCCGTGGCGTGGGGGGGAGGGAAGACTTGGCAGCTATGCGTAGGCCTGCCTGGAACCGCCCGGACGGCGGCGTACAAGCTTCTTTGCGGGCTCCTCTCGGTGACCGACTCGGTGCCACCGGGGCGCGCCGGGGCCGGTCTTGGTGCAGGATGGCGTTCCGCGATTGGCAGCCTATGCCGCCGGTGGCAACTGCTGTCAAAACGGGCACCCGCGAGCGGCCGCTCGCGCAAGCCTTTGCCGGTCGCGGATTTGTCTGCCCCTGACGCCGAGAGACAACGGTTGTCATCTCCTGGCGTCGAAAAGCGGGCGAAGGGATTCGAACCCTCAACAACCAGCTTGGAAGGCTGGAGCTCTAGCCATTGAGCTACGCCCGCGAGGGTCGCTGTCGATTATAGACTGGCGCGCTCGGCCGACAAGGGCGATTGCGCGGCGTCACTCGCTCCGGAGGGCGGGCAGGAGCTCGCCGCGGGTGGCGAGGGCCGTGGCGAGGGCGGTCCACGCCGCGCCGCCGACCGCGACGGCGGCGAGCAACGCGCCGAGCGAGCGATAGGACACATCGGCGCCCGCGGCCGACAGGGCGGGCGCCGTCGCGAGCGCCCCGGCCGCCACGCCGCAGGCCAGTCCCGCCGCCAGCAGCAGCCAGTGCTCCGCCAGCAGCAGCCGCACGAGGTCGCCGCGTCGGAACCCCACCGCCCGCAGCAGCGCCAGCTCCGCCCGGCGCTCGAGCACGTTCCGGAGGACGACGATTGCCAGCGCCGCCGTGCCCAGCAGCAGCCCCAGCCCCCCAAGCAACTGGAACACCGACAGGTAGGTGTTCTTGACGCGGAGGAAGGCCGCGAGCCGGTCGGCCGCGGGGGTCACCTTCAGTCCGTACTCGCGAAGCTCGGGCGACGCGAGAAGTGCGTCCCGGACTTCCCGCCGCCGCCCGTCGGGCGTGTCGATGAGCCACAGGCGATGGCCTGACAGCGACGGGTAGCGCTCGACGAAGCGCCGCTCGTCGATGAGCACCGTGCCCTGGAGAATGGAGTTCTTGAGCGACGCGACGAGGCGGACGCGAAGGTCGCTGCCGGACTCGTCGCGGAAGGTGAGCACGTCGCCGAGCTTGCGTCCGAGCGCCCACTGGATGGTCTCCGCCTCGGCGATGCCGGGGACGACGCCGTCGTCCAGTTCCTCCTGAAGCAGCCGCCACGAGTGGTCGGTCGGCTCGAGCGTCCCGACGAAGCTGAACGCTCCGCGCTCATCAAGCGCCCGCGCATCGACGCCGAGCAGGCGAGGCGTCTGCGCGCGGTTGAGGTTCAGGCACGTCGCGTCGTCCCCCTCGCGCAGGCGGACCGGCAGGGCGGTGACGCCCGCGAACGGCTCCTCGCCCAGGCGGAGGGCGTCGCGGCCGGCGGACGTGGTGAAATCGTGCGGCAGGCCGACGGCCGTCTCGGCGTAGAGGTCGTAGCCGCCCGTACCCGACGACGGCCCATCCGCCCGGGCGAGCGGGTCCTGCCGGAAGACGCCGATGGCGACGATGAGGAAGCACCCGCAGGCGAGCAGGGCGGCCGTCGCCAGCGAACGCCCCGGGCGGCGGGCCGCGTTGCGAAGCCCCAGCCGCGGCAGCGACGGTCTGCCGCGCCGGCTTACGCCCCCGCCGCCGGCGAGTAGCGCGTAGGCGGCCGACAGCGTGACGAGCAGCATGAGCGCGCCCGCGGCGAAGAACTTGCCCGCCTGCGCGTCGGCCGTCGCCGCGGGCAGCACGAGTACACCGACGAGCGCCGCCGCGAGCCCTGCGGGCACGAGCCACGCCAGCCATCTATGCCGCCCGCGCAGCTTCGTGTGCGGGGCCTCGCCGGCGAGCAGCGCCCGCGCCGGCCGACGCGCCTGATGCCAAAGCGCCATCGCCATGGCAACGAGCGCCACGATCACGCCGGCGGCCGCGCCCACGACGAGCGTGAGCGGCTCGGCGTGGAAGCGGATCGTCGCCGTGGGCACCGCGCCCTGCCACAGCGTGCCCAGACCGTGGAGCATGAGCCACGCGTAGGCGCCGCCGCCGGCCGTGCCGAGCACGCTGCCCGCGACGGCGAGCACCGCGCCCTCGGCGAGCATCAGGCGACGAATTTGTCCGGTGCGCAGTCCGACGGCCTTGAGCAGGCCGGTTTGGGCGGCGCGCTGCTCGATGCCGAACACGAACAGCAGCGCGGTGAGCAGGACGCCGGCCGCCACGAGAAAGAAGCTCAGGCTCACGAAGAGCTGCCCGAAGTCCGTGCCCTCGGCGCTCGCCGCCCGGGCCTGCTCGCGGACCGGCCGGAAGACGAAGCCCAGGGCCGCGGGGTCGAGGTGCCGGCGGAGGGCGGCGCGGACCACCGGCTCGGCGTCCGGAGGAAAGCGGACGGCCGTCAGGTCGCCCCAGCGGTTGGCCCACAGCCGCCGGCCGGCCTCCAGCGAGACGAATGCCTTAGGCGTGCCGCTGTAATCGCGCCAGTAGGCGTCGAGCTTGTCGCGGAAGCGGTTGATGAGGTCGCGGTCGATCCGCGTGCCAAGCCGCAGGTCGTCGAGCGTGGGGTCGTCAGGCAGATGTGGAACCTTCGGCATCAGTTCGCGCATCAGGGCGGCGTCGGGGCCCTCGTCGAGCGGGCGCGGCCGGCCGTGGACGCGGAACGGCCCGCCCGGCCTTTCCTCGAGCCCGCCTTCCGGCGTGACGGCGTAGTAGCGCAGCGTCACGCGCTCGATGGGCGCGGCGGCCGTGAGGTCCTCTTCCGCCAGCCATCTGCTGATGATGGTCTCATCGTCGTCGAGGTCGGCCGTCGCCAACCTCCAGGCGGGATCGTCGAGCGACTGGGCGCCCGCCGGCGGCGTGAGGACGCCGAGGGCGGCGACCATCGAGTAGGGGACCACCGCGTCGCCGGAATGGATCTCGTTGGCGAGGTAGGTGAGCGCCCCGAGCGCCGGCACGGGCGCCTTCGTGGCGGCCTCGGCGAGGGGTCGCTCCAGGAACACCCGCCGACTGCGAAGCTCCAGCACGCGGGCTTCGCTTCCCTCCGGCAAGACGCGGAGCTCGGCCTCGGCGTCGGCGAGCGTGAACCGCTTCCGCAGCGCTGTGGCCGCCGCGTCGGGCGTAGGATCCGCGCGGTCGCCCCCGCCGACGAGCAGCAGATTCACGCGCGGGTGGGGCGGCTCGGCGCGGTTGACTTGGCCCGCGACCTCGCATCGCCGCTGAAGCCATGCAAGTGGGACGAACACGTTGTACGGGGCCACCTGGTTGGCGCGGAGGTCGAACCGGCCGAAGCGCCGCGGCCCCGCCACGGCCGTGACGGAAAGCGTCGCGCGGGCCGTGTCCGCCTCGTCCGTCGCCAGCGGCGCATCCGTCGGAAGTGCGCCCGGCAGGGCGATGAGCACGCGAACGACGTCCGTGCCGTCGGCGAACTCCACCGCCAGCCGGTCGTTGAGAACGGCCGGGGCGTCGGCCTCGGGCGGCAGCGTGTCATCTTCCGAGAACGGCGATTTGGTCCCTGCGAGCTTCCAGAACCGCTCGTCCACGCCGAGGATGCGGCAGTTGGGGATGACCTTCCGCTCGCCGTCGTCCCGGGACGTGGTCACCGTGCCGCGAAGCTCCAGCACCGGCGCGACCGGCACGCCGAGGTCCTCGCTGAGTTCCGCCGCAAGCTTCTCGCGGAACAGCCGCTCCGGCGGCTGAAGCGCCAGCCGCACGTCGCCCAGCCGCCGGTCGGCCAGATCGCGCAGCGAGCCGCGGACGCTGTCGCCGACGAGCAGCGCCCCCACGAGCACCGTCGTCGCGACGGCCGCCCCCGCCACGACGCCCGCGTGCGTTCGCCGGTAATGCCACAGCGACCGCGCGATGAGGCACCACCGGGTCATGCGTCCTCCGGCTCGTGGAGTTTGCCGTCGCACAGCCGCCGCACGCTCCCCACGCGGCCGGCGAGGTCGGTGTCGTGGGTGGCGACGATGAGCGTGACGCCCATCTCGCGGTTGAGTTCGATGAGCAGGTCGGCGAGGTCCTCGGCCGCCGCACGGTCGAGCGAGCCGGTCGGCTCATCGGCGAGCAGCAGGCGCGGCTTGTTGATCAGTGCCCGCACGACGGCGACGCGCTGCCGCTCGCCGCCCGAGAGTTCCGCGGGGCGGTGCGACAGGCGGTCGGCGAGGCCGACGCGCTCGAGCAGCTTCCCGGCCCGTTCTTCCGCGCCGTCGGGGCCGCCCACCAGCGTCGGCACGAGCACGTTTTCCCACAGGCTCAGTTGCGGCAGCAGGTGGTGGAACTGAAAGACCAGGCCGACGCTGCGGTTCCGCACGGCCGAGAGGCGCTTGTCGTCGAGCTGCGAGAGGTTTTCGCCATCGAGAAGCACGCGGCCGGCGTCGGGGCGGTCGAGGGCGGCGATCAGGTTGAGCAGCGTGCTCTTGCCGGAGCCGCTGGGCCCGACGACGGCCGTCGCGTCCCCGACGTGCAGCCGCAGCGACACGCCGTCGAGCACCGTCACGCCGCCGTCGCGCCCCGGCGAATCGTACCGCTTGACGACGTCGGTCATTTCGAGAACGGGTCCATTTTCAGGCATGGGTTCCTCCCCGGCCGCGGCGTTGTCGTTGCGACACAGAGGTCCAGAGGACGGCAAAGAGGCAGAGCGCGCCAAGGCAGCGGCGCGGTGTGCTCTCCTGTCCCTTTCCCTTATCTGTGTTCATCCGCGTTCCTCCCTGCTTGTCTTTTGAGGGCGTTTTGGCAGACGTCGAGGAACCGCTGCGTAATGGCGTCGGCCGTGAACTGCTCGGCGACAGCCCGCCGCCCGCGCTCACCCATTTCCCGGGCGGCTTTCGGATCGCGCAGCACGCCGGCGAGCGTCTCGGCCAGCGCTTCCGCGTCGTTCGGCCGGCATAGGACGCCGCCCTCGGTCGCGGCGACCAACTCCGGGAACGAACCGTGCTCGGGCAGGACGACCGGCACGCCGCACGCGAGCGACTCGATGACGTATCGGCCGAACGCTTCCGGCCCGCGCGTCGGCACCGACAGGACTGTCAGCGACTGAAGGAATCGCACGCGGGCATCGCGGTCGAAGGCATCGACGAACTCGACGGCCCCGCTCGCCCCGGCTGCGGCGATCCGCCCGGCGAGTTCGGCGAGGAACGCGTCGTCCTGGCTCGTCTTGCCGCCCGAGACGCGCAGCCGCAGGTTGGGAAACTCGCCCCGCAGCTTGAGGAACGCCGCCACCAGCGTGTCGAGCCCCTTGCCCGCGCATGCCCGCGAGAGGAAGCCGATCGTGGGCACGGCCCGCGGCTCGGCCGCGGGCGCGTAGCCCGCCAGGTCGAGCCCGTCCGACACGACGTGCAGCTTGTCCGCGGGCAGGCCCAGCCGCCCGGCCATGGCGTCGGCGTAATAGCGGCTGGTCGCCACGAACGCGTCGATGCCCTCGGCGCGCTGGGCCACCGTCGCCCACGCCTCGCTCCGCAGCGGCTCGGGCAGCGAGTCGAGAAACCCATCCTCATCCTGCAGCCAGCAGACGATGCTGCAACCGAGCGCCTCGGCCGTGCGGCGGGCCAGCCCCGCCAGCAGCGCATTGGAGAGGACCACCACGTCCGGCCGCTCGTTCTCGACGAGGAATTCGACCAGCCGGTCGAGTTCCTTGACCTGCCGGCCGTCCTCGCCGCGCAGCATCGACAGCGTCGTTTCGGCGAGGTCGCGGGCGCTCGTCATGCCGGCCTTCCGCGACGCCCACTTGAGCAGCCGGGGCGAGTCGAACAGGCGGTCGATCCATCGCGGCGTGTTGCGGAACAGCCGCGAGTGCTGCTGCAGGTACACGTTGACGCCGCCGAAGAACACTTCCGTCGCCTCGAGCGTCTCGCCCGGGGCGTCGGCCAAAGGCGGCAGATACAGCGGCACCATCGTCACGTCGTGCCCCGCGCGGCGGAGCGCCTTCACCATGCCGCTGTCGCGCAGGCAGTTCTCGCAGTAGAAGCTGTCGCCCGCGCCCGGCGTCAGTTGCACGATCCGCAGGCTCATGGTGTGCCTCCGCCCGCGGCCTCCGCGGCGAACGCGTACACGCTGCCGCCCTCGCCGGCGACCAGCACCAACCCGCCCGCGACGGCCGGCGAGCCGCCGATGCGCCCGCCCGTCTCATACGACCAGAGCTTGCGCCCATCCGCCAGGCGCAGCAGGTAGAGCACGCCCGCGTCGTCCCCGACGAGCACCTTGTCGCCGACAATGACGGGCGCGCCATCCACGTAGTCGGCGGCCTCAAACGTCCACAGACCCGTCCCGTCACTGCGGCGGACGCAGTGGACCTTGCCGTCCTGGCACCCCGCGACGATGCGGTCCGCCCCGACGGCCGGGCTCGAAAAGAACGGGTCCTGACCGTCGCCGTACGCCCAGAGGACCTCGCCGGTTCCCAGGTCCGCCCGGAGCAGCTTGCCGTCGTAGTTGCCGATGTACACCTCATCGCCGACCACCGCCGCGGACGCGGCGATGTACGCCTCGGCATCGACGGACGCTACGCCCTCGCCCGTCCTGACGGACACCGCGTGGAGGGTGGCGTCGCAGCCGCCGAAGATGGCTCGTCCGCCCGCGACGGCCGGGGCGCCGTTGATGTAGTTGTCGCTCTCGTACTTCCAGAGGAGATCGCCCGTCGCCGCGTCCACGCAGTGGAGGAAGAAGTCGTAGCTGCCGACGAGGATGCGGAGCTGCTCGCGGCCGTCCTTGTGGACACGGGCGGAGTTCGCCGAGCCGAGGATCTTCTGCCCGGCTTTGTAGGTCCAGAGCGGCTTTCCGTCGGCCGCCGACAGGCAATGCAGCACGCCCGCGCCGTCCCCGACGAAGACCTTGCCGCCGACGACGAGCGGGGGGGCAGCGACGGCCGCGCCGGCGTCGAAGGCCCAGGCCCTTTTGCCCGTGGCGAGGTCGATGGAATAGACGTGTTCGTCGTCCGAGCCGACGAACGCCCGGCCGCCGGCGACGACCGGAGAAGAGGCGATCGGCCCCCGCGTGCGGAAGCGCCACTTCAGTTGCGGCCTGTCGGGCAGCGTGCCGGTGGCGTAGCCGGTCAGCGACCGCGAGCCGCGGAAGATGGCCCAGCTTCCCGCGGGCTCAATTGGCGCGACCGGGGTGGGACGGGTCGCGGGGGCGGTGGCAGAGACCCCCGCGACGGCAGTCGCCGGGCGTTGCCCGTCGGAGCGTTGCTCCGATGGATCGCCCGACGCGTCTTCATCGCCGCAACCGGCGATTGCGCCCGCAAGGAGCGCGAACGCCAGAATGTACGCCCACGCGCTTCGCATCGAATTCCGTTCTACTGAATGACTTACGCTACGCCATTCATTTTACGCCTTGCAGTCCACTCCGCGAACACAAGCCAGAGCAAGGATGAACACAGATGAACACAGATGGGATGAGGAGGAGAGAGACCTCTCTGCCATCTGCGTCTATCCGCGTTCATCCCTGCTTGCTTCTGTTTCCGTGAAGGAATCCGCGCGCCCGGCCGAGGGCGGCGACGGTGAACACCACCGGGTAGAGCCGCTCGAAGTACCACAGCTTCGCGAAGTACAGGCCGATGGGCGCCGCCGGAAAGCTCCGCCCGCCCTCCGTATGTTCGACGAGCCACGCCGCCCCGCGGGCGACAGCATCGCGGTGCTCGGGCGTGGCGTTCGGCCCGGCCGCGCGGGCGAGCGCCTCGACCGCCTGGGCCGTCTCCTCAATGCTCGGCGGGACCCCGGGATCGCCGCCCCAGCCGCCGTCGTCCTGCTGGGCGGCCAGGAGCCACGCGACGCCCGTGCACTTGAGCCCCTCGACGGCCGCGAAGTCGTCCGCTCCCAGCCCCGCCAGCGCCGACACCACGCGCGCCGTGCCGTATGTCGGGTTCGCCTCTTTGTCGGCCGCCTCGTTCCCGAACCAAAGCGGCCGCCAACTGCCGTCCGCTCGCTGGGCGGCGAGGAGGAAGCCCACCGCCCGGGCGGCGGCCGCGCGGAGCCGCGAGCGGTGCGGCTCCGGCGCCCGCCCGGCCCACGCCGTCCAGGCCGACAGCGCGTGGGCGGTCAGGTCGGCGGCGCTGCGGTCAAACGGCAGGCTGCCCCAGCCGCGGCAGAACGTGGGCACGCCGCCGTCGCGGTTCTGCAGGTCCGCGAGCCAGTCGGCCCCGGCGAGCGCCGCCTCGTCGGCGAGCACGTCCGCCCCCAGGTGATGCAGCGCCAGCATCGCCCCCGCGGTATCGTCGGCGTCGGGCACGCCGCCCGGCAGGTCGGTCCATGCCCAGCCCCCGGGCTCGGCGCCCGTGTAGGGGTGACGCCTCGTGTGCTGCTGCTCGAGCAGCCAGTCGATGGTCGCGCGGCGCTCGTCCGGGCCGAGCCGCTCGCCGAGTTCGCCCGCGGCCGCGAGCGCGTTGACCGAAAGCGTCGTCGCCCACGTCGCCAGGTTCGTGTCGATGGGCCAACTCCCGTCGGGGCGGGCGGTGCGCGTGAGGAAGGCGACGGCGTCGGCGACGGTGTCGCTGTCGGCGTGGTCGGCGGCGACGAGGCTCATGGCGACGAAGCCTGTCAGCGGGGCGGCCTCGAGGTAGCCGCCGCTCGGCGGCTGGACCTCGCGGAGGATGCGGAGGGTTCGCTTCCGGGTGAGGGCGCGGGCAAGGCGCGTCACGGGGCAGAACGGCGGGCGCGCGGCGTGCCGCGCCTGCCCGATGGAGATCAGCGCCGGCAACGCGTAGCTGACGACCGGCAGCCCGAGCCGGCGGAACCAGCCGCGCGGCAGGGCGGCAAGCTCGAACGGCAGCGCCCGCACGTGCCGCCACGCGTCGCGGCCGTCGCCGAGGCGCCCGGCGAGCGCGCACATCGTCAGGATCGGCACGGCGAACGTGCGGTCGCGCCCGTAGCGGGCCTCCACCGCGCGGGCGAGGGTCGCGGCGTCGAGCCCGCCGGCCTCGCGGGCGATCCAGCCTTGCGCCTTCTCGGCGGCCGACCGCACGTCGTCGCGGAACGGCTCCGCCGGCGCGAACGCCGACCACGCCAGCAGCGTCGTCGAGAGGTTGCTGCGGCTTACCGGCGTGTCGCCGAAGCCGCCGTCGTCGTTGGCGTGGGCGGTGAGCCAGCTCAGGCCCGCGTGGATCATGTCGGCGTGCCGCTCACGGTCGTGTCGGGTGAGGGCGAAGACGGCCGTCGCGGTCGAAAGCGCGCTCGGCGACAACTCGCTCTGCCAGTGCGGGCCCGTCCGTTGCGACAGGAGTCCATCGCACGCGGCGGCCAGTGCGGCATCGAGGGCAGTCAGGTCCGGGGTCATGGGGCTTCGCTCAGGTGGCCGAGGGCCAGCAGGGCGTAGAACGTGTATTCGATGTCGGCATCGTCGGCGTCGCCGCTGGAGCCGAACCCGCCGTCGCGGCCGCGGCAGGCGAGGACGAACCGCTCGGCGGCCCGCGCTGCGCTGCCTTCGAGGCGTTCGCCCGACGCGCCCAGAGCGTGTAGCGCCACGGCCGTCGAGAGCAAATCCCCGCGGGGCGACTGCGGGATCGCCGAGAAGCCGCCGTCGTCGGTCTGGCACTGCCGCAGCCACGCGTTCGTCGCGGCGTCGGTTCGTCGGTCGAGGTGTCGCAGGGCCACGGACGCGGCGGCCGTCGCGGGCGTGGAGCCGACGGGCAGGTCCGCTGCATTTGCGTAGGCGCCGTCGCCCACGGCGAGGTCGTTCACGGCGTTGGCGAGGCTGTTCGGGTGATCCGGCGCGTCCGCAAGGTCCTGATAGGCGCCCAGTGTGAGGAACGCGCCGTAGGCGGTGCCACTGGCCGCGCCGGGCGCGTTGGCGAATCCGCCGTCGGCGCTGCGGAACGCGGACAGGCGGTCGAGCATCGCCGTCCGCTCGCGACCTTCGATGGCGGGTCCCGCGCTCACGCGGCACCGGATCAGGCTGCACAAGTGCACGAGGTCGAGCGACTCGCCCCCGCGGAAGCCGCCGAGGTAGGGGGCGACCTCGCCCGGCGGGGGCTGGCGCAGGGCGTGCAGGGCCTCGAGGGCGAACAGCGTGTAGTACAGATCGCTGCCGCCTCGGCGTCCCCCGAATCCGCCGTCGTCGCGCCGCTGGGCGCGAACGAACGCGGCCGCGGCGTTCAGGTCGGCCAGCCTAGCGGCCCCGCGCGACGCGGCGGCGAGCATCTCCTGCCTGATGGTCACGGCAGCATTCCAGGTTCGGCGTTTCGCGGAAGATCTTCGCGACGACGCGCCGCAGTAGCCCCTTGACGGTCGGGTTGCCCAGCGGGCGGATCGCGGCGAGGGCGGCCGCCTTGTGCGTTTCCAGCATCGCCCGCATGCGCGCTTCGACCTCGAGCCGGGCGAGCACCTCGCGCAGCCGGGCGCGCTCGCTCGGCTCGATCTGCCCGCGCGAGACGAGCCCGTCCAGCCACTCGGCCGCGGCGCCGGTGGCCCGCTCACGCGCGAGCGCCAGCGGAAGCGACGGGCGCAGTCGCCTTGCGCCGTCGCCCGCGTCCGGGCCGAAGAAATCGTCCAGGTCGTCGCGAATCTGGTACGCGGTGCCGAGCGCCTCGCTGTAGGGCTCCAGGAGGCCGGTCAGGGCTTCGTCGGCGCCCGCGCAGGCCGCGGCGAACCGCAGGGCCGCCTCGAACGCCGGCGCGGTCTTGCGGCGGAAAATCGCCAGCACGTCCTCGACGGACAGCGCCGCGGGCCGGCGCGCCCAGCAGAGCTCCGCGCCCTGTCCGACGGCAAGCGTGCAGTGGCTGTCGGCCGCCGCCGCGAGCAGCCGCGATTTCGTCTCGGCGTCGTACGGCCCCTCGGCGATCAGCCGGTACCCCTCGCCCAGCAGCAGGTCGCCGGCGTTGAGCGCGACCGGCACGCCGTGCGCGGCGTGCAGCGTAGGCCGCCCGTCGCGGGCGCCGTCGCCGTCCTCGATGTCATCGTGGATGAGCGATGCCTTGTGGAAGCACTCGGCCGCGACGGCCGCCGGGCGGAGCGGATCCGGTGGCGGGGCGCACGGGTCGTTCTGGAGCGCCTGATACAGCGCGGCCGTCAGGAAGGGACGCCATCGCTTGCCGCCGGCGGCGAGGTAGTCGAGCGCAATTCGCCGCGTTTCGTCGCTGGGCGTGCCGAGAACGGTTTCGAGTGCGGCGGGGGTGAACCACTTCTCCACGTGTGCACGCAGCGCGTCGAGGTCGAGCAGGCGGGCGCGGTCGTCGCTTGTGGTATGCAGGGCGTCGAGCACCCAGTCCACGTCGACGGCCGTGGCGCGGCAGCCGTCATAGAGCAGCGGAATCGCCAGGCCGGGAACGGCCCCCGATTCCATGTACGGGAAGACGCGCTCAAGCATGTCGAGGCAGCCGACGCCGAGGATGGCCTGTACCTGCCCGGTCTGGATGAGCGAGATGACCACGGGGGAGCCCTCGGCGACGAGCGCCGCGTAGCCGAGCGACTCGGCCTCGTCGAGCAGGCCGGCCAGCACGCACCGCCCGCAGCGGCGGCAGGTGAGCCCGACGTCGTCCATTTCGCCCGGGCAGTGGTCCGGGTCGCGCAGGCACTGCGGCAGCAGGAGCAACCGCCGGCGGTACGGCACGCCCGCGTAGGTCTCGCGCCATGCCTCGTTGCTGACCAGGACGGCCGTGAAGTCGCGGTAGGCTCCGTCCTCGCCGGCCTGGCGCAAGAGGACGTCGCTGTGCGTTCGGAGTTCGGGCAGCGAGAGTGGGGGGGTGCAGTCGGCGCCGGCGACATAGGCGCGGACGGCATCGAGCAGGCGGTCTCGCTCTGCGCGGCCGTCGGGGATGCGCGGCTCCGTTGGCCGGCGGGGCGTCAGGCCCGTTGGCGGAGCAGCATCGGCGTTGGGCGTGTCAGCTCTCAAATTCCAGTCTCAGATTACAGATTTCAGATTTCAGATTTCAGATCTCAGATCCGAAATCCCAAACCACCGGATTCCGGGCTCGGGTGACGCAGACGACCCGAGCCCCGCGTCACGCGTACGACCCCAGCCCGAAGAACCAGTGCCGCTTGGCATATCTATAGAACCAGTGTTTCTCGGGAACTTCTCGCCCGGGCGCATATTGGCTGGGCCGGGGTGTCATGGCCGCCAGCTCTGCGAGCCCCGTACCGCGCCCGGTCGTGTCGCGTCCGCCTTCCGCGATCACGAACTTCCGCAGCACGTCGGGGCGCTCCAGCAGGATGCACCCCGGCGTCGTCCACGAGGCCATCTGCATGAACTGCCGCAGGAAGCGCGAGCCGTTCACCGCGTCGAACAGGGCCTGCCCGTTCGTCGCGCTCTCCGCGGCGAACTGAATCGGCGGACAGGGCTCGATGTCGCCGCCCGGCCCGATGTGCAGGCTGACGCCCGCCGCGGCGGGGCACAGCGCCCGGCCGACGTCGTCCCAGTACGCATCGACGATCAGCAGCGGCGATCGCGTGCGGGCCTCGACGAGGAACCGCCGGACCCGCTGGACCTCGTCGGCCGACAGGGCGAGCTCCGGGTGCGGGTCGGGGCCCGCGGGGCGGTAGAGGTAGAACCACGCGTAGTGCACGCCGCGGGCGACGAGGGCATCGAGGTGGCGCTGGGTGAGCAGTTCGTCGAGGTTCGACTTGCACAGGCTGGTGGCGGCCCCGGTGATGAGCCGTTGACGGCGGCAGGCGTCGAGCCCGGCGAGCGTGCGGGCGTACACGTCGCGCCCGCCGCGCCGAACGTCGCTGGTCTCCTCGAGCCCCTCGAGGCTCACCAGCGGCGTGACATTGCCGAGTCGCCGCAGCTCGCGGGCGACCGCATCGGTCAGCAGCGTGCCGTTGGTGAACAACTGGAAGTAACAGCTCGGGTGGCGGGCCAGCACATCCATCAGCCCGTGGTGCAGCAGCGGCTCCCCGCCCAGAAGGCCGTAGAAGTACACGCCCTGCCGCTTGCCCTGCGAGAGGATGCGGTCGACCTCGTCGAGGCTGAGTTCGCGCGGCGGGCCGTCCGTCACGGCCCAGCACCCCTGGCACCGCAGATTGCACCGGCTCGTGATCGACAGGAACCAGAACGGCGGGAAGAACTCCCCGCGCTTCGCCCGCCTGCGGGCCCGGCGCAGCGCCAGCCCCCCGCGCAGGCCGAAGCCGGCCGCGAACTTCCACAGGCACCGCCAGTCGGTCTCGAGCAGCAGGCGTTTGGCGAGGCTGGCTAGCATGACGCTCCCGGGGGCATGGCTCGCCATTATACGGTCCGGCCGGCGTCGTCCGAACGCGGATTCGGGGGTGCTTCCTTTGTTTGCGCGGCGTAGGCCCGCCACGCCTCGCTCTTGGCGACGACTGCCAGCGTGACGTGGGCGGCGCCCGCGCGCCGCAGGGCGGCGGCCGCCTCGCTGGCGGTGGCACCGGTGGTGGTCACGTCATCGACGAGCAGCACCCGCGCCCCGGCCAGCGTTCGCCCGGCCGCGCGGAAGGCCCCGCGAACGTTCTGCGCCCGGCGCGTCCGCGACAGGCCGACTTGCGGCGGCGTGTTCCGCACGCGCGACAGCTCGTCGCCGACGGGCAGGGCAAGCTCGCGGGCGACGCCGCGGGCCAACGCCCGGGCGTGGTCGCAGCCGCGGGCGAGCCGGCGCCGCCAGTGCATCGGCACGGGCAGGACGAGGTCGAGGCCGTTGTCGCACCGCGCCGTGACGGCCGTCGCCAGCATCCGCGACAGCCGGCGCAGCGTCGCCTCGCGCCGGTGGTACTTCAGGTCCCGCAGCAGCTGCCGCAGCGGCTCGGCATACGGCCCCAGCCGCACGACCCGGGCGAAGCGCGGCAGTGTCGCCGGGCAGGCCGAGCAGCCGCCTTCGTAGGCGGGAATGCCCGGCCCGAGCGTCGTGCCGCAGCGTGGGCAGTAGTCGAGGGCCGCCAGCGCGAGCAGCCGCGTGTTGCATGCCTCGCACAGCCCGCCGGCCGCCGGGTCGTCGCGGTCGCAGGCGGCGCAGGCGCCCGGCAGCAGCAGGTCGGCCGCCCCGCGCAGGCACGTGCGGACGGCGTTCGAAAGGGTAGCCATTCCCCCGGCCATCACAGCCCCGCCTTCACGTACTCGCGGCGGACGGCGTAGGCGTAGCGCAGGATGCGAACGAGCCACAGGCGAAGCAGCGGTTCGCCGCCGGGAGCGATCTGGGCCTGCGGAAGTCCCGTCGTCGCGGCGGCGACCACTTCGCGGCCGAGCTGGCCGACCAGGAGGTCGTCGATGTCGGCGTCCTCGAGGATGGGCCCGGTGAGCATCCAGTCGAGGACCCACTCGTCGCCGCCGGCGAGCAGGGCGGTCAGGTGGCGCCGTGACGGGCGGCGTTGCATCGCGTCGCGAACGTCCGGGCGGGCGTCTTGGCGGCCCAGGGCGAACAGGGCGCCCTGGTAGGCGGCGATGACGCGAGGGTTGTCCTCGCCGCCGAGCTGTCCGCCGACCAGCCGCGACCGGATGCGCTCGGCGGCTTCGCCGCGCTGGTCCTCGCCGTGGGCGGTGTGGGCGAGCAGCATCGCGCCGGTGGCGCGGCGGTCGTCGTTCATCACGCGCGCTTCGGGCGGGGCGCCCGGCGGAGGCAGCATGCGGTAGGCGAGTTCCATCGCCCGCGGCGGATCCGCCCGGCCGACGTGCCACGCCAGATAGTCGCACGCCAGCACGCCGCCCGCCTCCTCGAGCGATGCGCCCGAGTCCGCCACGTACTCGACGAGTTCGTCGGCGCCGGGCACGGCGATCTCCCACAGTTTCGCCGCGGCCGCCGCCGACGCGAACGGCATCGTCAGGTAGTGCCCCGCCCCGGCAGCACCCGGCCGGCGGTATCGCGCCGCGTCGGCGAGCACCGTCAGCGCCCGCTGCCGCAGCGCGTCGCCGTCCTCTCGGCCGGCCGCCAGCTCGCCCACCTGTCGCAGCAGGAGCACCCAGACCAGTTGGAAGCGGTGGCGCGTCTGCTCCTCGGCCGTTTCCCAGAATCCGCACAACTCCTTCAGCACGTCGAGGTCGCGGCGAGCAGTGACCCCCAGGGCCGCCAGCACCTGGCTGGCGCGCGGGGCGGCGTCGCGGGCACGCGTGAGGATGGCCCGTGCCTCGTCCGCGACGGCCGCGATGTGTTCATCATCCGCGGCGAGCTTATCCGCCGTCGTCAGCACCGTCGGCTCGACATATCCCCCCGACCGCCGCATGCTGTCGAACAGGGCGAACACCTCGTCGCGCGCGGCGGCCGTACCCAACAGCCCCCCGACGAACACCAGCCGCTCAAGCAGGTCGGGGTCGGGCTCGTCGCGCAGGCGGGGCACGACATCGCCGGTCGCCTCCTCAGGCCGCAGCACCGCGGCCCCATACGCCGCCGACGAGGCCACCTCCAGGTCCTCCGAACCCATCAGCAGTCGCGTCAACTCCTCGTACAGCATGTCCCGCCCGCCGAGGCCCGCGCACAGGGCGGCCGCCGCCTGAACCGGCTTCTCCGGGTCCGCCAGCAGGTCGAGCAGCGTCGCGTCGTCGCCGACGGCGGCTGCCAGCACGGCCGCCCGGCGGCGCATTCGCCAGTGGGGGTCGTTCGCCGCGGACGCCAGCACCCGGCGCACGTACTCGTTGTCGCGCCCCGCCAGCAGGGCTTCGTGCAGGATCTCTGCGCGGACCGGCGCGCCGACGACCGGCCCCGTCGCGGCGAGGACGGCCGCCATCTCGTGGGCACGGTAGCGGTCGAGGTGCAGCGGGTCACGCTCCGGCGTATGGAACCTGCCGAGGCGGACGAGCGTCTCCGCGACGGCCGCGAACTGCGCGTCGTCCGGCGTGTCGAGCGTGTTCTCCAGTCGGCCGACGAACTCCGGCGACCGCAGGGCGAGGGCGACGGCTCGCTCGACGGCGGCTTGACGCTCGGCTGGGTCTTCGCTGCCCAGCGCGCGAATGACGAGCCGGTCGCGGATGTGGGGATAGACGACAAGGGCGCCGACGGCACCGATCAGCAGGGCGGCCGTCCCGGTCAGCAGCCGCCGGTGCCAGGGGTGCGTGCGCAGATAGCGAAAGAACACGCCCATCGTGCCGGAAGTGTAATTCGCGGTCGGCGGCTGCGCCAAGCGCAGGGCGCGCGGCGTCGCGGTGGCGACGCCGCCGCGGACCGTCTATAATCCGCGCGGCGCTGCGGGAGGCAGACCATGGACAAGCATCGGACCGAACGCGACTCGATGGGGGACGTGCCCGTCCCCGACGACGCCCTCTACGGCGCCCAGACCGCCCGCGCGGTGGAGAACTTCCCCGTCTCGGGCTGGCCACTGCCGCGGGAGTTCATCGCCGCGCTCGGGCTCATCAAGCAGGCGGCCGCCGCGGTCCACCGCAAGGCCGGTCGGCTCGACGAGCAGAAGGGCGGGGCCATCGTCGCGGCCGCCCAGGAAGTCATCGACGGCAAGCTCGATATGCACTTCCCGGTCGATGTCTTCCAGACCGGCAGCGGCACCAGTACGAACATGAACGCCAACGAGGTGATCGCCAATCGGGCGATCCAGCTCCTCGGCGGCGAGGTCGGCGACAAGTCGGTCCACCCCAACGACGACGTGAACCTCGGGCAGTCGTCGAACGACGTGATCCCAACGGCCCTGCACGTTTCGGCCGCGCGGGCCATCCACGAACGGCTCGTGCCCGCGCTGCAGACGCTCCGCGAGTCGCTCGCCGCCAAGGCGGACGAATTCGAGTCGATCCTCAAGATCGCCCGCACGCACGGCATGGACGCCGTGCCCATCCGCCTCGGGCAGGAGTTCTCCGGCTGGGCCGCGCAGACCGACGGGGCGCTGAATCTGCTCGGCCGCGTGATGGCGGGGTTGTGCGAGGTGCCCATCGGCGGCACGGCCGTGGGAACGGGGCTCAATGCCCCGCCCGGCTTCGGCGAGGATATCTGCCGGATTCTCGCGGCGAAGACGGGCCTGCCGTTCCGCGTGGCGCCGAATCGGTTCGCGGAGCAGGGGGCAAAGGACACGGCCCTGTTCGCGTCGGGTGTGCTGCGCGGCGTGGGAATCTCGATGGGCAAGGTCGCGTCGGACCTCCGGCTGCTCGGCTCCGGCCCGCGCTGCGGTCTCGGCGAACTGCTCCTGCCGGCCGTCCAGCCCGGAAGCTCCATCATGCCGGGAAAGGTCAACCCGGTGATCTGCGAGTCGGTCATCCAGGTGGCGTGCCAGGTGGCGGGATGCGATGCGGCCGTGGCGGCCGGGGCGACCGGCGGCGTGGGGAGCATCCTGGAACTCAACGTCGCGATTCCGCTGATCGCGTGGAACGTGCTGACGCAGATTCGCCTGCTGGCGGCCGCGGCGGAGGTGTTCGAGGGCAAGTGCGTCCGCGGACTGCGGGCGAACGAGGACCGCTGCCGGGAACTCATCGAGCGCTCTCTGGCGATGGTGACGGCGCTGGCCCCGAAGCTGGGCTACGACGCCGCGGCCGAGATCGCCAGGGAGGCCTACGAATCCGGCCGCACCGCCCGCGAGGTCTGCCTCGAACGAAACGTCCTTCCGCGCGACGAACTCGACCGCCTCCTCGACCCGCGCGGGCAGACGGGGGAGTAGAGCTGTCGCGAAAAAAGAAACGCCGCCCAGAGGACGACGTTGGGCCTGGGATGCTATCCCAGGGGGGGCACATGAGAGCTAACCCGCCTGCTCACACGCTTCTGGTGCGTGAGCAGCACATCGAGCGAAGTGCTGCCGGGCCAGTCTGGCAGCAGTCACGCGCTGGGCATCGCTACTCTCGAGGTCAGCAACCACCAAGACAAGAATGAGGGCAGGTTCTGTTGCCGAGCTTTCGGAGAACGCCTCCTGGCCCTCCGTGTCCACGTGCAAGTACCGCCAAGACCAACCTTCGCTGGGCCTCCGGGAACAAAGCTGCACAACGCGCTCCTCCAAGAGGAACGCGCGCAGCTGCTCCGTTGCAGAAGAGCCGACTGGGGCGGCTTCAGCTCTGCCTATCGAGCCCGCGGTTGCCAGGAACAACTCCCTATGGATTGCAGGCAGGTGTTCCGCTGGGTCGCCAGGTGCGGAGAAAGCTACAGAGAGGACTTCGGGAGGCAGCTCGCCGGGTGCGTGTTCGTGACTGCGGAGATACTCCTCGGCCCACCCGCAGATGTTTCTGGCGGCAGTTCGTGTGAACTTTGTGTCTGGGGCGAAGATTCTCTTAAGGTCCGAACACGAGTGAATGACAACCATTGGCCTTCCCGCTTGCCGTTGGTTTCGGTCGAATTTCCGTAGCAGGTGGTGGTCTCTGATCTCCGCCAGCACTCCGCTGGTGAAGCGGGGCTCCTCATCGTAGGTGGGGCGGTATAGCAGGAGCCCCGGGCACTGCCGAACGAGCAGGTGATCTCGATTGGCCATCTGGAGCGTGATTACCGACTGAAGGGTCTTGAGCATCCCCGACACCTCACTGTCCCCCATCAGCATCCCTGTTGTGCGCTCGTGCTTCCCCGGCATTCGTGCTCTGCCCCCTGCGCGATCCAATGGCGGGTCGAATTGCTCCCCAAGCCTGGGTTCCACGTTGGCATCGTATCGCTCCGCTGTAGCAGCGGAGTATAGCAGCCCGCCTTCCGAGCCGCCGTCGTTCTGTGGAAGAGGCCATCGGGGGGTCAAAGCCGGGAGGAGCCTGCGTGCGTCTGTCGCGATGCGGTACTCGTCAATGCTGGTTGGCATTACGGGGGCTAGGTGCCAGTCGCCATCGCTGTCGGCGCGCAGCGAAGCGACGAATTCGGAGTATTCGTTGACGAAACTCGGCCAACTCCCCGTTTCTGCCAGCTTTTTTCGGGGCAGCGATATCGGGTGCGATAAATAGATGGGGAACGTGTGCCCCATGGCAAATTCCGGCGATGCTTCACCGAGAATCAGCCTTACGGCCGTTTCGGTCGGATGCTTCGTCGCCAATGCACGCGCTGGAACGTCAAGTGTCGCCGCCAGTGCTTCTGCCGCGTGGATCTCGTTCTCCCGCCACTCCAGGATGCGGATCAGCGACTGGATCACGATCCCGAGGGCTGTCCGGTACCGTTCGGATCGGCTCGCGTGCTGGTCGGTCGCCTCGTACTGGACCAAGCGCCCGATGTCGAATACGTGGGCAGGCTGCGACAGCCGCTGGTAGACATCGTAGATGTCATCGAACAGGGTCAGAACAGAATGGAAAGTCGGAACGTCTTTACTGCGCAAGGCTCCGAAGTCCACGGGACAGTAGAACTCGTAGGTCTGATCGCGATAGTAGCAGAGGCAGGCTACTAAGATAGCGAGGTCCGGTGCGCCGCACGCTGCCTTTTGGAGAGCTTGTCGGAAGGCCTTGGGCCACAGCTCTCTGATGCGGTTGGATGGTATCTGGCC